>OGGQ01000637.1_pt1 | contig 50321 bp, 46 predicted proteins | sample 1571191 | NCBI WGS metagenome assembly OGGQ01 (sample SAMEA2582061, study PRJEB24529) | metagenome | biome: Human gut stool | place: China | collected 2011
ACAATTCAATACATTTACTTTTATATTCATATGAATATCGCATATGAAAATACCCCCCTTACTGGTTGTCCAGTAAAGAGGGTACATATCAATATCCGCCGGCTTTCTGACGTTATTTTACAGGAAAATGTTCCGGGCATACAGAGGAACAGCCTTTTCCGGCTGTCCGGACCGGATCACACGGACGGGGAGGTTTCTCCCTGAACGTTTTCTTCCTGAACAGGTTCTTCGGGAATGGTTTCCTCCTGCGGGGTTTCCGCCCGGATGCTTTCTTCCGGGATTCTTTCCTCAGACGGGGTACTGCCGTCCGGTTCCGATTCAGATGCCCCGGCGCTGATTTCCGTGACTGCCGTGACGGTTCCCGGGGTATCTTCCAGAGTGCAGGTAAAGGAAATGCGGTCGCCCGCCTTCAGGAACGGAAGCCGTTCAGAGACCGTGACAGAAGCAGCATAGACCGTATCGTCTCCCTCCAGAGTAAAGTAATAACAGGTGTTTCCGGAGACCACCACATCAGCGACGGCATCAATGATGCCTGATTTTTCAAGGACTTCCTGGGGATCGGATGTTTCCACCTCTTCGAGATTCAGGGCAGTCCGGTAATTCTTTCTGGCTTCATCGATGGTCTGCCCGGTTCCTACAATCTGATATTGCTCCACATCCACGAAAGCATACATTTTTACGAGTCCCGCATCATCTTTCAGAGAGATGAAATAGGTGGGGCGGTCTGAAATATTCAGAAGAAGAGGAAACGTAGCCGTATATTTCAGATGCTGTACCTGTCCCTGGGCAGAAGCCATGGCAGATGTCTCCGTGGCGCCCGGCACCGCATAGAATTTTGTCTCCTTGGTTCTTAAATTCACCAGAACAAAACCAATGTTGGACTGATCTGCCGTGACCGAAGACATTCCCGTATAAAGATATACGTCATCATTGCTGGCCAGATAATTATAGCCGTATGTGGTGCGGCGGACGTCTTTCTGGCCGAAAATGGAGTTGAGATAACCGTTCTGAAAACGGCCGTTGTCATCCAGCTGGGAAATGATCAGGTCGGAATCATAGAGCTGGTCGATCCACTCAGGAACGTCTTCTTTCTTATAATAATTCGATTCTCCCGTAACAGCATTGACCAGAATGGCTCCCTCAATGTCCTTCCCGCTCCACCAGCCGATCCGGTAGGTGATGGTTGGTGCCACCCAGTAGGGGGTTCCGTCATCGTCGATTTCAAACGACACATCCTCAAAGATCTTTGTGGGATAGCGGAAACGGATATGACGGTAAATGTTCCGGAAAAAGTATTCGCCGGGAGAGTATTTCATACCGTTTTCCAGCCAGACCAGTTCGGTCTGCTGGGTCACCATGTTGACCGTAAGATAGGCCGGAAGCCCGTCTTTCCGGTTGATCAGCCATTTGATGGGATCCGCATAGGTAAGCGGCGTGACGCGGTAGGGGCTTCCCTTGTAATTGATCTGGGTATAATTGTTCTCAATTTCAAACTGGGATACCAGCTCTGACATTTCTCCCAGTTTTCTGCTGCCGAGCCGGATGGCAGTATCCTTGTCGACCACCGGGATCTGTGACATATCCAGTTCTGCCACGTCTGCGGTAAAATCGCCGTTGCTGATCAGAATCAGGTCGCGGTAGCGGGTGGCATTGAAAAAGGGAATTCCGATCAGGGTGGCAATGACCATGAAGGCGATGATCACGGCAATGGCGCCGAAACCGTATCGAAGGGGTTTCCCCATGGAGGACAGTGTACGTGAGCCCCGGGAATTATCTTTTTCCATATGGAACAGGACTCTTCCGGTGTACGGATCCCGTTCCATCCGCAGGCCGCTGTTCCCCAGCCCTGACAGGAATTCCCTGACACCGGTGATGAAATTTGCAGTCAGAAAGATCAGAATGCAGAGAATCAGGAAAATGAAGAAATCCTGGCTTCTGGGATTCAGGGCCGGAAGCATCGTATAAAACAGCAGAAGAATTATGACGGCCGATAGCAGAAGGCGTCCGAGTATGGACGGCAGTCGGTTGCTTTGTTTCATATTTGTCTGAAAATCTCCTTTCGGGTTCTGTCCCCGGCTGTCCGGAAAACCTTCCGGAAGACAGGATCAGGGATGCGCAGGTATCATAACCGCGTTTCGGTTATTATAGCATATCCGGGGCGCCGGGAAAAGCCCCGGACATGGAGAAGAGAAAAAGCAGAACCCCGCATACACGGATATGCCGTATATGCGGGGCAGAATATGCACGGTTTATTTTGGAAATTCTGTCTGAAATCCTGAAATTATCTTGAAATGAGAAATACTTCGGAATGGCGGACTCCATGCTGTCTGGTTTCGCCATGTGTATTGTAATAGATATCGATATGGTTGCCTTTGACGCCTCCGCCGATATCCTCCGCCACGTACTCCACTCCGTCGATCAGAAGATGAGAACCGATGGGAATCACTCTGGGGTCCACCGCCACGGTATGACCGGCAGTGGCCAGAGCGCCGGAACTGGTATGTCTGCCCCATCCTTCAGAACAGCTGTAGCAGGGACAGTAGGCGGTGGTGACAAAGGTTCCGAGAGAAACCAGATTCCCCGAAACAGAGCCGGATCCGTTGACATAGGTGAGAGTCTGGGAAATGATATGCCCGCCGGAAGAAAGGCTGATGGAATAGGAAGCGTCCGGCAGCTGATCCCAGACAATTTCCACATGGAATCCATAGTTTCCTGTACCCTTTCCGGCAGCGACCAGATCTTCCCTGTATTCATTGGCCACGGTGCTTTCCTGGGCGGCAATCTCACCGGTGGAGCGGTTTTTTACGGTCACAGTGACCGCCTGGGAAAGGTCGGGACTGGACTGGTCCCAGAGCCATCCTGCCACGGCATTTCCTTCAATGCTGTCCAGATGTCCGTGTATATCCTGCGTATCTGCGAAAACACAGGCAGAATTCATGATTGTAAAAATCATTGCAAAAATGCATCCTGCCAGAAGTCTTGCTTTTTTCATGTCTTAATATCCTTTCTGTTTATGTTACATCTTTTAAATAAATATTTCAAAACTGTAATAAAAATGTAACAAATTATAAACAAATAGATATTTTACATATTTTTATGGATTTGTCAAGCCGTAAAATAATAGGAATGGGGAATGAAGGCGGAAAAAGGCCATAAAAATCCCCACATGTGGTGCGGCATCTGCCGTTTTTCAGCCACATGTGGGGGAAGACAATCCGGTGAAAAAATTACGGAAAAGAGGGCAGGCACCTCCCGGGCATCAGGCCGGGAAGACAGCAGTTCCGGCATCCTCAGCGGACTGCATACACATCTACTTTCTGCAGACCATAATTCAGGGCTTCCTGATGAGAATCAAAGTAAATATCCAGCCGGTCAGAATGAATGCCGCTTCCCACATCTTCCACAGTATAGATGATCCCGTCGATCATGATCCGGGTCCCGAGGGGAAAAATGGAAGTATCAGCTGCTATGGTGTGACGGGCCTGAGGGACGGTTCCGGAATAGGTAAGAGCATGGCCGCCGGAACAGCGCGAACAGGAGCAGTACCCTGAAGCGGTAAAAGTACCCAGAAAATCTCCGGCTTCTTCTTCCGGTTCTTCGTCAGAAGAAGATACATCTGCAGAGGCAGAAACCACTTCCACGGTACTGGCGTCATCCGTCTTTGTATAGGAAACCGTCCCTTCCAGCGGGATCTTCTGATCACCGGAAAGGATACTGGCAGTTACAGTGAAGGAAGAGCCGGCATAATTACTCCAGTTTATGTCATAGGAAAAGCCGTGTCCGGAAGATTCCGGATTTTTTCTGTCAGATTCCCGGGGCTGATCTGCGGACAGCTGGATATAAGCCAGTGCTTCTTCGGATGCATCGCTGGTGATGGCCAGTTCCACGGTCACGGAAGCAGAAGGGTCGTCCGGATTCATGGCCCATCCGGAGATCTGTGTGCCTGTTCCGGCCTCCAGTTTCCCGGAAACCGTACCGGCAAAAGCAGAAAACGGAACCGAGGCGGCCAGCAGCAGGGCGGCTCCGGCCCCCAGAAGTACATGTTTCAGTCGTATCGTCATATTCAACCTCTCAATCATTTACAAATTTAAACGAAATGTTTCAATTTAACTTCATTATATTTACAGAAATGTTAAATGTCAAGAAAACTGTGATTGGCGGACAGGTGCCGGGAAAATAAAAAGAAAGAAGAGAAGGAAGTGTAAATATTTTAAAAAAATCTCTTGACAAATGTATTTAATAGTAATATAGTTACAACTGTAAATATTAGCACTCCATCGAGAAGAGTGCTAATAAGAAAACAGAGGAGGTGAGGATATTTGGAACTGGACGAGAGAAAAGAGAAAATTCTGAAAGCCATTATCCAGACATACCTGGAAACCGGAGAGCCGGTGGGGTCCAGAACCATTTCCAAGTATTCGGATCTGAATCTGAGTTCAGCAACCATAAGGAATGAGATGTCTGATCTGGAGGAGCTGGGATATATTATCCAGCCTCATACCTCGGCAGGCAGGATTCCGTCGGATAAAGGCTACAGGTTCTATGTGGACCAGATCATACAGGAAAAAGACAGCCAGGTCAGCCAGATGCAGGAACTGATGATCCAGAGAGTGGACCGTGTGGAACTTCTGCTGAAGCAGCTGGCCCAGATCCTCGCAAGCAATACCAATTATGCAACACTGATCAGCGGCCCCCAGATCCATCAGACCAAGCTGAAATTCATCCAGCTGTCCCGGGTGGAAGCCCATAAACTTCTGATTGTGGTGGTTGTGGAAGGAAATATCATCAAGAATTCCTTCGTAAATCTGGAGGAAGAGCTGAGCGACGAGGAACTTCTGAATCTGAACATTCTTCTGAACAACTGTCTCAACGGTCTGACCATACAGGAAATCAATCTGGGAGTCATTTCCCGGCTGAAAGAACAGGCAGGAATCCACAGACATGTGGTGGAGCTGGTCCTCAACGAGGTGGCGGATGCCATTGAAGCGCAGGAAGAAGATCTTCAGATTTATACCGGAGGCACCACCAATATTTTCAAATACCCGGAACTTTCCGACGGACAGAAGGCCAGCCAGCTGATCAGTACACTGGAACAGAAAGAACTGCTGAAAGGACTGCTGGATGAGAATCCCGATACATCTGCCGGTTCGGAGATTCAGGTGTATATCGGGGATGAGACGCCGGTGCAGACCATGAAAGACTGCAGCATCGTTACTGCCAATTACGCACTGGGTGACGGGCTGCGCGGCACCATCGGAATCATCGGTCCGAAGCGCATGGATTATGAAAAGGTTGTCACGACGCTGCGTACTCTGGTGACTCAGCTGAATGAAACCTTCAAAAAATGAAAGGTGTAGAGCAGAGTGGAAGATAAAGAAAAAGAACTGAATCAGGAAGTCATGGAGGAAAAGACGGACTGTCCGGAGACCTGCAGCGAAGGCGGATGCGGCAGGGAAACGGAAAATGCCTGCGGTACGGAAAGCGAAGATTCCGGAGCCGGAAACGGTGCAGATTCCGGGTCCCAGCAGAAAAAAGGATTTTTCGGAAAAAAGAAGGACCCGAAGGATACGCAGATCGAGGAACTCACAGACAGACTGAAGCGTACCATGGCGGAATTTGATAACTTCCGGAAACGGACAGATAAGGAAAAGGCTTCCATGTATGAAATCGGTGCCAGGGATGTGATTGAAAAGATCCTTCCGGTGGTGGACAATTTTGAACGGGGGCTTGCCACAGTCCCGGAGGAAGCCAAAGGTACTCCCTTTGAAGAGGGAATGGAAAAGATATACAAGCAGCTGATGAAAACACTGGAGGATCTGGGTGTGAAGCCCATTGAAGCAGTGGGAAAGGAATTCGATCCCAGTTTCCATAATGCGGTAATGCATGTGGAGGATGAAAACCTGGGAGAGAATGTAGTGGCTGCCGAGCTTCAGAAAGGCTATATGTACAGAGATACCGTGGTCCGTCACAGCATGGTGCAGGTAGCCAATTAGAACAGATGACAAGAATCCGTATCTGTCCTGAAAAGACAGTGCGGAAGACCATATAACAGGAAACAGATCATATCTGAATCATTTAGGAGGAGAAAATTATGAGCAAGATCATTGGTATTGACTTAGGTACTACAAACAGCTGTGTTGCCGTAATGGAAGGCGGAAAACCAACTGTTATTGCCAATACAGAAGGCATCAGGACGACACCGTCCATCGTTGCATTTACCAAAAACGGAGAAAGACTGGTAGGTGAGCCGGCAAAACGTCAGGCTGTCACCAACGCCGACCGCACCATTTCTTCCATCAAGAGACATATGGGTACAGACTACAAGGTGGATATTGACGGAAAGAAATATACTCCTCAGGAAATCTCCGCAATGATCCTTCAGAAACTGAAGGCAGATGCAGAAAGCTATCTGGGCGAGAAAGTAACAGAAGCCGTAATCACGGTTCCGGCATATTTTAATGACGCACAGCGTCAGGCAACCAAAGATGCAGGAAAGATTGCCGGCCTTGATGTAAAACGTATCATCAACGAGCCGACAGCAGCAGCTCTGGCATACGGACTTGACAATGAAAAAGAGCAGAAGATCATGGTATACGACCTGGGCGGCGGTACCTTCGATGTTTCCATCATTGAAATCGGTGACGGTGTCATTGAAGTTCTGGCTACCAACGGTGATACCCGTCTGGGCGGCGATGACTTCGATAACAGAATCACACAGTGGATGATCGATGAATTCAAAAAAGCAGAAGGCGTGGATCTTTCCGGCGACAAGATGGCTCTTCAGAGACTGAAAGAGGCAGCGGAGAAGGCAAAGAAAGAGCTTTCCACCACCACAACCACCAACATTAACCTTCCGTTCATCACAGCCACTTCCGAAGGCCCCAAACATCTGGATATGAACCTGACAAGGGCAAAATTTGATGAACTGACCAGCGATCTGATCGAAAGAACTGCAATTCCGGTACAGAACGCACTGAAAGATGCAGGACTTACTGCTGCTGAGCTTTCCAAGGTTCTTCTTGTGGGCGGTTCCACACGTATGATTTCCGCACAGGAGAAAGTAAAACAGCTGACAGGAAAAGAACCCAGCAAATCCCTGAACCCGGATGAATGCGTTGCCATCGGTGCAGCCATCCAGGGCGGCAAGCTGGCAGGCGATGCAGGCGCAGGCGATATCCTTCTTCTGGATGTGACTCCGCTTTCTCTGTCCATCGAGACCATGGGCGGTGTTGCCACCAGACTGATTGAAAGAAATACCACCATTCCCACAAAGAAGAGCCAGATCTTCTCCACTGCAGCGGATAACCAGACTGCTGTTGACATTCATGTGGTACAGGGTGAAAGACAGTTTGCAAGAGACAACAAGACTCTGGGCCAGTTCCGTCTGGACGGAATCCCGCCGGCAAGAAGAGGTGTTCCGCAGATCGAAGTTACATTCGATATCGACGCCAACGGCATTGTAAATGTATCCGCCAAGGATCTGGGAACAGGAAAAGAACAGCATATCACCATCACTTCCGGCTCCAATATGTCTGATTCCGATATTGAAAAGGCTGTGAAGGAAGCTGCAGAGTACGAGGCTCAGGACAAGAAGCGCAAGGAAGGCATCGACGCAAGAAATGACGCAGATTCCATGGTATTCCAGACAGAAAAGGCTCTGGAAGAAGTGGGAGACAAACTGGATGCCAATGACAAGGCAGCTGTGGAGGCAGATCTCAACGCCCTGAAGGAAGCCATCAACCGTGCACCCATCGACCAGATGACAGACGCACAGGTGGATGACATCAAGGCAGGAAAAGAAAAACTGATGCAGAGTGCACAGCAGCTGTTTGCCAAGGTATACGAGCAGGCACAGGCTGCAGGCGCTGCAGGAGCAGGACCTGACATGTCCGGTCAGGCAGCAGGAAACGCATCCCAGGCAGGCTACGGCGACGATGTGGTAGACGGCGACTACAAGGAAGTAAAATAAGCTGAAATAAAAGAAAAGACGGGGATTAGACGGCAGAATGCCGTCTAACCCCTTTCCCACTATATAGAGTTTGAAAGGTAAGACTGACAATGGCAGAGAGCAAAAGAGATTATTATGAAGTCCTTGGAGTGCCGAAAGATGCGGACGATGCGGCGCTGAAAAAAGCATACAGGGTCCTGGCCAAAAAATATCATCCGGATGCAAACCCCGGAGACAAGGAAGCCGAAGCCAAATTCAAGGAAGCATCGGAAGCCTACAGCGTACTCAGCGATCCGGAGAAAAGAAGACAGTATGACCAGTTCGGTCATGCTGCATTTGAAGGCGGCGCAGGAGGAAGCGGCTTCGGCGGCTTTGATTTCACAGGTGCCGATATGGGCGATATTTTCGGCGATATTTTCGGTGATCTTTTTGGCGGACGCGGAAGCCGCCAGAGAAGCAACGGCCCCATGCGGGGAGCCAATCTGAGAACCGGAATCAGAATTACGTTTGAGGAGGCTGTTTTCGGCTGTCAGAAAGAGATTGAACTGAATCTGAAGGACGAATGCCCGAAATGCCATGGTACAGGCGCGAAACCGGGAACCAGTCCCGTTACCTGTCCGAAATGCAACGGAAAAGGAAAGATCGTATATACGCAGCAGTCTTTCTTCGGCCAGGTGCAGAATGTGCAGACATGTCCGGATTGCGGCGGAACCGGAAAGGTGATCCGGGAAAAATGTCCGGACTGCTACGGAACCGGATATATTTCCAGCAGAAAGAAAATTCAGGTTACAGTACCGGCCGGCATTGACAACGGACAGAGCATCCGCATTGCCGGAAAAGGAGAACCGGGCATCAACGGCGGCGACCGGGGCGATCTTTTAGTGGAGGTGACTGTATCCCAGCATCCGATTTTCAAGAGACAGGAAACCAGCATTTTCTCCACGGTTCCGATTTCTTTTGTCAAAGCCGCTCTTGGCGGTCCGATCCGCATCAAGACTGTGGACGGGGAAGTGGAATATGAAGTAAAACCGGGAACCCAGACAGATACCAGGGTGCGTCTGAAGGGAAAGGGAGTTCCGTCCCTGCGCAACAGAAACATCCGCGGCGACCATTATGTGACTCTGGTGGTCACTGTGCCGGAAAAACTCAACGAAGAACAGAAAGAGGCACTGCGCCGGTTCGACGATGCCATGAATGGAATTGCACCGGAAGGAACCAAGAAACGGCGGGGCCTGTTCAAATAGGGAAATCAAATATAAAACATATAAAAAACAGGAAGACCAGATACGGAAATCTGCGGAAGGCGGAGATACGGAATCTGGTCTTTTTGTGTTCCGGCATGGATACATTCCTGAAAAATCTTCACAAATATAATTTGTTAAAAGTGAAAAATAACATTGTTTGTATTTGTTAAATCCATCTGCTATTATGAAAATGTACCAAAAATCAGAAGAAAAAACGGAAAAAAGAAGAATAATAATATAAAAAGGGGGGATAGAGTGTATTCTTTGATTATAAGAAACGGAATTGTAGTTGATTCTGAAACATGCAGCATGGAACGGATGGACCTTGCAGTGGATGGAGCGGAAATTGTTCTGACGGAACCGGAACTCTGCGGTTCCGCAGTCAGCGAGATTGATGCGGAAGGGTGCTTTGTGACGCCAGGGATTATTGATCATCACGCTCATATTTATCCATGGGGAAAAATCGGAATTCCAGGTGAGGCCGTCTGCTTCTCTTCGGGAGTCACCACTGCGGTGGATGCGGGAAGCAAGGGGTGTACCGGATATGAGGAATTCCTGCATGCCGCCGATCACACAAAGCTGGATCTGTTTTTTTATCTGAATGTATGCAGCAGCGGTCTGGACAGTCTTCCGGAGACTATGGAAAATGTGGCGCCGGAGTGTATGGAGCAGGGAAAGATCAGAGAAATCTTTGAAAAACACGGAGAACGTCTTCTGGGACTGAAGCTCCGCACCAGCAGGAAAATTGTGGGAGAAATGGGATTCGCTCCTCTGGAGACTGCAGTGGGCATTGCCGGAGAACTGAAGGTGCCGGTCATGGTTCATATCACCGATCCTCCGGGACCGGTGGAAGAAATTCTCTGCCGTCTCCGGAAGGGAGATGTGGTGACCCATATGTATCAGAATACCGGTTACAGCATCCTGGATCAGGGGCATGTCTGCCGGGCGGCATATGAAGCAAGGGAGAGAGGAGTTCTGTTTGAGGCAGCTGATGCAAGGGCTCATTTCTCTTTTGAAGTAGGGGAAACAGCCATAAAGGAAGGGTTTTATCCGGATCTTCTCGGAACGGATCTGACAAGGCTCAGTATGTACCTGCGCCCGACTTCTTTCAGCATGGCAATGCAGATATCCAAATATACCTTCCTGGGAATTCCATTTCCGGAAGTAATTCGCAGATGTACCTGGAATCCGGCGGTATCCATGGGGATTTCTCAACGGGTAGGAAGTATCCGCGTGGGAAAACAGGCAGATCTGGCAGTTTTCCGGCCTGTAAAAAGAAAGAATTTGTTCGGAGACAGGCCGTTTTCAGACCGGGCATGCAGTCTGAGAGAGGGCATGATGGTTTATGAACCGGTTTTGACGGTAAAAAGAGGAGAGATGGTATACAGAAGTCTTACATTTTAATTTAAAACCGGGAAAAGAACTTAAGGAGGAAATAAAGGAATATGGTAGCATTTATCGGTTTGATCATGTTTATCGTGTCAGCGTTTCTGGCATTGAGTAAAAAAATGCATCTGATGGTCCCGTTTATCGTTGTACCGGTGATTGCAGGCATGCTGTGCGGTTACTCTTTCAATGAAGTTATGGGATTTGCCGCATCCGGTGTCAGCGGAACCTTTAACTCGGTTCTGCTCTGTATTTTTGCGGTGCTGTATTTCAGCGTTCTGTCTGAAACCGGCATGTTTGATATTATCGTAAACAAGCTGGTGGGCATCACCAAAGGCAATATTTACATTGTAATGGTGGTGACCATTGTGGTGGCATTTATCGGCCATCTGGACGGCGCCTACAACACCACGTACCTGATTGCCATTCCGGCCCTGGCACCTCTGTATAAGAAACTGAACATTGACCGGAGATGTCTGGTACTTCTGGTATCCCTGGCAGCAGCTCCCATGACCGGCATGGCCTGGGCAACGCCGGCCAAGATGCCGGTATACGCGCCGGAGATCAATCCGGTGGTCATGGCACAGAGCCTGTATCCGGTTATTGCAGTCCTGTTCTGTCTGGCAGTGGTATATGCCCTCGGATGCGGAAAACATTATTCCAGCAAAAACGCAGTGGAACTGGCAGCTCTCCGGGCTGAATTCCTGAAGGAAGACGGAAATAAGACCGTGGATTTCTCTGACAAGCCTCTGGCACGTCCACGGTTATTCTGGGTCAATTTCGTGATCTTCCTGGTATCTCTGGGATGTTTCATGTTCCTGACGGAAGTTGCTACATATCTTCTGTTCATGCTGTTTTCGGCTGTGGCTCTTCTGGTGAACTACCACACACAGAAAGAGCAGAACCAGATCGTCCGCAAACATTCCGCCACCATGCTGGCACCGGCCATTCTTTTCCTGGGCATCGGCGTCATGGTGGGGATCTTAAACGGGACCGGTATGGTAACAGCCATGGTGGATGTGGTTCTTTCCATTATTCCGGAATCCATGGCAAGATTTACCCATGTGCTGTATGCAATTGTTATTCTGCCTCTGGAAATCGTGATTCCGTATCAGGCATTCCAGAGCATGAATCCACTGCTTCTTGGCATCGGAGCCGGATGCGGACTGACAGCATATCAGGTCCTGACTGTGCTGTGCATTTCTTATCTGAATCCCTGTTCTCCTCTGGTTGCAGCCAATAACCTGGCCTGCGAGCTGGCAGAGGTGGATATCATTCAGCAGGTGAAATACTCTGTGATTCCCTGTTTTGCATTCAACGTGATCGGCGTAATACTCTGCGTTCTGTTCGGGCTTGTGTAACTCTGTCAATTAATGTAAATCACTCCGGAAACGGGAAATTTCAGGGCCGGAAAGCGCGGCCCTTCCGTTCCGGCAGATAGGAGGAAAAAATGGCTGAAATCAAAAAGACACCGAAAAACATCGTCATGGCTTCCAAGGATACTCCCTGGGCTGTGGATATTGCCCCGTTCCGTGTGGCTCCCCACATCTATTATGTGGGAAATCTGTTTGTGGGAAGCTTTCTGATTGAGACTTCGGAGGGACTTGCCCTGATTGATTCCACAATGTTTGAGACCACATACCTTCTTCTGGAGTCCATCCGCAGGCTAGGATTTGATCCGGCCGATATCAGAAAGATTCTGCTGAGCCATGCCCATATGGACCATGACGGAGGAGCGCGCTGTCTGAAGGAACTGACCGGAGCTGCAATCTGTCTGTCCAGAGAAGATGACGAGTGGAGAAAGAAACCGGAAGCCGATATGAGCGGAGAGGGCTTCAAGATCATCGACTATACTGTGGACGAATATTACAGCGATAACAAGCTCATTGTGATGGGGGATGTGGTGATCCGTACGAAACTGACGGCGGGACATACACCTGGATGTACCACATTTTTTGTGGATGTGAAGGATGAGGATGGAAAGACTCTGACCTGGGCTATGCACGGCGGAGTGGGAACCAATACCATCAACACGGAGTATCTGAAGAGTGTGAATCTTCCTCTTTCTCTGCAGCAGACATTCCTGAAGGACTGTGAAGAAATGAAATCCATTCATGTGGATATCTGTACTCCCAGTCATCCGTCTCATTCGGATATGCTTCAGAAAGTACCGGAAGACAGAATGGATTACCGGCCATTCATAGATACGGAAAAATGGGCCGCATTCCTGGAGGAAAGAGCCGGATTTGTGCGTCAGGTTATGTAAAAGATCAGAGGGATGCCGTTTTGCCAGGCATCCCTCTGCCTGCTATCGGGACAGATTCTGGGGGCGGACCTGGGAAATACGCTGGAATGTCTGTTCTGTGAGAGCGATGAAGTCGTGGGCATAGGGCGGAAGAAAACGATCTCTGTGATATGCAAGTACCAGCCGGTGCTGTACGATGCCATCCTGCAGCCTTAAAGGAAAGGCATTGGCATCCGGATACATTTCCAGAAGCTGGGGAAGGCGCATCTGAGTGCAGAAAAAGGCCCCGAAATCATGGGGATAAAGGGAGATCAGAAGTTCTGTGGTGGAGGATTCCAGAAAGATATTAGGCGTAATACGGGCCTTCTGAAAGCACTGGTCGATGGTTTTCCGAAGACGCATGGAGGCTTCGGGAAGAAGGAACGGGAGGGAACAGAACTGCTCCAGATCAGCACCGGAAACGGAGGTCTGTTTCAGATCATTCCAGGAATCAGGCAGGTACTTTTTCATCAGTGCATCGGAACAGACCAGGTAGATCCTGTCATTGAGAATCGTCTCGATATGGAGTTTGGGGCTGTCCTGATACATGATTCCGATGAAAAAGTCCAGTTCCCCGCTGAATACCATATCTTCCATTTTCCCCGAGGATTCGTTGACCAGATCAATCTTCACATTGGGCCATTTTTTATAGAATTCCGGAAGGATCTCCGGCAGGCATACCTGAGCGCGGTAGGCAGGGATTCCCACTTTGAGGGTTCCTCTGTTGTTTTCCGAGATGTTGCTGAGCCGGTTGACCAGCTGGGTTTCTTCTGCGAGAATTTTCTGGGCAGAGGCCAGAAGCTGTTCCCCGGCATAGGTCAGAGCCAGCTTCGGCTTTCTGTGAAACAGGACGACACCATAGTGCTGCTCCAGACGCTGGATGTGCTGGGTGAGATTCTGCTGGGAAATATAAAGCTTCTGTGCCGTATTGGTCACATGGAGCTCCTTTGCCAGTTCTACAAAGTAATACAGGCTTATGAGATTCATGGGATACCTCCTGGACGAATGAATGGTATGCTGCGGCATGAAGCGGCAGTGATAAAACGGAATTCTGAAATGATTATACTCTGATACACCGGAAATGTAAATGCATTAACAAATAAATTTTGTTAAAACATTGAAAAAACATTGTTTGTTTTTGTGATGAAAAGACAGTACAATAAAACCATAACAGAAACGGCTGACAGAAGCCGGAAAGAGAGGGAAAATCCATATGCCAGTGGGAAAGAGAATTTATCTGAAAAGAAATCTTCCGGATAAGGAAGTGATGATGCAGTTTAAAAATATTCCGGCATCCAATACCTGTGATGTAATGGAAAGGAATTCTGCCATGAATCCCAGAATCCGCCTGGTAAGCAGTCCCAAAGACCAGATGATGGTAGGCCCCGCCCTGACAGTGAAAGTAAGAGGAGGAGATAATCTGGCACTTCATGCGGCTCTCAACATGGCCCGGGAGGGAGATGTACTGGTGGTTTCCAATGAAGGAGACAATACCAGATCCCTGATGGGAGAGATTATGATGGCATATCTCCGCTATGGGAAAAAAGCCGCCGGCATCGTCATCGACGGACCTATCCGTGACATCGACGAGATCGGAAAATGGGATTTCCCGGTATATGCCACCGGTACCACTCCCGGCGGACCCTATAAGGAAGGACCGGGGGAGGTGAATGTTCCGGTATCCTGCGGCGAAATCAGCGTGAATCCGGGAGATATCATCCTGGGCGATCCGGACGGGGTGATCGTGATTCCCAGAAAGGACGCGGCTCAGGTTCTGGCGGATGCCAAGAAATTCCAGGAAGCCGACGAAAAGAAACTGGAAGCCGCCAAAAACGGAACGTCCAAGAGAGACTGGGTGGAAAAGAGCCTGGAGCAGAAGGGCTTCGAAATCATTGACGATGTGTATGAACCATAAACAGAGACAGAGATGAAAAGAGGAGGAAACAGAATGGGCTGGAAAATTTTACTGCCGCAGGAAATTATGGAAGAGGGACGAAAACTTCTGGAAGATGCAGGACATACCCTGATCGACGGAAGAGGCTTTGAAACAGAGGATGTGCTGGCGGATATGAAGGAGTACCAGCCGGACGCCATGATCGTACGGATTACTCCGATTACCAGGGAGGTGATCGAAGCCAATCCAAATCTGAAGGTCATTGTCCGTCACGGCGCGGGTTTTGATGCACTGGATGTTGCAGCATGCCATGACAACGGAGTTCAGGCGCTTTATGCGCCGGTGGCCAACAGTACATCAGTGGCAGAAACAGCGATGCTTCTGATTCTGGAGTGCAGCCGTAATGTTACAGTCCTGCATAAAACATGGGTGGAAGACTACTACAAGGCAAAACTGAAGGTTACGAAGACTACGCTGAACGGCAAAACTCTGGGCCTGATCGGATGCGGAAACATCGGCAGCCGGCTGGCTGTAAGAGCCCTGGCCATGGAAATGAATGTGCTTGCCTATGATCCTTATAAGCCGGCGGATCAGTTCCCGGACGGTGTTGAGGTGGTAAGAGATCTGGACCGTATCTTTAAAGAAAGCGATTATGTTTCCCTTCATACACCCAATACGCCTGTAACCCAAAATATGGTGGATAAACGCCGTCTGGCCATGATGAAGCCGACGGCATTCCTGATCAACACGGCCAGAGGAGGCTGCGTGGTGGAAGAAGATCTGTATGAAGCCTGCAAAAACGGTATCATTGCCGGAGCAGGACTGGACGCCATCCGGAAAGAACCGGTGGATCCGGCAAATCCTCTCCTGACTCTGGACAATGTGATTATCTATCCCCATATCGGCGGAAACACAACGGAAGCGGCTCACCGCGCATCTTATTTCGCAGCCATGGGAGTTCAGGAAGTATATGAAGGAAAAACTCCCACCTGGCCGATTCATGATGTGGATTATACAACGGCAAAGACATATGATGATGTAAAAAAGCCGGACACCAGGCCGGCCGGAATGTTTGATTTTTAATGACCGGAATATCTCCGGATGAATGGATCTGAAAGAAAAATACCGGAAAAACATGGAAAATGCCCCGGCTCCCTGAATGAAGGGACCCGGGGCATTTTTATCATGCAGGAAATTTCGTTCTCTGTTTGATAAAAAGCCCTGTGTAAATGATGATGCGGCAGAAAGAACCGTGCTGCCGCCGCGGCCGGCCTCAGGAGGCGGTGTCTGCTCTGCAGGATTCTTTCCTGTCTCCTGTTGTCATCGGAGAAAATCTGTGTTATGATATCATGTGATTTTTTCTGCGGACAGGAAGGAACAGTCCGCGGAAATACCGCAGATAAGAGAAGGGGAAGAATATGGAAAGGTTTTTGATCGTATGTCCGCTGGTTTTCCTGGCAGGGTTTGTGGATTCCATTGCAGGCGGAGGCGGCCTGATTTCGTTTCCGGCCTACATGCTGGCCGGAGTTCCCGTACATGTGACACTGGGAACTTCAAAACTGAGTTCGTTTCCCGGAGCCATTGTGGCCACGGTACGGTTCGCAAAATGGAAGCTGATTCCCTGGAGGCTGGCGCTTCCATGCGGAGCCGCAGCCATTGCCGGAGCGCTGCTGGGATCCGGACTGGCACTCCATGTGAAAGAGTCGGTGATCCAGTCCATGATGATTGTGGTTCTCCCCATTGTGGCCTATTATGTCATGAGAAACAAGGACATGGAGAAGACCGCTCATAAGAAGGATCTGACCCGGGGAAGAATGCTGGCATACGGAGCCGGGGCATCTTTTCTGATCGGTATGTACAACGGGTTTTACGGACCGGGAACAGGCACGTTCCTGATCCTGATGTTTACAGGCCTGGTGGGGCTGGAACTGAAAGAGGCAGCCGGTATCTCAAAATTTGTCAATCTGGCGGCCGATGTTTCTGCCTTCAGCACCTTTTTCGTCAACGGAAAGGTGGACTATGTGCTGGGAATCACAGCGGCCCTGTTCTGTATGGCCGGAAGCTACATTGGTTCCGGACTGGTGGTCAGCAACGGACAGAAGATCGTCCGTCCGGTGGTCATGACAGTGCTGGTGCTGTTGTTTATCAAGATCCTGATGGGATAGAGAATGGAACGGAGATGATAGGATGAAATGGAAAAAATTCACACTGGAGACCACGACGGAAGCCGTGGATTTTCTGGGAAGCCTGTTTGAGGATATCGGCATCCAGGGAATGGAGATTGAAGACAATGTGCCGCTGACGGAAAAGGAGACCAAGGGGATGTTCATCGACATTCTTCCGGAGCTGCCTCCGGACGATGGCAGCGCAAGAGTCAGCTTTTATCTGGACGAGGACGAGGATGCTGCCGCTGTCCTGGAAAAAGTACGGGAAGGACTGGAGGAACTGAAGCCCTTTGTGGAAATCGGAAAGGGAACCATTACCGCCTCAGAGACGGAAGACAAGGACTGGATCAACAACTGGAAACAGTATTTCAAGCCGTTTACGGTGGATCATATTCTGATCAAGCCCACCTGGGAGGAGATTCCTGAGGAACATAAGGACAAGCTGCTGATCCAGATTGATCCCGGAACGGCATTCGGCACAGGAAAACATGAGACCACACAGTTATGCATCCGGCAGCTGGAAAAATACATCCGGCCGGGAGACAGGGTTCTGGACGTGGGAACCGGGAGCGGAATTCTGGGCATTACGGCTCTGAAACTGGGGGCGGGCTATGTGTTCGGCACGGATCTGGATGAAAACGCCATTACAGCCGTTCACGAGAATCTGGAGTCCAACGGAATTGCGGAAGAAAAATTTTCCGTCCTTCAGGGAAACATCATCGATGACAGGGACGTTCAGGAACAGGCAGGATTTGAAGTTTATGATACGGCAGTGGCCAACATTCTGGCAGATGTCATCATTCTGCTCCAGAAGGAGATTGCCGTGCATATAAAAAAAGGCGGGCTTTTCATCACTTCCGGAATCATCAACATGAAAGAGCAGGCGGTTCTGGATGCCTTTGCAGCCAATGACGCCTTTGAGATCGTGGAAGTGACCAGACAGGGCGAATGGGTGTCCGTCACAGCGAGGAAAAAATAGTGTATCATTTTTTTACGGAAACGGAACAGATCGGAGAGACGGAAGCGGTCATCGAAGGCCCCGATGTCAATCATATAAAGAATGTGCTCCGGATGAAGCCGGGGGAGCGTCTGACAGTCAGCGACGGAAAAGGGAAGGCGAGGCTCTGTAAGATCGGGGAACTGCATCCCGACCGGATTCTCTGCCGGGTGCTTGAAGAACCGGTGGAGGATACGGAACTTCCGGTGAAGGTCACCCTGTTTCAGGGCCTTCCCAAAAGCGACAAAATGGAGCTGATTATCCAGAAGGCGGTGGAACTGGGAGTCTCCTCGGTGGTGCCGGTGGATACCGCCAGAACGGTGGTGCGGCTGGACCGGAAAAAGGAGGAAGCCAGAGTAAAACGCTGGAACGGCATTTCGGAAAGTGCGGCGAAACAGTCAGGCCGCATGAGGATTCCTGAGGTAAATCCGGTCATGAGTCTGAAAGAAGCCCTGAAAGCTGCGGAGGAGTTTGATCTGAAGATCATTCCCTATGAGGAGGAAGGGAGCCTGGATGGAGCCGGCGGAATGGAAAAGACCAGAAGTCTCCTGAAAAATCTCAGGCCCGGCCAGAGTGCAGCAGTATTTATCGGACCGGAAGGCGGATTTGACCGGTCGGAAATTTCCCTGGCGCTGGAATGGGGGGTTCAGCCTGTGAGCCTGGGAAGGCGGATCCTCAGAACCGAGACAGCAGGCCTTTTTGTTTTGTCCGCCTTTGGATTCCTTCTGGAACCATAGGCGTTTATGGAGTAGGAAAAATGGAAAAAGAAAAAAGAGAAGTTTATTTTGACAATTCCGCTACCACCAGGGCTTTTGACAGCGTCCGGGATGTGATGGTAAAGACCCTGACGGAAGATTACGGAAACACGGCGGCCCGGCACCTGATGGGCGTGGAAGCGGAACAGTATGTGAAAGCCGCCAGGGAAGAGATCGCCAGGTCGCTGCGGGTAAAGGAAAAGGAGATCCTTTTCACATCCGGCGGAACAGAGTCCAACAACATGGCCCTGATCGGAACGGCTCTGGCCAACAGAAGATCGGGAAATCATCTGATTACCACAGGAATCGAGCATGCCTCCGTGTACAATCCCATGATGTTTCTGGAGGAAATGGGGTTCCGTGTTACCTACCTGCCGGTGGATCATAACGGCATTGTGTCTCTGGATGCGCTGGAGGAGGCCATCTGCGATGATACGATTCTGGTGTCTGTCATGTATGTGAACAATGAAATCGGAGCCGTGGAACCGGTGGAAGAGATCGCAAAGATCATAAAGAAAAAGAAGCCTGAGGTGTATTTTCATGTGGATGCCATCCAGGCATATGGAAAATATGTGATCCGGCCCAAAAAGCAGGGCATTGACATGCTTTCCGCCAGCGGTCACAAGATCCACGGTCCCAAGGGCGTCGGCTTTTTATATGTGGACGAGCGGGTGAAGATCCGGCCCATTATTTACGGAGGCGGCCAGCAGAAAGGAATGCGCTCCGGAACGGAAAATGTACCGGGGTGTGCCGGACTGGGAATGGCGGTAAAGGAAATATACCGGGATCATGAGGCCAGGATGGACCGGCTGTATGCTCTGAAAGAAAGACTGACAGAGGGACTTGAAAAAATGGAGGGAGTGACGGTCCTGGGCCTTACGGGAAGGGACAGCGCCCCTCAGATTGTCAGTGCACTGTTTTCAGGAGTGCGTGCGGAAGTACTTCTGCATGCGCTGGAGGACAGGGGGATCTATGTTTCCTCCGGTTCTGCCTGTTCTTCCACGCATCCTGGAATATCCGGAACGTTAAAGGGGATCGGAGTAAAGCCGGAACTGCTGGATTCTTCCCTCCGATTTTCCTTCGGACTTTTCAATACCGAGGACGAAGTGGATTACTGCCTGGAACAGCTGAATGAGCTGCTTCCGGTGCTGAGAAAATACAGGAGAGCATAACGCATGCGGGGAAAGGTCCCCCGGCGGATAGGAGCGGGAAAATATGAAGTATAAGTCATTTCTGATTAAATACGCCGAAATCGGCGTCAAGGGAAAAAACAGATATCTGTTTGAAGATGCGCTGGTGAAGCAGATCCATCACCGGCTGAAACGTCTGGACGGGGACTTCTGGGTCAGCAAGGAATCCGGAAGAATCTATGCCGAGGCCAGAGCCGAGTTCGATTTTGATGAGGTGGTGGATACCCTGAAAAAGATCTTCGGCATTGTGGGAATCTGCCCCATGGTTCAGGTGGAGGACAACGGGTATGAGGATCTCAAGGCCCAGGTGGTGAAATACATCGGGGAAGCTTATGAAGACAAGCATTTTACCTTCAAGGTTGTGGCAAAGAGAGGAAACAAACAGTATCCGGTCATGTCCGAACAGATCAACAGGGATCTGGGCGAGGTGATTCTTCAGGCATATCCGGAGACGAAAGTGGATGTCCATCATCCGGACGTGCTCCTTCGGGTGGAGGTGCGCCATAAGATCAACATTTTCTCTGAAACCATTCCGGGACCGGGCGGAATGCCCATCGGTACAGCCGGGAAAGCCATGCTGCTTCTGTCTGGAGGCATTGACAGTCCGGTGGCCGGCTGGATGGTGGCAAAACGCGGAGTCACTCTGGAAGCCACGTATTTTCATGCGCCGCCCTATACCAGTGAAAGAGCCAAGCAGAAAGTTGTGGATCTGGCAAAACTGGTGGCAAAATATACCGGCCCCATCCGCCTGAACGTGGTGAATTTCACAGATATTCAGCTGTATATTTATGAACAGTGTCCCCATGATGAGCTGACCATCATCATGCGCAGATACATGATGCGGATCGCGGAAAAGATCGCTGAGGAGTCCGGATGTCTGGCACTGGTGACCGGAGAAAGCATCGGCCAGGTGGCATCTCAGACCATGCAGTCCCTGGCAGTGACCAATGAGGTCTGCACCATGCCGGTGATGCGTCCGCTGATTGCCTTCGACAAACAGGATATCGTGGATATTTCCCTGAAGATTGATACCTACGAGACCTCCGTTCTGCCTTATGAAGACTGCTGCACCATCTTTGTGGCGAAGCACCCTGTGACGAAGCCCAATCTGGGAAGAATCAGGATATCCGAAACAAAACTGGAAGAGAAGATAGACGAAATGATGAAGACAGCCCTGGAAACCAGAGAAGTGATTGTCTGCAGCTGACAGGGCAGGAAACCGGAGGCGGTGTGTTCCGGCGGCGGAAATGTTCTGCCGGGCTGCCAGGATGCACCGCACCGCGCCATAAAAAAACAGCCGGGATTTTTCCCGGCTGAATCAGGCTGAAGGGTTATGAAGCATCAGATAATATAGGGAGCAAGCACCTCGAGAATCGTTTCAACATTGTCTTCCGCATGAATATTCAGATCGATGGGCTTGGAAAGATCGAGACTGAAAATTCCCATGATGGATTTGGCATCGATGACATATCTTCCGGATACCAGATCGAAATCAGCGTCAAACTTTGCGAGATCATTTACAAATGCCTTTACTTTATCAATAGAATTCAAAGAAATTTTAACGGTTTTCATGTGATGTTCCTCCCAATCATATTAATGGCAAATCTGTCTTCATACTACCGGGACACAGTGGAAAAGTCAATAGTTAGATTGCATGAAAATCCGGCATTTTATTTTAATTTTTGGACAGGAGAGAAAAAATGAGGAAAGCAGCACTTCACAACCTGGGATGCAAGGTAAATTCCTATGAAACCGAAGCCATGCAGCAGCTTCTGGAAGAGGCAGGATACGAGATCGTGGATTTCGGGGAAAAGGCAGATGTCTATATTGTCAATACCTGTTCCGTTACCAATGTGGCAGATAAAAAATCCCGTCAGATGCTGCACCGTGCCAAAAAGACCAATCCGGATTCGGTGGTGGTGGCTGCCGGCTGTTACGTACAGTCTGCCGGAGAAAAAATAATGGAAGACGAAGCCATAGATCTGGTGATCGGAAACAACAGAAAAGCGGACCTGGTGCCGCTTCTGGAAGAATATCTGAGCGGGCGCAATGTACAGGATACGGTAATCGACATTTCCGCAGCACACGAGTACGAACCGCTTCACATCAGCCGGATTGCGGACCATACCAGAGCATTCATCAAGGTACAGGACGGCTGCAATCAGTTTTGCAGCTACTGCATCATCCCGTACACAAGAGGCCGCGTCAGAAGCCGTCTGCCGGAAGATGTGGAAGAGGAAGTGAGGGGACTGGCAGAAGCCGGATACAGGGAAGTAGTGCTTACGGGAATTCATCTGACATCGTACGGAGTGGATTTTGAGGACAGAAAGGAAGATTTCCTGTCTCTGATCCGGAGGCTCCATGCCATTGACGGTATTGAGCGGATCCGTTTCGGATCTCTGGAGCCGCGGGTAATCACGGAGGAGTTTGCACAGGCACTGTCGGAACTTCCGAAAATATGTCCCCATTTCCATCTTTCCCTTCAGAGCGGCTGCGATGAAACTCTGAAAAGAATGAACCGCCATTACACCTGCGAAGAGTATCTGGAACGATGCAGAATCCTCAGAAAATATTTTGAGAATCCGGCCATTACCACGGATGTGATTGTGGGATTTCCGGGAGAAACCGATGCCGAGTTTGAAACCACCAGAAAGTTTCTGAAACAGGTGAAATTCTATGAGATGCACGTGTTCAAATACTCCAGGCGTGCAGGCACCAGAGCGGACCGCATGCCGGATCAGATTCCGGAACCGGTAAAGACAGAGCGCAGTGCCGTGCTGCTGGATCTGGAAAAAGAAATGTCAGGGGAATACAGACGCGTTTTCCTGGGAAAAGAGACAGAAGTCCTTCTGGAGGAAGAAGTGCAGGTGGGAGACTGCCGGTATATGATGGGGCACACGAAAGAATATGTAAAAGCAGCTGTGCCGCTGGAAGGCAGAGAAGCCGCCGCACTGAAAAATATGACAGTTTCCGGAATCCTGAAAGAATTTCTGACGGATGAAATCATTTATCTTGCAGAAAACCCGAAATTGGGGTAGAATAATCTATAAGCAACTAAAGGACGTGGGGACATTTATGGGTGATATCAGTAATACACAGTATTTCAAGGCAGTACAGGATGAAAAAAAGATGGAAGTAAGCCAGGTCCTCCGGGCTGTTTATGAGGCACTGACCGAAAAAGGGTACAATCCGATCAATCAGATCGTCGGATATATCATGTCCGGCGATCCGACGTATATCACAAGCCATAAGAGCGCCAGAAGCCTGATCATGAAAGTGGAGCGGGATGAGATTCTGGAAGAGCTGATGGAAAATTACATTGAAACCAGACTGAAATAGGTCCGGAAACGATGAACTGCAGAAGGAACAGGGCAGAGACAGTTGGGGAAAAACCAACTGATTTTGTTATGGGTAAAAACTGGTGAATGGAGAACAGAAGACCCCCATGAGGATACTTGGACTGGATTTTGGCTCAAAAACAGTGGGTGTGGCAGTGAGCGATGCCATGGGACTCACGGCACAGGGTGTGGAAACCATTGAGCGGAAGGAAGAAAACAAGCTGAGGAAAACCTGCGCCCGTATCGAGGAACTGATCCGCGAACTGGGAGTGGAGACCATTGTGCTGGGGCTTCCGAAAAACATGAACAATACAGAAGGCGAGCGGGCGGAGAAGACGAGACAGTTCGGGGAAATGCTGGAGCGCAGAACCGGACTGCCCGTGATTTTCTGGGACGAACGTCTCACCACCGTGGCGGCAGAACAGGTGCTGATGGAAAACGGGGTACGCAGGGAAAACAGGAAAGCGGTTATAGACAAGGTGGCGGCCTGCCTGATTCTTCAGGGCTATCTGGACCGCATCCACGTGACAGCAGAAGAATAGGAGAAACGTATGGAAGAAGGAAAGAAGATTACTCTGGTGGACGAGGATCAGACCATCGAGTTTTTTGTTGTGGAAGAAACAAGGCTGGGCGGGGTGAATTACCTGCTGGTGACAGACGCAGCCGATGAGGAAGATGAGGGTGAGTGTTATATTCTGAAAGACATGTCCGGAGAACAGGATGAGGAAGCGCTTTACGAGTTTGTGGAAAACGAGGAAGAACTGGACGGACTCATGAAGATCTTTTCCGAACTTCTGGACGATGTGGAGATCGAAAGACAGTAAAGGGCCCGGTGAAGTCGGATGAACGAGGAGAAGGTAAAGGAGCTGCTGAGAAAAAAAGGGTTGAAGGTCACAACCCAGAGACTGCTGGTACTGGAAATCATGGTTTCCCATCCGGGAGAGCATCTGACAGCAGAAGAAATCCATGATCTTGCAAAAAAAGTCTGCCCGGAGATCGGGCTGGCTACCATATACAGAACCGTTCAGGTCCTCTGTGACCTGCAGCTGGTGAACAAAGTCACATTTGACGACGGATATGCCCGTTATGAGCTGGGCGGGGAAGTAAGCGGCTCCGGGCACCGTCATCATCATGCCATCTGTACCGGATGCGGCAGAGTCTTCTCGCTGGAGACAGATCTGCTGGATCTTCTGGAACAGCAGGTGTTTGAAAACATAGGCTTTGAAGTGACGGATCACGAAGTGAAGCTTTACGGAGTCTGCAGGGACTGCAGAAGGAAGAACGGGGATGAAGAAAATAACGAACGGAATATTGACGGAGGTTTGAACAGTGAAGAACGTGAAAAAACAGAATAATGACTGTAAGGTCAAAATCATCCCCCTGGGAGGCCTGGAGCAGATCGGAATGAACATGACTGCCATTGAATGTGAGGACAGCATCATCATCATGGACTGCGGCTTGGCATTTCCAAGTGATGACATGCTGGGCATTGACCTGGTGATTCCCGACGTGACATATCTTGTAAACAACATTGACAAGGTAAAGGGGTTTGTCATCACACACGGCCATGAAGACCACATCGGCGCCATCCCCTATGTGCTGAAGATGGTCAATGCCCCGGTTTACGGCACCAAGCTGACCATGGGGCTCATCGAACACAAACTGAAAGAAAACAACATGCTCAAAAGCGTGAAGCGCAAGGTGGTGAAACACGGGCAGTCCATCAATCTGGGATGCTTCCGTGTGGAATTCATCAAGATGAACCACAGCATTGAGGATGCCGCGGCGCTGGCAGTGTTCACACCGGCCGGGATTATCCTCAATACAGGTGACTTCAAAATCGACTATACACCGGTATTCGGCGACGTGACGGATCTTCAGCGGCTGGCAGAACTGGGAAAGAAGGGAGTTCTGGCCCTGATGTGTGATTCCACCAACGCCATCCGGCCGGGCTTTACCATGTCGGAAAAGACCGTGGGAAAGACGTTTGATGCCATTTTTGCGGAGCATCAGCATAACCGGATCATTGTGGCCACGTTTGCATCCAATGTGGACCGGGTGCAGCAGGTCATCAACACCGCCTGCAAATACGGCAGAAAAGTGGTGATCGAAGGCCGCAGCATGGTGAACGTCATCGGTACGGCCAGCGAGCTGGGATATATCAGCATTCCTGACGGAACCCTGATTGATATCGAACAGCTGAAAAACTATAAGGAAGAGGACACGGTCCTCATTACCACCGGAAGCCAGGGAGAATCCATGGCGGCACTTTCCAGAATGGCTTCGTCCATGCACCGGAAAGTATCCATTACCCCCAGGGACGTGGTGATCCTGAGCTCCACACCCATTCCGGGAAATGAAAAAGCCGTTTCCAGAGTCATCAATGAGCTTTCCATGAAGGGAGCCAAGGTGATTTCTCAGGATACCCATGTCTCAGGACATGCATGTCAGGAAGAGATCAAGCTGATTTACGCCCTTGTGCGTCCGAAATATGCACTGCCGATTCATGGAGAATACCGCCACAGAATGGCACAGAAAGGGCTGGCGGAATCCATGGGTATTCCAAAGGAAAACGTGATCATGCTTCAGTCCGGAGATGTTCTGGAGATCGGTGAGTCCGGAGCCCAGGTGGTGGATCACGTACCGGCCGGCGGCGTCCTGGTGGACGGCCTCGGAGTAGGGGACGTGGGAAATATTGTTCTGAGAGACCGTCAGAATCTGGCTCAGAACGGAATCATCATCGTGGTCATGACACTGGAAAAATACAGCAATCAGCTGCTTGCAGGTCCGGATATTGTATCCCGCGGATTCGTATATGTGAGGGAATCCGAGGACCTGATGGAAGAGGCTCAGGCCATTGTGGACCAGGCTGTTTCCGACTGTCTGGACCGCCATGTCAACGACTGGGGAAAGATCAAGAACATTGTCCGCGACAGCCTCAGTGATTTCTTATGGAAGAGAATCAAGAGAAACCCCATGGTCCTTCCGATCATCATGGAAGTTTAAACAGCATGAGATGCTGCCTCTGCGGCAGCAGACAGAGGATATGATATGAGCAGGATAACACGGGAAATCAACAAAATAAGCATGACAGTCATCGGCGTATCAGGCAGAATTCTGCTTTATGCGCTGGTGATTGTCCTTCTTCTTCTGGGAGCGGAGCAGGGATATGAATTCGGCCACAGCATCTTTTATTCTCCGGGAATGGAGGCAGCTCCCGGCACCGACAAGAATATCCGCCTGACAGGTGAGGAGTCCGTTTCGGAAGTAGGTGAAATCCTGGAGGAGAACGGTCTGATCCGGGATCCCCGGGCTTTTGTGATCCAGGCGTTCTGCTACGGATATAAAGTACAGGCCGGAGACTTCAGTCTGAATACTTCCATGGCATCCAAGGATATCATAGAGATTCTGGGAGAGACTGAAGACGGGGAGACATGATCATGATCACAGATGAAAGAATTACCGCTTATATCAATTCCCTGGATTCCGGAGACGGAGTCCTGTGTGATGAAATAGCCAGAGAGGCAGCCGCATCCTTCGTGCCCATTATCCGCAGGGAAACGGCTGCCCTTTTAAAAACCATGGTGGCCCTGAAACGGCCGGAGAATATTCTGGAGGTGGGAACGGCAGTGGGGTATTCTGCCCTGCTGATGGCGTCAGTCATGCCGGAGGGTTCTCATATCACCACCATCGAAAAGTTTGAAAAAAGGATCCCCATCGCCCGGGAAAATTTCCGGAGGGCAGGGGCAGAGAAAAAGATTACACTGCTGGAAGGCGATGCCGGGGAAATTCTTTCCGGCCTTTCCGGCAATTTTGATTTTATTTTCATGGATGCCGCCAAGGGACAGTACATTCACTGGCTCCCGGATCTTCTGAGGCTTCTGCCTCCGGGAGGACTCCTGATGTCGGACAATGTGCTTCAGAACGGCAGCATTGTGGAATCGCGGTATGCAGTGGAACGCCGCGACAGGACCATCCATGTCCGCATGAGAGAATATCTGTATACATTAAAACATATGGACGAATTTGAGACCTCCGTCATCCCCATCGGAGACGGTGTGGCTTTAAGCGTCAGAAAATGAGAGGACATAACATGAGAAAAACGGAACTTCTGATTCCCGCAGGAAGCCTGGAAGTGCTGAAAACAGCGGTCATTTACGGAGCCGATGCGGTTTACCTTGGCGGTGAGGCGTTCGGTCTGAGGGCCAAGGCCAAGAACTTTACCAACGAAGAAATCCGGGAGGGCATTGCATTTGCCCATGAGCGGGGAGTGAAAGTATATATTACGGCCAATATTCTGGCTCACAACGATGATCTGGCGGGAGTGGAGGCATACTTCAGGGAACTGAAGGATATCAGACCGGATGCCCTGATTATTTCGGACCCCGGAGTATTCATGATTGCCAGAAAGGTTCTTCCGGATATGGAGCTGCATATCAGCACGCAGGCCAACAACACCAATTACGGCACATACCAGTTCTGGTACGGCCTGGGGGCCAGACGGGTGGTTTCTGCCAGGGAACTGTCCCTGAAGGAAATCCGGGAGATCCGGGATCATATTCCCGAGGATATGGAGATCGAAAGTTTTATTCACGGAGCCATGTGCATTTCCTATTCCGGACGCTGTCTTCTCAGCAATTTCTTCACCGGGCGGGACGCCAATCAGGGGGCATGCACGCATCCCTGCCGCTGGAAATATGCAGTGATGGAGGAAACCAGGCCGGGGGAATATATGCCCGTATATGAAAACGACAGGGGAACCTTTATTTTCAATTCCAAGGACCTCTGCATGATCGAGCATGTGCCTGAAATGATGGAGGCCGGTATTGACAGCTTCAAGATCGAGGGAAGAATGAAAACGGCCCTTTATGTGGCAACGGTGGCCAGAACCTACAGAAAGGCCATCGACGATTATCTGGAAAGTCCGGAGACCTACAGAAAGAATCTGGAGTGGTACAGGGAAGAGATCGGAAAGTGTACCTACCGTGAGTTCACTACGGGATTCTATTTCGGGAAACCAGGGGAAGATGCTCAGATCTATGACAGCAGCACATATGTGAAAAACTATATCTATCTGGGAACCACAGAAGAATGTGATGACAGAGGATGGGCAAAGATCGAACAGAAAAACAAGTTTTCCGTAGGCGAGACCATCGAGATCATGAAGCCGGACGGAAGGAATATACAGACTGTGGTGAAGGGAATCCGGACCCAGGACGGAGAAGCCAGGGAAAGTGCGCCTCATCCCAAAGAAATTCTGTATGTGGATCTGGGCGGTCATGCGGAGCCTTTTGACATACTGAGGAAGAAAGAAGACTGACACGGACAGGAAGCGGTCAGTGCCGGAAAGGAGATGGAAAAATGACAGTATTTTTGGGAGGCCTCAGCCTGCTGTGCGTGGCCTATTACGGGATTATTGCCGCGTATTCGGGAGCCAGAACGTCATTTTCCATAATATGGCTGATTCTGGCGGCATGCCTGGCAGTAATGGCTGCACTCTGCCGTTTTTACAGCCGGTTCCGGGACCGGATCCCACTTTCCGCCGTGGTGTCCGCCGTGACTGTGGCAGCAGCATTTTTTGTGATTTTCCTGGTGGTGGAAATAGGCATCGGCCTTCAGTTCTTTTCCTCAGGAAAAAGAAGTGTGGACTATGTGATCGTGCTGGGGGCCCAGGTAAAGGGAGACCGGCTCAGCAATACACTGGAATACCGCCTGGAAACGGCGGTGAAATATGCCAGGATCCATCCCAACACAGTGTTTATCCTGTCCGGAGGGAAAGGGGAAGGCGAGGATGTATCCGAAGCAGATATGATGTATACGTACATGCGGGGGAACGGAGTGCCGGAATACCAGCTGATCCGTGAAGACCAGTCGACCAGCACCTATGAAAATCTTGTGTACAGCCGTCTTCTGATCGAAGAAAGGGAGCAGCAGAGGAGAAATACCATCCGGAATGTCATGAGTGCCGCGGGATATCTGTCTCCTCCGGATGAGGAGGTACGGATTCAGGTGGGAATCATCACCAGCAATTTTCATATGATGCGGGCCAAGGGAATTGCAAGGAAAGTGGGAATTTCCGATCCCTACGGAATCTGTTCCCGGTCTGATCCGGTGCTGTTCATACATTTCTGCGTGAGAGAATGCTTTGCAATTTTAAAAGATAAATTTATGGGCAACATGTAAATAGAATAACCAGGACAGAAAGGAACGACAGGCTTATGGAAAGCATACAAAAGGAACTGGAAGAACTGGAAAGCTACAGGCTTCTGGAGGCCAGGCCCATCGGGGAACTGAACGCCACCGGATATATTCTGGAACATAAAAAGACGGGAGCCAGAATCTTTCTGATGGATACGGATGATGAAAACAAGGTATTCTGCATCGGATTCCGTACGCCGCCGGCAGACAGCACAGGTGTGCCTCATATTCTGGAGCACAGCGTTCTGTGCGGATCCGAAAAGTTTCCCGTAAAGGATCCCTTTGTGGAACTGGTGAAGGGTTCCCTGAACACATTTCTCAATGCGATGACCTATCCGGACAAGACCGTGTATCCGGTGGCCAGCTGCAACGATGCCGACTTCCAGAATCTGATGGACGTATATATGGACGCGGTGTTCAATCCCAATATCGGAAAAGAACAGAAGATCTTCATGCAGGAAGGATGGCACTATGAGCTGGAGGAGCCGGAGGGAGAGCTCCGCTATAACGGCGTGGTCTATAATGAAATGAAGGGAGTCTTTTCCTCACCGGAAAGCGTTCTGGACCGCTATACCCGGAGTGTTCTGTTTCCGGATACCTGCTACGGATATGAATCCGGAGGAGATCCGGAGGAAATCGTGGCTCTGACGTACGAAAACTATCTGGAGTTTTACCGCAGATACTACCATCCGTCCAACAGCTATATCTATCTGTACGGAAAGATGGATATGGCGGAAAAACTCCGGTTCCTGGACAGGGAGTACCTGTGCAGATATGAAAGAAAAGAAGTGGATTCTGAGATTCAGATACAGAAAGCATTTTCAGAACCCAGGGATGAGGAGTTTTTCTATTCGGTGACCGATGCGGAGGAAACGGAACACGCATGCTATCTTTCGGTGAATACAGTGGCCGGAAATGAACTTTCTCCCAGGGAATATATTGCTTTCCAGGTGCTGGAATATGTGCTGCTGGATGCCCCCGGGGCGCCCTTAAAGCAGGCACTTCTGGATGCCGGCATCGGAAATGACATCATGGGCGGATATGAGAACGGCATTCTCCAGCCGTATTTTTCCGTTGTGGCAAAGAATGCCGATAAGGAACAGAAAGGCGAGTTCCTGGCGGTGGTGAAAGGGACCTTAAGAAAGCTGGCCGCCGAAGGCCTGGACAGACGAAGCGTTCTGGCAGGCATCAATTATTATGAATTCCAGTACCGGGAGGCGGATTTCGGCTCGGCTCCCAAGGGACTGATGTACGGGCTCCAGTGTCTGGACAGCTGGCTGTACGGCGGAGATCCCATGATGCATCTGGAATATGAGGACACATTCCGGGCACTGAAAGAAGGGGCGGAAAACGGATATTTTGAAGATCTGATCCGGACCCATCTGCTGGACAATCCTTTTGAGGCGGTGGTGACTGTAAGCCCTGAAAGGAATCTGACCGCAAAGGCGGAGGAAGCCACCAGACAGAAACTGGCAGCCTACAAAGCAGGGCTGACCAGGGAGGAAACAGAGGACCTGGTACGCCGGACCAGAGAACTGAAGGAATATCAGGAAACACCGTCTTCCAGGGAAGATCTGGAGAAGATTCCCATGCTGAGGAGGGAAGACATCCGCCGGGAGGCAGAGGCTCCGGTTTTTGAAGAACTGAATGTGGAAGGAACCAGGGTAATCCGCCATAACCTGTTTACAGGCGGAATCGGATATCTGAAGGTTCTGTTTGATACCAGCCGGGTGGCGGTCCCGGATCTGCCCTATGTGGGACTCCTGAAGTCAGTTCTGGGGTATGTGGATACAAAGCGCCGCTCCTATGGTGACCTGACCACGGAGATCTTTCTCAACAGCGGAGGCGTGACTTTCGGCGTGACATCCTATCCCAATCTTGCCGACGGCGGATTTACGGGGGTTTTCGCAGCCAGTGTCAGAGTCCTTTACGACAGGCTGGATTTTGGTTTTGAGATTCTGGCGGAAATTTTTACGGAATCCATCCTGAATGATGAAAAAAGACTGAGAGAGATTCTTAACGAAACAAAGTCCAAAGCGCAGATGAAGCTTCTGAGCGGAGGCCATTCGGCTGCAGTTGCCAGGGCCACCTCTTATTTTTCCGACACATCCTATTACAATGACATCACCGGCGGAATCGGCTACTATGATTTCCTGGAAGGATGCGTCCGGGACTTTGATGCCAGAAAAGAAGAAGTGATGGCAGGCCTTTCACGGGTCATGAAAGCACTTTTCACGGCGGGCAATATGACTGTCAGCTATACGGCGGATGACAGGGGCTTTGCGCTCCTGGCTCCGGCCATGAAAAAACTGAAAGACCGTCTTCCGGCCGGAGAGGGAACCGTGTATCCGTTCCGTGTACCGCAAGAAACACGGAATGAAGGATTTACCACTGCATCGAAAGTGAACTATGTGGCACGCTGCGGCACATTTGCAGGAAGCCCGTACGCCTATACGGGAGCGCTCAGAATTCTGAAGGTGATGCTGAGTTACGATTACCTGTGGATCAATATCCGTGTCAAAGGCGGAGCCTACGGCTGCATGAGCGGTTTCGGAAGGAGCGGTGAGGGATATTTTGTTTCCTACCGTGATCCCAATGTGCAGGAAAGTGATGAAATCTACAGAGGAATTCCGGCATATCTGGAGGCCTTTGACGCAGATGAAAGGGATATGACCAAATATATCATCGGAACCATCAGCGATCTGGATACTCCGCTGACTCCGTCTCTGAAGGGAGCCAGAGGTCTTTCTGCCTGGTATTCAGGAGTGACAGAAGAGATGCTCCAGAGAGAAAGAGATGAAATCCTCACAGCCACTGCCGACGATATCAGGGCCCTTTCCGGCATTGTCCGCAGAATCCTGGAGACAGGAGCGGTCTGTGCCATCGGAAATGAGGAAAAAATCCGGAAGAGCAGCAGCATGTTCCGGAATATCCGGCCGCTTTTCCAGCCCCAGTCCAGGGACGGCGAGACGGCATAAAACAAAGGAGAAAGTATGAAATCAAAATATAAATCCGGGTTTGTGACTCTGATCGGAAGACCCAACGTGGGGAAATCCACGCTGATGAACCATCTGATCGGTCAGAAAATCGCCATTACCTCGGAAAAACCCCAGACCACCAGAAACAGGATCCAGACGGTATATACAGAGGAACAGGGACAGATTATTTTTCTGGACACCCCCGGAATTCATAAAGCCAAAAACCGTCTGGGAGAATATATGGTCAGCGTGGCCGAGCATACGCTGAAAGAAGTGGATGTGATTCTGTGGCTGGTGGAGCCCGGTACCTATATCGGTGCCGGTGAGCAGCAGGTCCTGAAGAGCCTGTCCAGGGTGAAAACACCGGTCTTTCTGGTGATCAACAAGATCGATACGGTAAAAAAAGAAGACATCATAAAGACCATTGAAGCGTATAAGGATGTATACCGGTTTGCGGAAATCATACCGGTGTCTGCCATGAAAAAGACCAATACGGATACCCTGATCCGTACCATTTTCCAGTATCTGCCAGAAGGTCCTCAGTATTATGACGAGGATACGGTCACGGACCAGCCCATGCGCCAGATTGCCGCGGAGCTGGTAAGGGAAAAGGCGCTGAGACTTCTTTCAGACGAGATTCCGCACGGCATCGCCGTGGTGATTGAAAAAATGACAGAGAGAGACAGCGGCCTCTTTGACATTGAAGCCACCATCATCTGCGAAAGGGAGTCCCATAAGGGGATCATCATCGGAAAAGGCGGCGCCATGCTGAAAAAAATCGGAACCGCTGCTCGGATGGAGATTGAGGGGCTGATGGATGCAAAGGTAAATCTGAAGCTCTGGGTCAAGGTCAGAAAAGAATGGCGTGACAGTGAACTGTATATGAAGAACTACGGATATGATAAAAGAGATATCTGACAGAGGGGAAACACATGAGTGAACAGGTGGATGTCACCGGCATGGTGCTCAGGGCTTCGCCGGCGGGAGAATATGACAGGCGCCTTGTGATCCTTACCCGGGAACTGGGAAAGGTCACGGCATTTGCCAGGGGAGCCAGGCGGCCGGGCAGCACGCTGATGGCATCTGCCTGCCCGTTTGTATTCGGTACCTTTCATCTGCGGGAGGGGAGGAGTGCCTATTCTCTTTCCGGAGCCGAGATCACAAACTATTTTACGGAAATTTCCGGCAATGTGGAGACTGCCTGCTACGGCTCTTATTTTCTGGAGTTCGCGGATTACTACGGCAGGGAAAATCTGGAGGCATCGGAGATGCTGAAGCTTCTGTATCAGTCCATGCGCGCGCTTCTGAAGGCAGCCATTCCCAACCAGCTTGTGAAGCCGGTTTTCGAACTGAAGATGATGGAGATAAACGGAGAATATCTGGAGTCTCCGCCCGGAAATCTCTGCGATTCCACCCGGTATACCTGGGAGTATGTGCTGGCTTCGCCGGTGGAAAAACTTTATACTTTCCGGGTGTCAGACCAGGTACTCCGGGAGTTTTCCGGATGTGTGGAGGAAAATAAGAAGAGATTTGTGGATAAAACCTTCCATTCCCTTGACATTTTGGGGGTTCTTGTAGATAATTAGTAATATCCTGCTGCCGCTGTTCCGGCCGGGGAACAGGCAGGCAGTATTTTGCATGCAGGAGGAGACATATGAATCTGAAACGATATGCCTTGCTGGCCGCGGCGGCAGTTCTCATGACAGCCGGATGCGGAAAAAATGCGGGAAATACGGAGCCTTCTCTGGAGGAGACCTCCATTTATGTCACCAGAGACGGAGCCGTGATCAGTGTCACCGTAGAGGAGTATGACCAGAGTGTATTTGAAGACGATGAAGCCGGCCTCAGAGCTTCCGCAGAGGAAGACCTGAAGGCAGTCAACAGCCTTTCGGAAGGAGACGGTGAAGAAGCGGCGGCATCTGTCAGGGAATGTACCATGGCAGACGGCGTGGCCAGACTTCTCATTGACTTCAGGGATATTGATACGTATTTCAAATATCTGGAGCTGTATCCGGACGAAGATGACGGGGAGCTGAAGAAACTCCAGGTGATGACCGTGGCAGACGGCCTGGCAGCCGGATATCTGACGGATGCCGGTTTTGTAAAGGCAGAGGAAAAGAGGACGGCGGTGGAAACCTCAAAGGTGACCAGGGAAAGCGGCATGATCATGGTGGCTGTGGAGGGGCCGGCACTGATTCAGACCGATGGAAAAATCGCCTATGTTTCCGACAACGTGACGGAGATCACGGAAAACGGAGTCCGGACGCCGGAGACCGGGATCTCTTATATCGTTTATAAATAAAAGGAGGAGCATGAGAATGGAAAAAACAATGGAAAAGATTGTGGCCCTGGCAAAATCCAGAGGATTTGTATATCCGGGATCAGAAATCTACGGAGGCCTTGCCAATACATGGGATTACGGAAACCTGGGTGTGGAGCTGAAGAATAACGTAAAACGCGCCTGGTGGAAAAAATTCATTCAGGAGAGTCCCTACAATGTGGGTGTGGACTGTGCGATTCTGATGAATTCCCAGACATGGGTGGCATCGGGACATCTGGGCGGTTTTTCCGACCCGCTGATGGACTGCCGTGCCTGCAAGGAAAGATTCCGTGCCGATAAACTGATCGAGGACTACATGGAAGAGCACGGCATTCAGATGGAAGGCTCCGTGGACGGCTGGAGCCAGGAACAGATGAAGCAGTATATTGATGACAATAATATCTGCTGTCCCAGCTGCGGAAAGCATGATTTTACGGATATCCGTCAGTTCAACCTGATGTTCAAGACATTCCAGGGCGTAACGGAAGATGCAAAGAACACCGTATATCTGAGACCGGAAACAGCACAGGGAATTTTCGTGAATTTCAAGAATGTTCAGAGAACATCCAGAAAGAAAGTTCCGTTCGGTATCGGCCAGATTGGAAAATCCTTCAGAAACGAGATCACACCCGGAAACTTCACATTCCGTACCAGAGAGTTTGAACAGATGGAACTGGAATTTTTCTGCAAGCCGGGAACGGATCTGGAATGGTTTGCTTACTGGAAACAGTTCTGCATTGACTGGCTCCGGAATCTGGGAATCAAGCCGGAAGAGATGCGTGCCCGCGATCATTCTCCGGAGGAACTGTGCTTTTACAGCAAGGCCACCACGGACCTGGAATTCCTGTTCCCGTTCGGCTGGGGCGAACTGTGGGGAATTGCGGACAGAACCGATTATGACCTGACCCAGCATCAGAATACATCCGGACAGGATATGATGTACTTTGATGATGAAGTCAACGAGAAATATATTCCCTATGTGATCGAACCGTCACTGGGAGCAGACCGTGTGACCCTGGCATTCCTCTGCTCGGCTTACGACGAGGAAGAGATCGGAGAAGGAGATGTGCGTACGGTTCTTCATTTCCATCCGGCTATTGCCCCGGTCAAGATCGGTGTTCTTCCTCTCTCCAAGAAGCTCAATGGAGGCGCCGAGAAGGTGTATGCGGAACTCTGCAGATATTATAACTGCGAATTTGATGACAGAGGAAATATCGGAAAACGGTACAGAAGACAGGATGAAATCGGAACTCCGTTCTGTGTGACCTATGACTTTGACTCTGAAAATGACGGAGCCGTTACAGTCCGTGACCGTGATACCATGGAACAGGTAAGAATTCCGATTGCAGAACTTAAGGCATATTTTGAGGAAAAATTCAGTTTCTGATAAGAAACGGGAAGAAAAGAAGGAGGGACTGAGCCGCCTGAGGCGGCGGCAGCCTCTTTCTGTCTGTAACGGAGGAATCAGATATGAATCATGAAAAAGTGATCCTGGCATCTGCCTCTCCCAGAAGAAAGGAACTGCTGCTTCAGATCGGAATCCGGCCGGAAATCATCCCGAGTCATGTGGAGGAGAAGGTGACGGCAAAGGAGCCGGCACGCGTGGTGGAAGAGCTTTCCCTGCAGAAGGCCAGGGACGTGGCGGACGGGTGCGGCAGCGGATGTCTTGTGATCGGAGCTGACACAGTGGTGGCAGTGGACGGAAATATTCTGGGGAAACCTGGAGACCACGAGGAGGCATACCGGATGATCCGCAGCCTGGCAGGAAGGCGGCATCAGGTATATACCGGCGTCACCGTCATCGGAAAACAGAAGGACGGGGAGAAAACAGTGACATTTTCCGAGGAGACCACCGTGGAGGTTCTGCCCATGTCAGAAGAAGAGATGCGGGAATACGCCATGTCGGAAGAACCCATGGACAAGGCCGGTGCCTATGCGGTTCAGGGATTTTTTGCCAGATATATCGGGAAGCTGGAGGGGTCTTATGCCAATGTTATGGGACTGCCTGTCAGCAGGCTGTATCAGGAACTGAAGAAGTTTTGACATCATGAAAACGGAGGGACCGGATGATCAGACTGATCGTATCGGATATAGACGGAACACTTGTGGAAGACGGGGGAAGCCGTCTGAATCCGGAATTGTTTTCCGTAATCCTGAAATTAAAGGAAAAGGGAGTCTATTTTGCGGCAGCCAGCGGAAGGCAGGCAGCCAGCATAGAATATCTGTTTGCACCTGTGCGGGACCGGATCTTCTACGTGGGCGACAACGGGGCCTATGTGGGCTGTTACGGAAGGAATCTGTTTCTGACGGAGATTCCGCGTGAGACAGCACTGCAGCTGATGAATGACATCAAGGAGGCCGGACTGGACATCATGGTGGGCGGATCTGATTATGTATATGTGGACTCCGCAAATGAAGCATATGTCCGGTGGCTGGAGGAAGGATACCATTTCCGTATGAAACGGGTGGAAGACGTCCGGTCGGTGACGGAACCGGTCATAAAGATTTCCGCATGCCGAATGGAAGGAATCGGAAACCTGGCAGATCCCATCATGGACAGATACCGGGACAGGCTGAAAATGACGCTGTCCGGGGATCAGTGGATGGATGCCATGTATCCCGGCGTCAGCAAGGGGAATGCATTGCGTCTCCTCCAGGAAAGTCTGTTTATTTCGCCGGAAGAGACCATGGCATTCGGTGACCAGCTGAATGATGTGGAAATGCTGAAACAGGCCTATTACAGCTTTGCCGTGGCCAACGGGAGACCGGAGACCAGGGAAGCGGCCAGATTTCTTGCGGATTCAAATGTAAATGACGGAGTGCTGAAAATATTGAGGCTGCTGGTTCCTTAAACGGTATGACCAGGCGGCAGCCGGAAAAATGGAGAAGACAATGAAGAAAAAGACGAAGCGATGGAAAGCGGGAGCGGCTGCGTTGCTGGCTGCGGCGCTTCTTTGCGGCTGCAGCAGCGATGTGCCGCTGCTGTCCAGTGCCAGGGGGGAAAAAGAGTACGGAAAGCCGGAAACCATGGTGATCGTCATGACAGAGCGGCACCGCTATGAAGATCTGTATTCTGATCAGATATGGAGTGCGGCAGTGGATAACCGGGGAACGACGTTTGACGCTTCTCTGGCGGATCAGATCCATGATTTCATGCAGGAACTGAAGATCATGAGCATGATGGCCGGAGAAGAGGGAGTGAGCCTTTCCGCCGGAGAAAAGGAAGCGGCGGCAGAGGCAGCAGGTACATACATGGAGGAACTGGGAAGCCAGCTGGCGAAAGAACTGGAGATCAGTCAGGAGACGGTACAGAATCTGTATTCGGATTACTGCCTGGCGGAAAAACTGGTGGAAAAACTCACCGGCAGTATGGACCTGGAGGTCAGCGACAGCGAGGCCAAGGTGATTGCAGTTTCCCAGATTGTACTGGAAGATGAGACGCGCGCTCAGGAAGTACTGGCGTCGGTTCAGCAGGAAGGTGCGGACTTTTATTCCATTGCCCAGGAAAATTCCGTGGATCCGGAGATAAAGAAACAGATTTTCCGCGGACTTATGGGAAGCAGTTATGAGGAAGCCGCCTACAGCCTGGAAACAGGGCAGATCAGTGATGTGGTGGAAGAAGACGGAAAATACTATATTCTGAAATGCGAGAATGACTACGACGAGGCGGCCACCATGGCACGCAAGGAAGAAATGGTGAAGGAAAAGAAAAACCAGGCGTTTTACCAGGCATATCAGACGTTCCGGGAGGGAATTACCCTGACAGAAGATCCGGAACTTTGGTCCGGACTTTCCGTTTCCGGAAGTCCTGCCACAGAGGCGGATTTTTTCGAAATTCTTCAGAAAATCCGGCAGCCGGAAGAAACAGAAGCGGAAACCGCATAATACGGAAAAAGACAGTGGAAAGAAATAAAGAGAAAAACAAAGAGCAGACACAGAAAAAGCCGCCGGAATCAGAGTTCCGGCGGCTTCTGCTGTTTAGTTGATTTCGATTTTGATGGCTTCCTCCGGCTTGAAGGAGTTTTTCAGGTCGTAGATATTATGGTGGGTAAAGTCTCTGAGTGCTCTGTCACCCAGGAAATAATTTCTCTGGAATTTACCGTCCTTCACCAGCAGCCAGTTTTCCCGGTCCCATTTCAGATATCCGTCTTCATCGGATCTGGGCTCTGCAAAAACCAGGTCCACCTGGCGGTTGGAATTGAGAAAGTCCACAAGGCTTTCTGCGGTTACTTCAAGTTCCTGCTTTGACTGTACATCATATGCCTTCATATTGATTTCCTCCCGGTTTCTCACGGGAATCTGAAATTCCCGTATGTGATATATTGCAGGGTCAGGCCTCAGAAGGTCTGACCGCGACGGATGGCTTTCGCCGATCCGTTCTTTTTGTTTCAGCCTTCAAAAAATACTTTTACAAGCTGGTTCAGGGCATGCTGGTCATCTGCGCCCATGGTTTCCATGGTGGAGTGCATGGCCCAGAGACCTACGCCGACATCAGCGGCCTTGACTGCCAGCTGGCAGGATGAGATGCTTCCCAGTGTGGAACCGCCGCGGATATCGGAACGGTTGGAAAACTTCCGGTATGGGATTCCGTTTTCCCGGCAGAGCTCTTCCAGAACACTGACCGCCGTGGCATCGGTGGCATAGGTCTGTGTGGAAGACATTTTAATGACAACTCCGTCGTTGAGAAGCGGATGATTTTTCAGGTCATAGTTGTTGGGCTTGGATGGATGGTAGGCATGAGCCACGTCCATGGAAAGCAGGAAACTCTTGAACATGGCGCCCAGATACTGTTCTCTGGTGAAGCCCAGGGAAAGGTAGATCTTTTCCATCAGCCGGTCAATGGCGGTGGACGCAGCCCCCTGCTTGGTACGGCTTCCAACCTCCTCGTTATCATAAAGAGCGATCAGGGAGATGGTACTGTCGTCTTTTCCGCAGTGCTTTGCGGATAAAAGTCCGGAGAGACAGCCTTCCACAGAAGTCAGGTTGTCCAGACGGGGAGAAGAGTAGAATTCTTCGTTAAGCCCCCAGACGGTTCCCTTTTCCCAGTTGTAGACATAAAATTCATAGTCCAGGATCTGGTCTTTCTCCACATCCAGTTCCTTTGCCAGAAGATCCAGGAAAAAGCTGTTTTCATTGAGCTTTTCAGTGAGTCTGGTAAGAACCGGCAGCATATCTGTCTGCTTGTTGGGCTCGGCATTTTTTTCATTTTCCCGTTTGATATGGTTGGCCAGATTGGGAACCATGAGGAGAGGCCGTTTGAAGTCCACAAGTTTTTCTTCGGGATGGAAAGCATCTTTTCCCTTCAGGCAGACGCGTCCGGCCATGGAAAGGGGACGGTCAAACCAGGTCTGAAGAAGCTGTCCGCCATAGGATTCCACATTCAGGAGTCCGTATCCGCCTTTGGAAAGTTCCGGTGACGGCTTGATCCGCAGGCAGGGCCAGTCCGTATGGGATGCAGCCATGCGGATTTTCGGAGCGGATCCGTCCTTGCTCACGTTTTTTCCGATGGAAAATGCGATGAGACTGGATCCATACAGATTTACATAATATGACTTTCCGGCACGGAGTTCCCAGGATTTCTGGGGTTTCAGTTCTTCAAAGCCATGATCAGTCAGTCTTTCTATGCTTTTTTCAATGGCATGGTATGGAGACACACCTGCCTGAAGCAGTTCTTCCAGAGAACGAATGGCATGTTTTTGGTCTTTCATTGGATGATTCCTCCGATCTTTCTTGGATTTGTTATAAGTATACCATATTCATTGCATATTTTCCATGTTTATTGTAGAATATGGTGGGAGGTATAAAATGGTTGCACTTAAAATCGAGGAACAGAAGGCTTTTACCGCAGGTCTGTTTGTGGGGACCATGTTCGATGAATTTCTGGTCCGGGAAGTCAGCATTGTCACATTCAACAGCTTTACCGTGGACGGCCGTGTCCGCCAGGGATATTATTCCGATGAGGAGCTGGAAGCTGGACAGATTGAAGAATTTTCGGCCTGGAAGGCGGTCCGGCCATTCTGCTTTTCTCTGATCAGGGGGAGCCGTCTGCCGGAAAGTTTCCGGATTGTGCTGCTTCTTCCGCCTGCTGCAAAAGAAAAATTTGTGGACAGCCATGTGCCCGGATTTTCTTCCGGCCAGGTGGGAGGCCTGTACCTGAATATTCAGTATGAAAACGGGGAACTGTACTGCATTACAGGAACATCCCTCAATGTGTTTACCATGGATAAAAGTCTTGAACGGGAATGGGATGAAAGCGTGAAGCTGTTTCTGAAGAAAAACGGAACCGCATTCTCAGAAAGGGGTTAACAGTCATGAAGAAGTTTTCCGAGATCGAATACATTCGTCCGGATATGGAACTGGTAAAGGAAAAAGTAAAACAATATACGGAAACCATGAAGCATGCCGGCTCTTACGGGGAATTCAGAAGCGCATACATGGAGTTTACGGAACTGGATACGGAAATTGCCACCACAAGAAATCTGGCTCATATCCGGTACACCGTCAATATGCTGGATGAATTTTATGAAAAAGAGATGGCATATTTTAATGCGGAAATGCCCCGTTACCAGCTGCTGACAAAGGAAATGGGGAAAGTGATTCTGGAATCCCCGTTCCGCAAGGATATGGAGAAGGAATTCGGGGAGATTCTCATAAAGAACCTGGAAGTGAGACAGAAGCTGTCCAGCGAGGCTGTGGTGGATGACATGGCAAAAGAAGCGGATCTGGCTTCTCTCTATTCCAAAACCGTTGCTGCTGCCACGGAAGAATTCCGGGGAGAGCAGCTGACCACCTACGGACTGTTAAAGCATATGCAGAGCACGGACCGGCAGGAAAGAAAGGAAGCCTTTGAGGCATGGGCATCCCTGTATGAAAAGATTTCGCCGAAGATCGATGAAATCTACAGCCAGCTGGTAACACTGCGCGCCGGTATGGCGGAAAAGCTCGGCTTTGAAAACTTTATCCCCATGGGATACCTGTCCAGGCGCCGTTATGACTATACGGCAGAGGAACTGGAGATATTCCGCCGTCAGGTCAGGGAAGTGATTGTTCCCGCGTGTGAAGTGCTGTATGAACGGCAGCGGAAAGCTCTTGGGGTGGATAAACTGCAGTATTATGACGAATCTCTGTCATCTCCGGAAGGCAATCCCCTTCCCATCGGGGACAGGGATTACATGGTGGAACAGGCCAGGACCATGTACCGGGAGCTGTCTCCTGAAAGCGGAGAATTCTTTGAGTTCATGGTGAAATATGACCTGTTTGATCTGGAAACCAAAAAAGGCAAGCGGGTGGGCGGCTACTGCACCACGCTGCCTTCTTATAAAGCACCCTTCATCTTTTCCAATTTCAACGGCACCGAGGCGGATGTAAATGTGCTGACTCATGAGGCAGGCCATGCATTTGCAGGATTCACGGCGTCCAGAGTCCAGAAACTGCCGGAACTGTGCCACAGCACCAGTGAGATCAATGAGATCCACTCCATGGGCATGGAACTGTGGACATATCCCTGGATGGAGAAGTTTTTCGGGGATAAGGCAGAGCAGTACCGCAGGGAACATCTGGCAGACGCGCTGAAGAAGATTCCCTATATGATCTGCGTGGACGAATATCAGCACCGGGTGTATGAAAAACCGGATATGACAGCCATGGAACGGCGGGCTGTCTGGAGAAAGCTGGAAAAGACCTATATGCCGTGGCGCAGTTATGACGGCAGCAGCTTCCTGGAAGAAGGCGGATTCTGGATGCAGAAGCAGCATATCTTCCTTTATCCGTTCTATTATGTGGATTATGCCATGGCCCAGATCGGTGCATTTGAATTTTACACCAAAATGAAAAAGGACCGGCAGGCAGCATGGAAGGATTATTACAGACTCTGTCAGGCCGGAGGATCCATGGGATACTTTAAACTTCTGGAATATGCCGGACTTCACAATGTACTGCAGGAAGGCGCGGTGAAAGAGGCTCTGGCAGCTGTGCTGGAAGAGCTGAACATCTGATGGGAAAGAATCCGTTTTCCGGGCCGGATGCCGGCAGGGAATCTGCAGGCACAGGCGGATGGAACGGCAGGAAACAGAAGTGCAGCGCGAAATAAGAGAAGCAGGAAATAAAAAAGTATATAATAAAAGACCGGCGTGTCATTCCGTACAGAAGCGGCGCGCCGGTTTCTTCTGTTCTCCGGGGAGAGAACAGTCTGAATGCAGGGGAAGAAAAGGGAACGGTTCCTGTATGCAGACAGAAAGGGACAGCATCCGGCAGGATTATTAGCACTCAATAAAAATGAGTGCTAAATTTTTGTTGACATTTGAAGCCGGGGGTATTACAATATTTCATGACCCTGAAAGTCCGGAATGGCCGGAGGGCAGTGATTTTGTACATGATATAACAACAGCAATATAAATGAAGGAGTGATTGACATGGCAAAGACAGGAAGTCTGACCATCAACAGTGAGAACATTTTTCCGATTATCAAGAAATGGCTGTATTCGGATCACGATATTTTTTACCGCGAGCTGATCAGCAACGGCTGTGATGCGATTACAAAACTGAAAAAGCTGGCACTGATGGGAGAATATGAGGAGCCGGAAGGCGTCTCCTATAAAGTTCAGGTGACGGTGAATCCCAAGGAAAAAACCATCAAGGTTACCGATAATGGCATCGGTATGACGGAAGAAGAACTGGATGAGTATATCAACCAGATCGCTTTTTCCGGTGCACAGGATTTCCTCAACAAATATAAGGATAAGGCAAATGAAGACCAGATCATCGGCCATTTCGGTCTGGGATTCTATTCTTCTTTCATGGTGGCGGACCGCGTGTCCATTGATACGCTGTCTTACCGGGAAGGCGCAAAGCCGGTTCACTGGGAATCAGAAGGCGGCACGGAATATGAGATGACAGAAGGCAGCAGGGAGACTGCGGGAACCACCATTACCCTGTATCTCAATGATGACAGCACCGAGTTTTCCAACGAATACCGGGCAAGGGAAGTCATTGAAAAGTACTGTGCCTTCATGCCGGTGGAGATCTATCTGGAAGACGAGACCGCAGAGCCCAGATATGAGACCATTGAAAAAGAGGAACTGACCGAGAAAGACACCATTGTGGAGACCATCGTGGAAGAGGCCAAAACAGAGGAGAAGGAAAAAGAAGACGGGACCAAAGAGACGGTTGAGGTATCTCCGGCAAAGGAAAAATATAAGATTTTAAAGAGACCGGAGCCCATCAATGATACCCATCCGCTCTGGAACAAGCATCCCAACGAGTGTACGGAAGAAGAATATAAGGAATTTTACCGGAAAGTGTTCCTGGACTTCAAGGAGCCGCTTTTCTGGATCCACCTGAATATGGATTACCCGTTCAACCTGAAAGGAATTCTTTATTTCCCCAAGATCAATATGGAATATGAGAGTATTGAGGGAAAGATCAAACTTTACAACAATCAGGTATTCATTGCGGATAATATCAAAGAAGTGATTCCGGAATTCCTGATGCTGCTGAAAGGTGTCATTGACTGTCCGGATCTTCCGCTGAATGTATCCAGAAGTGCTCTTCAGAATGACGGATTCGTCAAGAAGATTTCTGACTATATTACCAAGAAAGTGGCGGACAAGCTGTCCGGCATGTGCAAGACAGACCGCGAGACATATGAAAAATACTGGGATGACATCAATCCGTTCATTAAATTCGGCTGCCTGAAGGATGAAAAATTCGCAGAGAAGATGAATGATTATATCATCTTCAAGAACCTGGAAGGCAGATATCTGACTCTGAAGGACTGCCTGGAGGCCAATAAAGAAAAAGGACACGAAAATCAGGTGTTCTATGTGACAGATGAAAAGGAGCAGAGCCAGTACATCCGGATGTTCCGGGAAGCAGGCCTGGATGCGGTGATTCTTCCTCATCCCATCGATTCTCCGTTCATCACAAATCTGGAGCAGAAGAATGAAGGCGTGAAGTTCCTGAGAATCGATGCGGACCTGAATGATACCTTCAAAGAGGAAAAGAAGGAAGAGACAGAAGAAGAAAAAGAACAGGAAAAGAAGACTGCAGATGAACTGACGGAAGTGTTCCGCAAGGCACTGGGAAATGAAAAGCTGGATGTAAAAGTGGAAAAACTTAAGGACAGTTCCCTGTCCTCCATGATTACGGTGTCTGAGGAAAGCCGGAGAATGCAGGAAATGATGAAGATGTACAGCATGTACGGCGGCGGCGCTGACATGTTCCCGGCGGCAGAAACTCTGGTTCTCAATGCCAACAATGCCCTTGTAAAATACGTTCTGGAACACAAGGACGGCGAGATGACGGAAAAGATCTGCAGCCAGCTGTACGACCTGGCAAAACTGGCACACGGCAGCCTTTCACCTGAAAGAATGACCGGATTTATTGCCAGAACCAACGAAATCATGATGCTCATGGCAGAAGAAAAATAATTCTGTCCATGGTGACCGCAGGCGGCCGTCCGGCCGGAGAGCCGGATGCCGTCTCCTGCAGCAGGAAGATGGTATGGATAAGAAGAAATACAGCTGTATAAAAACTTTTACCATTCTGGGAATGGTGATGTGCATGACGGAAGGCCTCAGATTTCTGGGCGCCTTCCTGTATGGATATGCCCTGAAATGGGCAGATCAGGGAGAAGCAGGCGTTTTCCGCCTGCTTTCTCTTCTTTTTCACTCCGGATGGACGGATACGCTGGTGCAGTATGTTTTCATGCTGGGAATTCCGTATCTGCTGGCTTTTTTCCTGATCAGCCGCATGCCTGCTCCGCCGGCTGTGAAACGCCGCATGCCTCCGGAGCTGTTTGCCGGAGGGCTTGTGATCGCTCTTGGTATGGGATATTTGCTGAACTTCGCGGCTTCCATTGTTCAGACAGCCATCTCTCTTGCAACGGGAAAATCTCTTCTGGAGATGAACCCGCTGCAGGATATGATGAGCACCCTGACTCCGTCCGTGGTGATCTATGCCTGCCTTCTGGGGCCTTTTATGGAGGAAGTCCTTTTCAGAGGATTCCTTTTTTCCAGAGCAAGGCGGTTCGGGGACAGGACGGCGGTCCTGTTTACGGCGGTGATGTTCGGACTGATGCACGGGAATCTGTCTCAGTTTCTGTATGCCACGGCCATAGGACTTGTGCTGGGATATACGGCAGCCAGAACAGGCCGGCTGCGTGAATGTGTCCTCCTTCATATCATGGTCAACAGTTATTCCACAGTCCTTCTTCTGGGGCAGAATCTTATTATGGATGCCGGGCTGGAACCGCTGCTGGCGGGATACGGTCTGGCGGTGCTGGCCTTTGTGATTCTGATTGTGGCGTCCGCAGCGGTACTCCTGGTACGTCTGGGGCCTCTGGTTTACAGGCAGCTGACAGCAGCGGAAGGGCCGAAGGAACCATGGAAAAAGTTTGTGTGGCTGAATCCGGGATTCCTTCTGTACGGTCTGATCTGCACGGGGCAAATGCTGTTCTATCTCCTGTATTAAGTATTGACTTTCTCTTCCTCCCACTCTATAATATATAGTAATCGAAACCGTGTCACGGGAGCACCATGTGACAGAATAGAAACACTGGAGGAAGAACATGCGGTACAAGATAATCGGCGACAGCTGCCTGGATCTGACAGAGGATCTGAAAAAAGACAGTCATTTTGAAATGGTTCCTTTTACCCTGATGGTGGGAGATAAACAGTTCATTGATGATGAGACCTTCTGCCAGAAGGAATTCCTGAAAATTGTGAAGGAGAGTCCGGAGTGTCCCAAGACTGCGTGCCCTTCTCCTGAAATGTTTAAGGAGGCTTATCGCTGTGAGGAGGAGAATGTGTTTGTAGTCACCATCTCCGGTCCCCTCAGCGGCAGTTATAACAGCGCGGTTCTTGCCCGCTCTCTTTATGAAGAGGAGTATGGGAAAAAGAACATTGCCGTCATCAATTCGGAATCTGCGTCCGGAGGACAGCTGAACATTGCTCTGCGGATCATGGAACTCTGTGAACAGGGACTTCCCTTTGAAGAAGTGGAAAAGCAGATTCTGGAATACAGAGATTCGATGAAAACATATTTCGTGCTGGAAACTCTGGATACGCTCCGGAAAAACGGAAGACTTACAGGGCTTCAGGCGTTTTTTGCAACCAGACTGAACATCAAGCCGGTCATGAGCGCCGAAAAAGGTGTTATCATCAAGCTGGATCAGGCAAGAGGAATTCAGAAAGCCCTTCAGAGAATGGCGGAAGTGGTCATAAAAAACGGCGGGGCAACGGAAACGAAACGTCTGATTATTTCCCACTGCAATGCGCCGGAACGGGCGGAGTATGTGAAAGAGAAACTGTGTGCCATGGCGAAATTCAGGGATGTGATCATTACGGGAACGGGCGGTCTGTCCACAGTATATGCCAATGACGGCGGAATCATTGTGACGCTTTAGGATGTTAGGATATGAAGACAGGGAACTGTGCGGAAAGAACGCACGGTTCCTTTTTTCATATCCGGAATTCTGACTGCAGGAAGGGGGAAAAGAGACAGAGAAGAGAAACATGCAGGAAGGCATGTGCCGGGGCTGCATCCGGCAGGTCTGCTCTGATTCTGTCAGTTCCGGGGGCAGGAGGGGACAAAAGCCATCCCCTGATAAATTCCCTGTTCTTTCAGATATCGATGGAGACCGTTGAGGACTCTCTTTTTGTCTGTGCTCCACATGGGAGCAGCAAGAAGATTTCTGGGTCCGTCGCCGCTGAGACGGTGGATGACGGTTTCCTGGGGAAGAAGAGCCAGACAGTCCCCTGTAAGCTGCAGATACTCTTCAAATTCCAGGGTGGAAAAGGCACCCTGCCGGTAGAGCGGGAGAAGGTCGGTGCCTTTCAGGACATGAAGCAGCTGGAGCTTGATTCCGTCAGGTCTGAGCCGGGCCAGATAACGGATCGTGGCCAGCATGTCCTCTCTGGTCTCATGGGGAAGTCCCAGAATCACATGGACAATGACGGGAATGCCTGCTTCCCGGAGACGGAAAAAAGCATCTTCGAAGACAGGGAGATCATAGCCGCGGCGGATAAACCGTGCAGTTTCTTCGTGCATGGTCTGAAGCCCCAGTTCCACCCAGAAGGGCCGTATCTGTCCAAGCTCTTTCAGAAGGCGGATGGTTTCCGGCGGAAGACAGTCCGGTCTGGTGGCCACGGATACGGCACAGACATCCGGCAGGCAGACGGCTTCCGCAAACAGCGAGCGAAGAACGGGAAGAGGGGCATAGGTGTTGGTATAGGACTGGAAATAAAGGATATAGCCGGCCCCGGATGCGGGGAGTTTGCGTGCCACTTTCTGTCTGGCAGCTTCAGCCTGTTCTTTCAGGGAGGCACAGCGCCGTACGGCAAATTCTCCGGAGCCGCCCTCACTGCAGAAGATGCAGCCTCTGGTTCCCAGGGTTCCGTCACGGTTGGGACAGGTCATGCCGCCGTCCAGAGAGAGTCTGTATACTTTTTTCCCGAAGGTTTCCTTCAGATAAAAATCAAGGGAATGATATGGTTTTCCGTTCCAGTCTGTCCGCATGGATTTTCCCGCCTTTCTGATGAAAGTTTATATTGCAAGGGTCATAAGAGGTATTATATAATGAATGAAGACTGGTTTTCAAGGGCAGGAATCAAAATCGGGTAAGGAGAAAAAAAGATGAATAGAAAAGAGCTTTTGGAGTGTCTGGCCGGAAAAAAGGCTGTCGGTTTTTTTGAAAAAATGTATGGTGCCGACGGAGCGGAAAAAAACAGAGAGCGTTATGTCCATGTTCTGGATGGATTTGTAAAGGCATTCGGAGACGGGGAAATCCGTCTGTTCACGTCTGCAGGAAGAACGGAGATCAGCGGAAACCATACAGACCACAATCACGGAAAAGTTCTGGCAGGAAGCATCAACCTGGACTGTGTGGGCGCCGCTGCGGCAAATGGTACGGACGAGATCCATATTATCAGTGAAACATATGACCAGCAGTTTACCATTGACCTGAAAAATCTGGCACCCAGCGAAAAAATGGCCGGTACCGTGGACCTGACCAAAGGCATGCTGGAAGGGTTCCGGAATATGGGATATGCGGTGGGAGGATTTGACGCATATATTACCAGCAATGTCATCAGTGCTGCGGGAGTAAGTTCCTCCGCATCCTATGAAATGCTGATCTGCTCCATGATCAATGAATTTTTCAATGGAGGAAACATTGATGTGGTGACCTATGCTCATGTGGGCAAATATTCGGAAAACAGATTCTGGAATAAAGCCTCCGGTCTGCTGGATCAGATGGCCTGTGCTGTGGGCGGCATGATCACCATTGATTTCAAGGATCCCCAGAAACCGGTGGTGGAGAAACTGGACTATGATTTCGGGGCAAAGGACCACAGTCTGATCATCGTGCAGACGGGAAAGGGACATGCAGACCTCAGCGAGGAATATTCTTCCATTCCCAATGAAATGAAAAAAGTGGCCGGATTTTTCGGAAAGGAAGTCTGTGCCGATCTTACGGAAGAAGAAGTGCTTGAAAATATTTCCGAAGTACGGAAGGCAGCAGGAGACCGGGCGGTGCTTCGTGCCCTTCATTTCTTTGAGGAGAACAGACGGGTGGAGGCCGAGGTGGCAGCGCTCCGGGAAGACCGTTTTGAAGACTTCCTGAAAGAGATTACCGCTTCCGGAAATTCTTCCTGGAAATGGCTTCAGAACTGTTATGTGGCCGGCAGTGAAGAACAGGGAATCACCATGGCACTTGCCCTTACGGAACTGTTCATTGCCGGAAAAGGCTGCGGCGCATGCCGCGTTCATGGCGGAGGATTTGCAGGCGTTATCATGGCGATTCTTCCCAATTCCGTTACGGATGAGTATGTGGAATATATAGAAAAAGCCATGGGAAAAGGCAGTGCTTACCGGATGAGCATCCGTCCGTACGGCGCAGTCTGTGTGGACGGATATATAAAAGAATGATAATGTTGCAGGGAAGATGTCTGCGGAATCCGCTGCGGATCTGAACGTAAGAGAAAACATCACGGCGGATCCGGAACGGAACACAGATTCTGCAGACAGGGCAGAGGGTCAGAAAGCGTTGAAATATATCAGGATTGCAGGGGCTGTCATACTGACAGCCCTGATGCTGACAGCCTGTGCCGGGAGACCGGAAACAGAAGAAGAGAGCCGGGAGCTGCTGGTTCTGAAGACAGCCCAGAAGGGAACGGAAATCCATGAGGCCGGTAACCACCTGGCGGATGCGCTGAACGAAACCGCGGACGGAATCAGGGTAAAGGCGGAGGAGTCGCCGGGAGATCCGGCGGGTATCCTGGCACTGCAGGAAGGTACGGCCGGATGTGTCCTTCTCACCGGGGAGACAGCATATGGTGCTTTTTCAGGAACACTGGCATACGAGGGGAAAGATCCCATGGAAGAACTGAGAACCGTGGGGGCCGTGTGCCTGTATCTTTCAGGATGGTTTTCCGGGAAAGATCCGGCTCCGGATTGTCTGGGGGAACTGAAGGGCGGCTGTCTGGCCGTGGGTCCCGCCGCATCGCAGACGGAAAGAACCGCAGAGGCATTTCTGGATATTCTGGGGATCAGCGGGGACGATACCTGGCTCTGGAATGCGGGTGTTATGGAAGGAATGGCGGCCGCCGGAGAAGAAACGGCGGATGC
>OGGQ01000645.1_pt1 | contig 50136 bp, 40 predicted proteins | sample 1571191 | NCBI WGS metagenome assembly OGGQ01 (sample SAMEA2582061, study PRJEB24529) | metagenome | biome: Human gut stool | place: China | collected 2011
TCAAAGCCAAAGAATACGGTTCATCCACAGACAACATGCTGTTTGTAGAAAGTTCGCATCAAGAAAGAAGGGATAGGAGTCACTCGACAGCACCGCTTCTACATCGCGCGCGCACTCTTTGGCGGTCTGCAGATCCCACTGTGGCGTGATCCCGGCGTGGGCCATCACCAGCTTTTTCTCTTCGTCGATTTGCAGCAGAGGCTGGCGACGCAGCCAGTTAAGCAGCTCGTCGGCATCCGGCGCTTCCAGCAGCGGTGTCAGGCGATCTTTCGGTTTATTGCGGCTTATCCCGGCAAATACCGCCAGCAGATGCAGATCGTGATTGCCCAGCACCAGACGTACGCTGTCGCCTAAGGATTTCACATAGCGCAAAACATCCAGCGAACCCGGGCCGCGCGCGACCAGATCGCCCGTCAGCCAGAGGGTATCTTTCCCAGGGGTAAATTCTACTTTATGCAGCAATGCGATCAGTTCATCGTAACAACCATGAACGTCGCCAATAAGGTATGTCGCCATATTCTTTTAATGAATGAGTGTGGGAACGGCGAGTCGGAATACGGGAATGTCGATGCTGAAAGGGACGCCATTTTCATCGATCATTTCGTAGTGACCCTGCATGGTGCCCAGCGGGGTTTCAATGATTGCACCGCTGGTGTACTGGTACTCTTCGCCAGGCGCGATAAGTGGCTGGACGCCAACCACTCCTTCGCCCTGGACTTCGGTTTCACGGCCATTGCCATTGGTGATCAGCCAGTAACGCCCCAACAACTGCACTGGCGCTCGCCCCAGATTGCGTATGGTTACGGTATAAGCAAAAACGTAACGTTCATTATCAGGTGAAGATTGTGCCTCAATGTAGACGCTTTGAACCTGAATACACACTCGGGGCGAATTGATCATCGTTAACTCTCCTGCAAAGGCGCGTTCTCCGCCAGATAGTTCGCCATCTGGCAATATTGCGCGACAGAGATATTTTCCGCTCGCATCGCCGGGTCGATCCCCATTCCTGTTAACACCTCGACGCTAAACAGGTTGCCGAGGCTGTTACGAATGGTTTTACGACGCTGGTTAAAGGCTTCGGTGGTGATGCGGCTCAACACGCGAACATCTTTAACCGGGTGAGGCATCGTTGCATGAGGAACCAGGCGCACGACGGCGGAATCCACTTTGGGTGGTGGTGTAAAGGCTGACGGCGGTACTTCCAGCACTGGGATCACGTTGCAATAGTATTGCGCCATGACGCTTAATCGACCATACGCCTTGCTGTTCGGTCCTGCAACCAGACGATTCACCACCTCTTTTTGCAACATAAAGTGCATGTCGGCAATGGCATCAGTATAGCTAAACAGATGGAACATCAACGGCGTGGAGATGTTATAAGGCAGGTTGCCGAAAACACGCAGCGGCTGACCCATTTTCTCGGCCAGTTCGCCAAAGTTAAAGGTCATCGCATCCTGCTGATAAATCGTCAGTTTCGGGCCTAAGAATGGATGCGTTTGCAGACGTGCCGCCAGATCGCGGTCAAGTTCGATGACCGTCAGCTGGTCCAGACGTTCGCCGACCGGTTCGGTCAATGCCGCCAGACCGGGACCGATTTCGACCATCGCCTGGCCCTTCTGCGGGTTAATGGCAGAAACAATGCTGTCGATCACGAACTGATCGTTGAGAAAGTTTTGCCCGAAGCGTTTACGGGCTAAGTGGCCCTGGTGGACTCGATTATTCATTGGGTGTTAACAATCATTTTGATGGCGAGATTAAGCGCCGTAATAAAACTGCCGACATCGGCTTCGCCACGTCCCGCCAATTCAAGCGCGGTGCCGTGGTCCACTGATGTGCGAATAAAGGGCAGGCCCAGCGTAATGTTCACACCGCGCCCGAAGCCCTGGTATTTTAGCACGGGAAGACCCTGATCGTGGTACATCGCCAGCACGGCGTCGGCGTTATCGAGATATTTCGGCTGAAACAGGGTATCGGCAGGCAGCGGCCCGTTGAGTTTCATCCCCTGCGCCCGCAGCTTGTCGAGCACCGGAATAATGGTGTCTATCTCTTCCGTACCCATATGACCGCCTTCGCCCGCGTGCGGATTCAGCCCGCAGACCAGAATGCGCGGTTCGGCAATACCAAATTTGGTCCGCAAATCGTGATGCAAAATAGCAATCACTTCGTGCAAAAGCGCAGGGGTGATAGCATCTGCGATATCGCGCAGCGGTAAATGCGTCGTTGCCAGCGCCACGCGAAGTTCTTCGGTCGCCAGCATCATCACCACTTTTTTCGCCTGCGAACGCTCTTCGAAAAACTCGGTATGACCGGTAAACGGAATGCCTGCGTCGTTAATGACGCCTTTATGCACGGGGCCTGTGATCAGCGCAGCAAATTCACCGTTCAGACAGCCATCACACGCTCGCGCCAGCGTCTCCACCACATAATGCCCATTTTCAACCGCTAACTGCCCCGCAGTGACAGATTCACGTAGCGCGACAGGAAGTAGCGTTAATGTGCCCGCAGTTTGCGGTTGTGCAGGGGAGGTGGGGGAATAAGGGCGGAGGGTGAGCGGCAAACCGAGCATCGCTGCCCGGTCGGTAAGGAGAGTGGCATCGGCACAAACAACCAGTTCGACCGGCCACTCACGCTGTGCAAGCTGGACAACTAAGTCCGGGCCAATCCCGGCGGGCTCGCCGGGAGTGATCACAACACGTTGGGTTTTAACCATTAGTTGCTCAGGATTTTAACGTAGGCGCTGGCACGTTGTTCCTGCATCCAGCTTGCTGCTTCTTCCGAGAACTTACGGTTCATCAGCATGCGGTACGCACGATCTTTCTGTGCCGCGTCGGTTTTATCGACATTACGGGTATCCAGCAGTTCGATTAAATGCCAGCCGAATGAAGAGTGAACCGGTGCACTCATTTGACCTTTGTTCAGGCGGGTCAGGGCGTCACGGAAGGCCGGATCGAAAATATCTGGTGTAGCCCAACCGAGATCACCGCCTTGGTTAGCAGAGCCTGGATCCTGAGAGAACTCTTTCGCTGCGGCAGCAAAAGTCGTTTTACCACTCTTGATATCGGCAGCAATCTGTTCCAGTTTCACGCGGGCCTGTTCGTCAGTCATGATCGGCGACGGTTTCAGCAGAATATGGCGAGCATGAACTTCGGTCACCGAGATATTTTTGCTTTCGCCGCGCAGGTCGTTAACTTTCAGAATATGGAAGCCAACGCCGGAACGAATTGGGCCAACAATGTCGCCTTTCTTCGCGGTGCTTAATGCCTGGGCGAAGATCCCCGGCAACTCCTGAATACGGCCCCAGCCCATCTGGCCGCCGTTCAGTGCCTGCTGGTCGGCAGAATGAGCAATCGCCAGCTTACCGAAATCAGCGCCGTTACGCGCCTGATCGACAATGGCACGCGCCTGGCTTTCCGCTTCGTTCACTTGATCAGAGGTCGGGTTTTCCGGCAGCGGGATCAGGATGTGGCTCAGGTTCAGCTCAGTGCTGGCGTCGTTTTGGTTACCCACCTGCTGCGCCAGGGATTCGACTTCCTGCGGCAGGATGGTGATGCGACGACGCACCTCGTTGTTACGCACTTCAGAGATAATCATCTCTTTGCGGATCTGGTTACGATAGGTGTTGTAGTTCAGACCATCGTAAGCCAGACGGCTGCGCATCTGATCCAGCGTCATGTTGTTCTGTTTCGCGATGTTAGCAATCGCCTGATCCAGCTGCTCATCGGAGATTTTTACTCCCATTTTCTGCCCCATCTGCAGGATGATTTGATCCATGATCAAACGTTCCATGATTTGGTGGCGCAGCGTCGCGTCATCAGGAAGTTGCTGCCTTGCCTGAGCAGCGTTCAGTTTTACCGACTGCATTAATCCATCAACGTCGCTTTCCAGCACGACGCCGTTATTGACGACGGCTGCGACTTTATCGACTACCTGGGGGGCAGCGAAACTGGTATTCGCGATCATGGCGATACCGAGAAGCAGCGTTTTCCAGTTCTTCATACTTTTTCCATTTCAATTAACCGCACTGCGGATTACGTGGTAAATCAACAAATCACAAAGTGTTTTGATACGGCAGAATGTTCGAACGCAGCATCTCTTGCGTACCCAGACCGTAGTTGGAGCTCAGGCCGCGAAGTTCGATGTTAAAGCCGATTGCGTTGTCATATACCGCATGTTGTTTATCGTTATCCCAACCGTTCAGCTTCCGCTCGTAACCGACGCGAATTGCATAGCAGCAGGAGCTGTATTGCACACCTAACATAGAGTCGGCTTGCTTGTTCGCATTGGTGTCGTAGTAGTAGGCCCCAACAATTGACCAACGATCGGCAATTGGCCAGCTGGCGACGGCACCTACCTGCGAAATACCATTCTTATATTGCTCAGCTGTGGAATAGTACTTAGGCAGCGTAGCCTGAATATATTCCGGGCTGGCGTAACGGTAATTCAGCTGTACCAGACGGTCTTCATCCCGACGGTATTCAATGCTGGAGTTACTGGTCGCTACGTTATCCAGACGTGTATCGTACTGAATCCCGCCACGCAATCCCCAACGCTCGGAGATACGCCAGTAAGTATCGGCTGCCCACACCAGTGAGCCCGTTTTGTCGTCATTCTCCCATGTTATGTTGTCATCGCCAGTGCGAGACTCCGTGAAATAGTAGATTTGACCAACGGAAATATTAAAACGTTCAACGGCAGCATCATCATATATGCGAGATGTGACACCGGTCGTCACCTGGTTAGCGGAGGCAATACGGTCAAGACCGCCGTAAGTCCGGTCCCGGAACAGGCCAGAGTAGTCAGATTGCAGCAGAGACGAGTCGTAGTTATAGATGTCGCTCTGATCGCGATACGGCACGTATAAATACTGCGCGCGCGGTTCCAGCGTTTGGGTATAACCCGGAGCCAGCATTTCCATATCGCGTTCAAAGACCATTTTGCCGTCAACTTTGAATTGCGGCATTACGCGGTTAACGGATTCGTCCAGCTTGGTTGTGTTTCTGGAGTTATACCAGTCAAGATTAGTTTGCTGATAATGAGTTGCCAGCAACTTCGCTTCGGTATTGATGCTGCCCCAGTTATTAGAGAGCGGCAAATTGATGGTCGGTTCCAGGTGAACTCGGGTTGCTTCAGGCATGTCGTCTCTGGTGTTTACAAAGTGCACTGCCTGGCCGTAAATACGTGTATCAAACGGACCAACATCATTCTGGTAGTAGTTAACGTCTAACTGCGGCTCTGCCGAGTAGCTACTGGTGTTCTGCTCGCTGAAGACCTGGAACTGCTTGGTTGAAACGGTGGCATTGAAGTTTTGCACCGCATAGCCAACGCTGAATTTTTGCGTTGCGTAGCCGTCAGTACTGGAACCGTACTTGTTATCGAAATCATTGAAGTAGCTAGGATCGCTGACCTTGGTGTAGTCGACGTTGAAACGCCACACCTGATCCATGACCCCGGAGTGGTTCCAGTAGAATAACCAACGACGTGAACTGTCATCGTTCGGGTGTTCATCTTCATAGACTTTATCTGAAGGCAGATAGTCCAGTTCCATCAAGCCAGCGCCCGCCTGGGAGAGGTAGCGGAATTCGTTCTCCCACATGATATTGCCACGACGATGCATATAATGCGGCGTGATGGTGGCATCCATATTTGGCGCGATGTTCCAGTAATATGGAAGGTAGAACTCAAAGTAGTTGGTGGTGGTGTACTTGGCGTTCGGGATCAAGAAACCAGAGCGACGTTTGTCACCCACCGGCAACTGCAAATAGGGGCTATAAAAGATCGGTACCGGACCCACCTTAAAGCGGGCGTTCCAGATCTCCGCAACTTGTTCTTCGCGGTCATGAATAATTTCGCTACCTACCACGCTCCAGGTGTCAGAACCCGGCAGACAGGAGGTAAAGCTACCGTTATCCAGAATGGTATAGCGGTTTTCGCCACGTTGTTTCATCAGGTCCGCTTTACCGCGGCCCTGACGACCCACCATCTGGTAATCACCTTCCCAGACATTGGTATCTTTGGTGTTCAGATTCGCCCAGCCTTTCGGCCCTTTGAGGATCACCTGGTTATCGTCGTAATGGACATTACCGAGCGCATCAACGGTACGTACCGGCTCCGGTTGTCCTGGTGCCTCTTTTTGATGGAGCTGCACTTCGTCGGCCTGCAGACGGCTGTTACCCTGCATGATATCCACGCTGCCAGTAAACACGGCGTCATCCGGGTAGTCCCCTTTCGCGTGGTCAGCATTGATAGTCACGGGTAAGTCATTGGTATCGCCCTGTACCAGAGGACGGTCATAGCTTGGCACGCCCAACATGCACTGTGAGGCGAGGTCGGCTGCCAGTCCCTGTTGACTATAAAGGGCGGTGGCAATCATGGTGGCCAGGAGAGTGGGGATACGTTTTTTCATACGTTGATTTTATTGTTCCATCATCGGTAACGTTGCGCGTGACAAACGGTCAGAGACTAACGTACTCGTCATCTCTACGCTAGTGTTAATCCTGTCCGAATAGCGTCAGTGGTGTTAGGCACGGCATTGAATGACAGGTATGATAATGCAAATTATAGGCGATGTCCCACAATTGACCGCAGCCGGAAAACGGTAAAAGCACCTTTATATTGTGGGAGATAGCCCTGATATCCGTGTGTCGATTTGGGGAATATATGCAGTATTGGGGAAAAATCATTGGCGTGGCCGTGGCCTTACTGATGGGCGGCGGCTTTTGGGGCGTAGTGTTAGGCCTGTTAATTGGCCATATGTTTGATAAAGCCCGTAGCCGTAAAATGGCGTGGTTTGCCAACCAGCGTGAGCGTCAGGCGCTGTTTTTTGCCACCACTTTTGAAGTGATGGGCCATTTAACCAAATCCAAAGGTCGTGTCACGGAGGCTGATATTCATATCGCCAGCCAGTTGATGGACCGAATGAACCTTCATGGCGCTTCCCGTACTGCGGCGCAAAATGCGTTCCGGGTGGGAAAATCAGACAATTACCCGCTGCGCGAAAAGATGCGCCAGTTTCGCAGTGTTTGCTTTGGTCGTTTTGACTTAATTCGTATGTTTCTGGAGATCCAGATTCAGGCGGCGTTTGCTGATGGTTCACTGCACCCGAATGAACGGGCGGTGCTGTATGTTATTGCTGAAGAATTAGGCATCTCCCGCGCCCAGTTTGACCAGTTTTTGCGCATGATGCAGGGCGGTGCACAGTTTGGCGGCGGTTATCAGCAGCAATCTGGCGGTGGTAACTGGCAGCAAGCGCAGCGTGGCCCGACGCTGGAAGATGCCTGTAATGTGCTGGGCGTGAAGCCGACGGATGATGCGACCACCATCAAACGTGCCTACCGTAAGCTGATGAGTGAACACCATCCCGATAAGCTGGTGGCGAAAGGTTTGCCGCCTGAGATGATGGAGATGGCGAAGCAGAAAGCGCAGGAAATTCAGCAGGCCTATGAGCTGATAAAACAGCAGAAAGGGTTTAAATGACCCTGTAAATGATGCTGAGTAACTGCCCACGATTAAAGGTGGCCGCCCTGGCGGTCACTTCTTTGAGAAAAGGCGTTTACTCAGAGTGGTGGACAGGCTCAATACACGGTTTATGGGAAAGTTTCTGTTGGTTTTATCGCGTTGACCCTGCTTAAGGTTGAGAGCTTTACGACGAGCGGAATTATATTTTTACGTCTTAAAAATAAAAAACACATATCTGAATGAGCGATTTTTGAAAGTATATTTATTCAGAGCGCGCATCATGAGTTTTTAACTCAATGCGAGGCTATTACCATGAAAGTATCAGTTCCAGGCATGCCGGCTACACTTTTAAATATGAGCAATAACGATATTTATAAGATGGTGAGCGGGGACAAGATGGACGTGAAGATGAATATCTTTCAACGCTTGTGGGAGACGTTACGTCATCTGTTCTGGTCAGATAAACAGACTGAGGCTTATAAACTTCTGTTCAATTTCGTGAATAAAAAGGCTGGCAACATCAACGCCTCAAAATACTTTACTGGGGCTGTCGACGAGAATGAGAAAGAAAAGTTTATCCATAGTCTGGAATTATTCAATGAACTCAAAACATGCGCAAAAAATCCGGATGAGATGGTCGCAAAGGGCAAGATGCGCTGGGTCGCCGAGATCTACGGTGATATCGAGTTAAGTGTCACTTTTTTCATTGAAAATAAGGAGATATGTACTCAGACGTTGCAGCTGCATAAAGGCCCAGGTAACTTGGGCGTTGATCTTGGAGAGGCTTACCTTCCCGGCGTTGACATGAGGGATTGTTACTTTGGTAAAAAAACAATAATAGATAAAAAAGCCCTTTACTTGGAACCTGGGTGGAATGCTAACCTGGACGGTGCTACCCTGGACGGTGCTATCCTGGACGGTGCTACCGTGGATGGTGCTACCCGCCTATATGCTGAGGTAATTATTATTAATAAAATCACCCCAAAAAAAATTGTTACTGAAGGAGTTGCTACTAAACAAAGTACTGCTGAAAAATTATTGCCAACGCAATTATTGAATGATCCAGAATAAGCTAAGGTTGAAGGGGCTGGAACGCCCCTTCAACCTTAGCAGTAGCGTGGGATGATTTCACAATTAGAAAGACCTGCATGATGAGCTAGAGAAGAGGCTGGTGATGCAAGGCGTCGTGCACGACGCGGATCACCGAGATGGGCATCGCCAACCAGACTGCTAATTAGCCCATGAATAACAATCAGAAAGGACCATAACAGACCCGATAAAATGAAATAATAGAGACGATCAACGGGTGAAGAAAAAGTTCAAAAATTCGCTGTGGAGCAGGAAGGGAATTACCGAATGGAAAGCGTAGCCACACGCAACAACTGAAAGCAGTTTGGCAGAAACAAAAAATCCCCGGACTCGGGGATTTATGTACAAGAGGCAGCCCTTAGGATGAGGGTATAAACGTACAGGAAAGGTTAAAAATCCGCTGGCGCTTTAAACGTCATACTATTGCCATACGCCGGATGGGTAATCGTCAGCATCTCTGCATGTAGCAACAAACGCGGTGCCATTGCTCTCGCTTCTGGTGATGCATAAAAACGATCGCCGAGAATCGGATGACCCAGCGCCAGCATATGCACACGCAGCTGATGCGAACGCCCGGTAATCGGTTTTAACACCACTCTTGCCGTGTTATCCGCCGCATATTCCACCACTTCATACTCCGTCTGCGCAGGTTTACCTGTTTCGTAACAGACTTTCTGTTTCGGGCGGTTTGGCCAGTCGCAAATCAGCGGCAGATCCACCAGACCTTCTGCGGGGGATGGATGCCCCCAGACGCGGGCCACATACTGCTTTTTCGGCTCGCGCTCGCGGAACTGGCGTTTTAACTCCCGCTCCGCGGCTTTGGTCAGCGCCACTACAATCACGCCGCTGGTAGCCATATCCAGACGATGCACCGATTCTGCCTGCGGATAATCACGCTGAATGCGCGTCATCACGCTGTCTTTGTGCTCTTCCAGACGACCCGGCACAGACAACAAACCGCTCGGCTTGTTGACCACCATAATATGGTCATCCTGATACAGGATAACCAACCAGGGTTCCTGCGGTGGATTGTAGTTTTCCATCCCCATTTTCGGCTCCGTTACTGATGCGTTACAACGATCAAACGCAGGGCATCCAGACGCCAGCCTGCCTGATCCAGGCTTTCCATTACCTGCTGACGGTTGCTCTCAATGGCGGTCAGTTCGTCGTCACGAATGTTCGGGTTCACTGCACGCAGAGCTTCCAGACGAGACAGCTCGGCAGACAGTTTTTCGTCGGCTTCGTTACGTGCGGCATCAATCAGTGCACGGGCAGATTTCTCGATCTGTGCTTCCCCCAGCTGAAGGATAGCGTGAACATCCTGCTGCACGGCGTTAACCAGTTTGCTGCCGGTGTGACGGTTAACCGCGTTAAGCTGACGGTTAAAGGTTTCAAACTCCACCTGCGCCGCCAGGTTGTTGCCGTTTTTATCCAGCAGCATACGTACCGGCGTCGGTGGCAGGAAGCGGTTGAGCTGCAACTGCTTCGGAGCCTGGGCTTCGACCACGTAAATCAGTTCCACCAACAGCGTACCTACCGGCAACGCTTTGTTTTTCAACAGTGAAATCGTGCTGCTACCGGTATCGCCAGAAAGGATCAGATCCAGACCGTTGCGGATCAGCGGATGCTCCCAGGTAATAAACTGCGCATCTTCACGCGCCAGCGCCACTTCACGGTCGAAGGTGATGGTGATGCCATCTTCCGACAAGCCTGGGAAGTCCGGCACCAGCATATGATCGGACGGGGTCAGCACGATCATGTTGTCGCCGCGATCGTCCTGATTGATACCGATAATATCGAACAGATTCATGGCGAAGGCGATCAGGTTGGTATCGTCATCCTGCTCTTCAATGCTTTCTGCCAGTGCCTGGGCTTTTTCGCCACCGTTGGAATGGATTTCCAGCAGGCGGTCACGACCCTGTTCCAGCTGTGCTTTCAGCGCTTCATGTTGCTCGCGGCAGTTTTTGATCAGATCGTCAAAGCCTTCGGTTTGATCCGGTGAAGCCAGATAGTTAATCAGATCGTTGTATACACTATCGTAAATAGTGCGTCCGGTCGGGCAGGTGTGCTCGAATGCATCCAGACCTTCGTGATACCAGCGCACCAGCACCGACTGAGCGGTTTTCTCCAGATAAGGCACATGGATCTGAATATCGTGCGCCTGGCCGATACGATCCAGACGACCAATACGCTGCTCCAGCAGATCCGGGTTGAATGGCAGGTCAAACATCACCATGTGGCTGGCGAACTGGAAGTTACGTCCTTCAGAACCGATTTCCGAGCACAGCAGTACCTGTGCGCCGGTGTCTTCTTCAGCAAACCAGGCGGCAGCGCGGTCACGCTCAATAATCGACATGCCTTCGTGGAACACCGCAGCGCGGATACCTTCACGTTCGCGCAGTACTTGCTCCAGTTGCAGCGCAGTGGCAGCTTTGGCGCAGATCACCAGCACTTTCTGAGAGCGATGGCTGGTCAGGTAGCCCATCAGCCACTCAACGCGCGGATCGAAGTTCCACCAGGTGGCGTTATCACCTTCAAATTCCTGATAAATACGCTCCGGGTAGAGCATATCGCGAGCGCGATCTTCCGCACTTTTGCGTGCGCCCATAATGCCGGAGACTTTAATAGCCGTCTGATACTGCGTCGGCAGCGGCAGCTTGATGGTGTGCAGCTCGCGTTTCGGGAAGCCTTTCACACCGTTACGCGTGTTACGGAACAGCACGCGGCTGGTGCCGTGGCGATCCATCAGCATGGAAACCAGTTCCTGACGGGCGCTCTTTGCATCTTCGCTGTCGCTGTTTGCTGCTTGCAACAGCGGCTCGATATCCTGCTCGCCGATCATCTCACCGAGCATGTTCAGTTCATCATTGCTCAGTTTGTTACCTGCCAGCAGCATGGCAACGGCGTCCGCAACCGGACGATAATTTTTCTGTTCTTCAACGAATTGCGCAAAATCGTGGAAACGGTTCGGGTCCAGCAGACGCAGACGGGCGAAGTGGCTTTCCATCCCCAGTTGTTCCGGGGTTGCGGTCAGCAGCAGAACGCCGGGCACGTGCTCTGCCAGTTGTTCAATGGCCTGATATTCGCGGCTCGGCGCATCTTCGCTCCACACCAGGTGATGGGCTTCATCGACCACCAGCAGATCCCATTCGGCTTCACAGAGATGTTCCAGACGCTGTTTGCTACGACGGGCAAAATCCAGCGAGCAAATCACCAGCTGTTCGGTGTCGAACGGGTTGTAAGCATCGTGCTGAGCTTCGGCATAACGCTCATCATCAAACAGAGCAAAGCGCAGGTTGAAACGGCGCAGCATTTCTACCAGCCACTGATGCTGTAAGGTTTCCGGGACGATAATCAGCACACGTTCAGCAGCGCCAGAGAGCAGTTGCTGATGCAGGATCATCCCGGCTTCAATGGTTTTCCCTAAACCGACTTCGTCAGCGAGCAGGACGCGCGGCGCGTGGCGGCGACCAACATCATGAGCGATGTTGAGCTGGTGCGGGATCAGGCTGGTACGCTGACCGCGCAGGCCGCTGTACGGCATACGGAACTGTTCGCTGGAATACTTACGCGCGCGATAACGCAGCGCAAAGCGGTCCATACGGTCAATCTGCCCGGCAAACAGACGGTCTTGCGGTTTGCTGAACACCAGTTTGCTATCAAGGAAAACTTCACGCAGGGCTACGCCGGACTCTTCAGTATCCAGGCGAGTACCGATATAGGTCAGCAAGCCATTTTCTTCTTTTACTTCTTCGACTTGCATCTGCCAGCCGTCATGGCTGGTAATAGTATCACCAGGGTTGAACATCACGCGGGTCACGGGGGAATCACTGCGTGCGTACAGACGGTTTTCACCAGTAGATGGGAAAAGTAAAGTGACAGTTCGCGCATCCACCGCGACAACGGTTCCAAGTCCCAATTCGCTTTCTGTATCGCTGATCCAGCGTTGACCAAGTGTAAAAGGCATATGTGTTCGGCTCTATATCTTTAATTGCAGGCAATAACCACCCGCTACCGTGCTTATGAGGTAGTGGTGTTATTCAGGTCCAGGAATGGAAAGGGCGCTATGGTACTGGATGGCAAAGCATTCGTCACGCATCAAAATGGTATCTGGCGAACTCTTTTTTTGCTCAAAATAGCCCAAGTTGCCCGGTCATAAGTGTAGCAAAATTATCCTCAATAAAAGGGAGTATTCCCTCCGCCACGGGTTGTAGCTGGCGGGTCAGATAGTGTTCGTAATCCAGCGGTGAACGTTGGTAGTCCAGCGGCTCCGGGCCGTTGGTGGTCCATACGTACTTAATGGTGCCGCGGTTCTGATATTGCAAGGGGCGACCGCGCTTTTGGTTTTCTTCATCGGCAAGGCGAGCGGCGCGTACATGAGGCGGAACATTACGCTGATATTCGCTCAGCGGACGGCGAAGGCGTTTACGGTAAACCAGCCGCGCATCCAGTTCACCCGCCATCAGTTTGTCGATGGTTTCGCGGACGTACTCCTGATATGGCTCGTTGCGGAAGATACGCAGGTACAGCTCCTGCTGAAACTGCTGGGCCAGCGGCGTCCAGTCGGTGCGCACGGTTTCCAGCCCTTTAAACACCATCCGCTGTTTATCGCCCTCCTGAATCAGCCCGGCATAACGCTTTTTACTACCGGTATCGGCTCCGCGAATGGTTGGCATCAGAAAACGGCAGAAATGGGTTTCATACTCCAGTTCTAATGCGCTGGTCAGCCGTTGTTTTTGCAGCGTTTCTGCCCACCAGGCGTTAACGTGCTGCACCAGTGCACGACCAATTTTCGCCGCTTCTTCTTCCGAATGTGCGCCTTTCAACCAGACAAACGTTGAGTCGGTATCGCCGTAGATCACGTCGTAGCCCTGCGCTTCAATCAATGCTTTGGTTTGCCGCATGATCTGATGACCACGCATGGTGATCGACGACGCCAGGCGCGGATCGAAGAAGCGGCAGGCGGTGGTGCCAAGCACGCCATAAAAGGCATTCATAATGATCTTCAGCGCCTGCGAAAGCGGCTTATTACCCTGACGTTTGGCTTCATCGCGCCCGTGCCAGATGTTAGTCACAATCTCCGGCAGGCAATGTTTCTCCCGCGAGAACCAGGCGTCGAGAAAACCTTCGGTGCTGTGCTCTGGATCAGGCTGCGCCATGCCTTCCACCAGCCCGACGGGATCAATCAGAAAGGTGCGGATGATCGACGGGTACAGGCTTTTGTAGTCCAGCACCAGTACCGAATCATAAAGCCCTGGCCGCGAATCCATCACATAGCCGCCAGGGCTGGCGTGTGGCGGCACTTCGCCGAGATTAGGCGCGACATAACCAGCGCGATGCATTCGGGGAAAATAGAGATGACCAAACGCTGCCACCGACCCCCCGTGGCGGTCTACCGGCAGGCCGTTAACCGTCGCTCGTTCGAGTAAAAACGGCATGATTTCAGTTTTGTGGAAGATCTGCGTCACCAGTTCGCAATCTTTCAGGTTATAAGTTGCCAGCGCAGGTTTATCTTCGGCGAAACGGCGGTCAATTTCGTCCATTCGATCCCACGGGTTATCGATAGATTTTCCTTCGCCTAATAGCTCCTGAGCGACAGTTTCCAGCGAGAATGAAGAGAAATTCCAGAACGCGGATTTCAGCGCCTCGATACCGTCGATAATCAGTCGCCCTTTGGCTTGGGCAAAAAAGACGCCGTTTTTGAAGCCGTGTTCGCGCCACTCCAGCTCGCTGTTATCACGCCCAAGACGCAGTGGAATACGATAACGCTCGGCATGTTTTTGCAGCATTCGCAGATCAAACTGCACCACGTTCCAGCCGATGATCACATCAGGATCGTGAGTCGCAAACCAGGCGTTGAGTTTTTCCAGTAGCTGCGGGCGGCTGGCGACGTATTCCAGTTCGAAATCGAGCGCGGAGGCGTCGCCATTCTCTGGCCCCAGCATATAAACGATGCGCTGCCCGCAACTTTCCAGGCCGATGCAGTACAGCTCACCGTGGCGGGTGGTTTCAATATCAATAGAAACCCACCTTAGCGGCGGACGATAGTCGGGATGCGGTTTCAGACGGGCATTAACAATAGTGCCATTGCGCATATCACCCTCGACCCACACCGGTGAGGTGATAAACCGCTCCATCAGATAGCGTTCTGGCGGGCGCACATCGGCCTCGTAGACGGTAACGCCAGCTTCACGCAGGCGCTTTTCGTAATTCATCAACTGGCGATGGGCGCGACAGTAAAGGCCATACACCGGTTGGCGGTGAAAATCTTTTAACGCCAGCGGCGTCAAGCGAAAGCCTTGTTCACCCTGCAAAATATGCTGAGCGCGGGGAACCTGATCGGCGGGAATAAACGCCACGGACTCTTGCGGTGCAAGCGTAACCTGCAACGGCCCGTTGTCCGTCGCCAGCCAGAAGGAGACCTCTGTCCCTTGCGGGGTGTCCCGCCAGTGTCGGGTTAAGATAAAACCTGCCTGCGCCACGCTAAAAATCCAATAAAAAACCAGGCTTGATTATAGCCTGGTTTCGTTTGATTGGCTGTGGTTTTATACAGTCATTACTGCCCGTAATATGCCTTCGCACCATGCTTACGTAAATAATGTTTATCCAGCAACGTTTGCTGCATATCCGGTAACTGCGGAGCAAGCTGGCGGCAGAAAATCCCCATATAAGCGACTTCTTCCAGCACGATGGCGTTGTGCACCGCATCTTCGGCATTTTTGCCCCATGCAAACGGGCCGTGAGAATGGACCAGAACGCCGGGCATTTGTGCTGCGTCGATCCCCTGTTTTTCGAAGGTTTCGACGATCACTTTTCCTGTTTCCCATTCATATTCGCCGTTGATTTCCGCATCGGTCATTTTGCGGGTGCAGGGAATGGTGCCGTAGAAATAGTCGGCGTGGGTGGTACCGGTTGCCGGAATTGACTGGCCCGCCTGCGCCCAGATGGTGGCGTGGCGCGAGTGTGTGTGCACAATGCCGCCAATGGACGGGAATGCCTGATAGAGCAGCCGGTGAGTTGGCGTGTCGGAGGAGGGCTTTTTCGTTCCTTCAACCACTTCACCGGTTTCGATGCTGACCACGACCATATCGTCAGCGGTCATGACGTTGTAATCGACGCCGGAAGGTTTGATCACAAAGACGCCGCGCTCGCGATCAACGGCGCTGACGTTGCCCCATGTGAGCGTGACCAGGTTATGTTTTGGCAGCGCCAAATTGGCTTCTAATACCTGGCGTTTGAGATCTTCTAACATGTTGACTCCTGAGAGGTCGTTTCCCCTCGCCCCGGCCCTCTCCCCAAAGGGGCGAGGGGGAAAACAATGCCGGATGCGCTTTGCTTACCCGGCCTACAAAATCGCAGCGTGTAGGCCTGATAAGACGCGCCAGCGTCGCATCAGGCGTTACACACCTGATGCAGCTACTTAGCGACGAAATCCGTAATACACTTCGTTCCAGCGCAGCGCGTCTTTAAACGCGGGCAGGCGGGTGTCGTTATCAATCACCGTGATTTCAATGTCGTGCATCTCGGCAAACTGGCGCATATCGTTGAGGTTCAGCGCATGGCTGAAAACAGTATGGTGCGCGCCACCAGCAAGGATCCATGCTTCGGAAGCAGTTGGCAGATCCGGTTGCGCTTTCCACAGCGCATTCGCCACCGGCAGTTTCGGCAGGGAGTGCGGTGTTTTCACAGTGTCGATGCAGTTAACCAGCAGACGGTAACGATCGCCGAGATCAATCAGGCTGGCGACAATCGCCGGACCAGTTTGGGTATTGAAGATCAGGCGGGCAGGATCGTCTTTACCGCCAATACCGAGGTGTTGAACGTCGAGGATCGGTTTCTCTTCTACGGCGATCGACGGACAGACTTCCAGCATATGGGAGCCGAGCACCAGATCATTACCTTTCTCGAAGTGATAGGTGTAGTCCTCCATAAAGGAGGTGCCGCCCTGCAGACCGGTTGACATCACCTTCATGATGCGAAGCAGGGCGGCAGTTTTCCAGTCGCCTTCGCCCGCAAAGCCGTAACCCTGCTGCATCAGACGCTGTACGGCCAGACCAGGAAGCTGTTTCAGACCGTGCAAATCTTCAAAGGTGGTGGTGAACGCGTGGAAGCCACCTTGTTCCAGGAAACGCTTCATCCCCAGCTCAATACGCGCCGCTTCCAGCACGTTCTGGCGTTTTTCGCCGTGGATTTGTGTGGCAGGCGTCATGGTGTAGCTGCTTTCATACTCATCGACCAGCGCGTTAACATCGCCATCGCTGATGGAGTTCACCACCTGCACCAGATCGCCAACCGCCCAGGTATTGACGGAGAAACCGAACTTGATCTGTGCGGCAACTTTATCACCATCGGTGACCGCTACTTCACGCATGTTATCGCCAAAACGGCAGACTTTCAGATGACGGGTATCCTGTTTAGATACCGCCTGACGCATCCAGGAGCCGATACGCTCATGGGCTTGTTTATCCTGCCAGTGACCGGTAACCACGGCATGTTGCTGACGCATACGCGCGCCAATGAAGCCGAACTCGCGACCGCCATGTGCAGTCTGGTTCAGGTTCATAAAGTCCATATCGATGCTATCCCACGGCAGCGCCGCGTTGAACTGGGTGTGGAATTGCAGCAACGGTTTGTTGAGCATGGTCAGGCCGTTGATCCACATTTTGGCCGGGGAGAAAGTGTGTAGCCACACTACCAAGCCGGCGCAACGATCGTCGTAATTCGCGTCACGGCAAATAGCGGTGATTTCATCCGGCGTGGTGCCCAGCGGTTTCAGCACCAGTTTGCAGGGCAGTTTCGCTTCCGTATTCAGCGCATTAACGACGTGCTCGGCATGTTGGGTGACCTGACGCAGGGTTTCCGGGCCATACAGATGCTGGCTGCCAATTACAAACCACACTTCATAATTATCAAAAATCGTCATTGTCGTGTCCTTATAGAGTCGGAACGGCCTGGGCAGCCTGTGCCGGGGCGGAAGTTGGAAGATAGTGTTGTTCGGCGCTCATCGCCCATTGCTGATAGCGGCGATAAAGCTGTTCAAAGCGTTGTGCCTGTTCGCTGCGCGGTTGCAGGGTTTTCTCTACCGCACTGGCCATTTTTTGCTGGGCTGAGGGGATGTCTGCGTGCACTTTCGCGGCGACGGCAGCAAAAATCGCCGCACCGAGCGCACAGCATTGGTCAGAGGCAACAATTTGCAGCGGGCGATTCAGCACGTCGCAGCAGGCCTGCATAATGACCTGGTTTTTCCGCGCGATGCCGCCCAGCGCCATCACGTTATTGACGGCGATCCCCTGATCGGTAAAGCACTCCATGATTGCGCGTGCGCCAAAGGCGGTGGCAGCAATCAAACCGCCGAACAGCAGCGGAGCGTCGGTAGCGAGGTTCAGATCGGTAATCACCCCTTTCAGGCGTTGGTTAGCGTTTGGCGTGCGGCGGCCGTTAAACCAGTCGAGCACCACCGGCAGGTGATCCAGAGACGGATTTTGAGCCCATGCTTCGGTCAGCGCCGGAAGCAGTTGTTTCTGGCTGGCGTTGATTTGCTCTTTCAGTTCCGGATGCTGGGCGGCAAGCTGTTCCAGCGGCCAGCCGAGTACGCGACCAAACCAGGCGTAGATATCACCAAACGCCGATTGGCCTGCTTCCAGACCGATAAATCCAGGCACCACGCTGCCATCAACCTGACCGCAAATACCTTTCACTGCCCGCTCGCCAACGCTCTGTTTGTCGGCAATCAGAATGTCGCAGGTGGAAGTACCGATAACTTTTACCAGAGCGTTAGGCTGTGCGCCTGCACCAACTGCGCCCATATGGCAGTCAAACGCGCCGCCGGAAATCACCACGCTTTCAGGCAGGCCGAGACGCTGCGCCCATTCCGGGCATAAGGTGCCCACCGGAATATCGGCAGTCCAGGTATCAGTGAACAGCGGGGAAGGCAAATGGCGATTGAGGATCGGGTCCAGCTCATCAAAGAAACTGGCTGGCGGCAGGCCGCCCCAGCTTTCGTGCCATAGCGACTTATGCCCGGCGCTGCAACGTCCGCGACGAATATCCTGCGGGCGCGTGGTACCGGAAAGCAGAGCTGGCACCCAGTCGCACAGCTCAATCCACGATGCGGCAGATTGCGCCACGGCGCTGTCCTGGCGAGTTACATGCAGTATTTTTGCCCAGAACCATTCGCTGGAATAAATACCGCCAATATAGCGGGAGTAGTCAACGTTGCCCGGCGTGTGACATAAGCGGGTAATCTCTTCCGCTTCTTCAACCGCGGTGTGGTCTTTCCACAATACGAACATCGCGTTCGGGTTTTCGGCAAACTCCGGGCGCAGCGCCAGGACGTTACCGTCCGCGTCAATCGGTGCGGGCGTCGAGCCGGTTGTGTCAACGCCAATCCCGACCACAGCTGCGCGCTGCTCGGCGCTAAGCTCTGCAAGCACGGTTTTCAGCGCCGCTTCCATTGACTCAATGTAGTCACGCGGATGATGACGGAACTGGTTATTTGGGGCATCACAAAATTGCCCTTTCTGCCAACGGGGATACCACTCTACGCTGGTGGCGATCTCTTCACCGGTGGCGCAGTCCACCGCCAAAGCTCGCACAGAATCACTGCCAAAATCGAGGCCAATTGCAATCGCCATCGTTTCACTCCATCCAAAAAAACGGGTATGGAGAAACAGTAGAGAGTTGCGAAAAAAAGCGTCAGGTAGGATCCGCTAATCTTATGGATAAAAATGCTATGGCATAGCAAAGTGTGACGCCGTGCAAATAATCAATGTGGACTTTTCTGCCGTGATTATAGACACTTTTGTTACGCGTTTTTGTCATGGCTTTGGTCCCGCTTTGTTACAGAATGCTTTTAATAAGCGGGGTTACCGGTTGGATTAGCGAGAAGAGCCAGTAAAAGACGCAGTGACGGCAATGTCTGATGCAATATGGACAATTGGTTTCTTCTCTGAATGGCGGGAGTATGAAAAGTATGGCTGAAGCGCAAAATGATCCCCTGCTGCCGGGATACTCGTTTAACGCCCATCTGGTGGCGGGTTTAACGCCGATTGAGGCCAACGGTTATCTCGATTTTTTTATCGACCGACCACTGGGAATGAAGGGTTATATTCTCAATCTCACCATACGCGGCCAGGGGGTGGTGAAAAATCAGGGACGAGAATTTGTCTGCCGACCGGGTGATATTTTGCTGTTCCCGCCAGGAGAGATTCATCACTACGGTCGTCATCCGGAGGCTCGCGAATGGTATCACCAGTGGGTTTACTTTCGTCCGCGCGCCTACTGGCATGAATGGCTTAACTGGCCGTCAATATTTGCCAATACGGGTTTCTTTCGCCCGGATGAAGCGCACCAGCCGCATTTCAGCGACCTGTTTGGGCAAATCATTAACGCCGGGCAAGGGGAAGGGCGCTATTCGGAGCTGCTGGCGATAAATCTGCTTGAGCAATTGTTACTGCGGCGCATGGAAGCGATTAACGAGTCGCTCCATCCACCGATGGATAATCGGGTACGCGAGGCTTGTCAGTACATCAGCGATCACCTAGCAGACAGCAATTTTGATATCGCCAGCGTCGCACAGCATGTTTGCCTGTCGCCGTCGCGTCTGTCGCATCTGTTCCGCCAGCAGTTAGGAATTAGCGTCTTAAGCTGGCGCGAGGACCAACGCATTAGTCAGGCGAAGCTGCTTTTGAGCACCACCCGGATGCCTATTGCTACCGTCGGTCGCAATGTTGGTTTTGACGATCAACTCTATTTCTCGCGAGTATTTAAAAAATGCACCGGGGCCAGTCCGAGCGAGTTCCGTGCCGGTTGTGAAGAAAAAGTGAATGATGTAGCCGTCAAGTTGTCATAATTGGTAACGAATCAGACAATTGACGACTTGACGGAGTAGCATAGGGTTTGCAGAATCCCTGCTTCGTCCATTTGACAGGCACATTATGCAAGCATTGCTGGAACACTTTATTACCCAATCCACCGTGTATTCATTGATGGCGGTGGTGTTGGTGGCCTTTCTGGAGTCGCTGGCGCTGGTCGGTTTGATTCTACCCGGTACGGTGCTGATGGCGGGGCTGGGGGCGCTGATTGGCAGCGGCGAGTTAAGTTTCTGGCACGCCTGGCTGGCAGGGATCGTCGGTTGCCTGCTGGGCGACTGGATCTCCTTCTGGCTGGGCTGGCGTTTTAAAAAGCCATTGCATCGCTGGTCATTTCTGAAGAAAAACAAAGCACTACTTGATAAAACTGAACATGCGTTGCATCAACACAGCATGTTCACCATTCTGGTCGGTCGTTTTGTTGGCCCGACGCGTCCGCTGGTGCCAATGGTGGCGGGAATGCTGGATCTCCCGGTGGCAAAATTTATTACGCCGAATATTATCGGCTGCCTGCTGTGGCCACCGTTTTACTTCCTGCCGGGGATTCTGGCGGGTGCGGCGATCGATATTCCAGCCGGAATGCAGAGCGGCGAGTTTAAATGGTTGCTGCTGGCGACGGCGGTATTTTTGTGGGTTGGTGGCTGGCTGTGCTGGCGGTTATGGCGCAGCGGTAAAGCAACCGATCGTTTAAGTCATTATTTGTCGCGCGGTCGTTTGTTGTGGCTGACGCCGTTGATTTCTGCCGTCGGTGTAGTGGCGCTGGTGGTGTTAATTCGCCACCCGTTGATGCCGATGTATATCGATATTTTGCGTAAAGTGGTTGGGGGTTAGGGGATAGCCTTGTGCGGGTTGCCTGATGCGACGCTTGCCGCGTCTTATCAGGCCTACAAAACGCACTGTCCGTAGGTCGGATAAGGCGTTCACGCCGCATCCGACAGTGCATACTAACCCGTAATCCCCAATAGTGCCGAAGCACTCGCCTTACCGCTCAACAACTCATCGGTCATACCCTGCCAGGCGATGCGCCCGTCGGCGACCACCACCGAGCGTGTGGCGATCCGCGCCGCATCTTCCACACTGTGCGACACCATCAATAACGTCATTTTTTGCTGCTGGCAGCTCGTGCTCACCAGCGTCAACATCTCCTGACGTAACGCCGGATCGAGCGCAGAGAACGGTTCATCGAGCAATAAAATCGGCTGTTCGCGCACCAGACAACGCGCTAACGCCACGCGCTGTCGTTGACCGCCAGAAAGCTCGCCCGGTAATCGCGCCATTAAATTATCAATCCCCATCTGGCGGGCGATAGCGTGCATTTTCTCCTGCTGTGCCGTGTTCAGCTTCAATCCTGGATTAAGCCCCAACCCGATGTTCTGCGCGACCGTCAGGTGACTGAACAGGTTGTTCTCCTGAAACAGCATCGACACCGGACGGCGTGACGGCGGCGTAGTGGTGTGATCAACGCCGTCGATAGTCAGCGAACCGCTGGCTGGCGTCAGAAAACCGGCGATCAAATTCAGCAGGGTACTTTTACCCGCGCCGCTTGGCCCGAGGATCGCCACCTGCTCGCCGCGTTCCACCGTTAAGCTAAAACGCATCGGCAAATGGTGGTAAAGCCAGGTGATATCAGTCAGTTTTAACATTTCGCCCCGGTAGTTTTTCAATCACAGTAAACAGCAGAAAACAGAGTAGCAGCAGAATTAACGCGGTGACCGCGCCGTCCTGGCTGCGATAGGAGCCAATTTGCTGGTAGAGATAAAACGGCAGGGTACGGAAATCATCGTTACCGAACAACGCCACCACGCCAAAATCACCAATCGATAGCACACAAGCAAAGGCCAGTGCCTGCGCCAGTGGGCGTTTCAGGGCGCGCAGCTCCACCACTTTTAAGCGTGACCAGCCTTCAATGCCCAGCGACTGACACAACATACTGTAACGCGCGGTGATATCGCGCATCGGGTTTTCCAGCACCTTCAGCGCATAAGGGATCGCCATTAACGCATTGGTGAAAATCACAATGCCGTCAGCAGATTGCGGCAGGCCGATAGTGTTGTTGAGCAGTAAAAAGAAGCCCGTAGCCAGCACAATCCCCGGCATGGCGAGGATCAACATGCCGCTCATCTCCAGCGCCTGACCCGCCAGCATTTTTTGCCGCACCCGCAGTTCGCGACTGCTCCATAGCAGCATCATGGTCAGCACTACGCATAATACGCCTGCCGCCAGCGCAATACGCAACGAGGTCCACAGCGCCTGCCACAGCACCGGTTGTGCCAGCACTTCCGGCAACTGGCGATTTACCCCATCGACGATCACCGCCAGTAACGGTGGTAGCAACAGCAGCAGCGCCAGCACAATTAACACCGTGTCGCAAATGCGGCTATGCAGACGATCGTCCGGGTCGCGCCAGCCTTGCAGCAGAGTAGTGCCGGGCGCAATGGCCTTACTCAATCGCTGACTCAACAGCACTAGCCCGAGGCAACACACCATCTGGATCAACGCCAGCATCGCCGCGCGGGCAGGATCGTAGTCGTAACTCAGCGCCTGATAAATAGCCAGCTCGATAGTGGTCGCCTGCGGACCGCCGCCCAGCGACAGCACGGTGGCGAAGCTGGCGAAACAGAGCATAAAGATAAGCGCAGCAACTGGCGGGATTTGTCGCCGTAACCACGGCCATTCGACGAAGCGGAAAAAATGCCAGCCGCGCATCCCAAGCTGGGCGGCAAGCTGACGTTGTTCGCCGGGAATGTTTTCCAGTGCCTGGAGTAATAAGCGGCTCGCCATCGGCAGATTAAAAAACACATGGGCCAGCAAAATGCCTTGCAGGCCGTAGGGCGAAAAGGTCCACTCCAGACCGAGCGATTGGCAGAGCGATGCCAGCCAGCCCTGGCGACCATAGACGCTAAGAATGCCGAAAACAGCAACCAGCACCGGGAGGATCAAGGTCATGGCACACAGACGCAACAGCGCCAGCCGTCCTGGAAAGCGCCTGCGGTAGAGGGCGCGGGCAAGGAATATCGCGGGCACGACAGAGAGCAGCGCCGAGAGAAACGCCTGCCAGAAGGAGAAGCGCACCACATGCCACAGATAGCTGTCCTGCCAGACTGCCACCCAGTCACCCTGCGGCGCGTTCCACCACAGGGCGAGAAACGCCGCCAGTGCAACCGCCACCACAAGCGTAGCGGCGCTTACACCTGGAATTAACCAGCCGGGAATTAATGGCTGACGGCGCGTTGCCATTCGCTAATCCATGCCTGACGTTGTGCCGCCACTTCGGCTGGCGTGAACTCCAGCGTGGTTGCCGGTTTGGTCAATTGTTCAAACCCGGCAGGCAGCGTGACATTTGCCACCGGATACATCCAGTTGCCGGTTGGGATCGCATTCTGGAAAGCCGGAGAAACCATAAACTGGAGGAATTTTTGCGCCAGCTCTGGCTGCTTGCTGGCAGCGGTGCGGGCGGCGACTTCCACTTGCAAATAGTGACCTTCGCTGAAGTTCGCGGTGGCGTAGTTATCTTTCTTCTCTTCGAGAATGTGATAAGCCGGAGAGGTGGTGTAACTCAGGACCAGATCGCTTTCACCTTTTAAAAACAGGCCGTAGGCTTCGCTCCAGCCTTTGGTGACCGTGACCGTTTTCTTCGCCAGTTTCTGCCAGGCTTGTGGGGCGTCATCGCCATAGACTTTTTGCATCCACAACAGCAGACCCAGTCCCGGCGTGCTGGTGCGCGGATCCTGATAAATCACCCGCCAGTTTTGATCGCTCTCAACCAGTTCTTTCAGGCTTTGCGGCGGATTTTTCAGTTTGTTCTTGTCATAGACGAAGGCGAAATAGCCATAGTCAAACGGCACAAAGGTGTCATTTTTCCAGCCGCCGGGAACGTTAACGGCTTCCGCTGCCACACCGCTTTTAGCAAACAACCCGGTTTTGCTGGCGGCGTCCAGCAGGTTGTTATCCAGCCCCAGCACCACATCGGCTTTGCTGTTTTTGCCTTCCATCCGTAGACGGTTGAGCAGCGAAACGCCATCTTCCAGCGCCACCAGTTTCAGTTCGCAATTACAGTCTGCTTCAAAGGCTTTTTTGACCACCGGACCAGGTCCCCAGTCAGCGGCAAAGGAATCGTAGGTATAAACAGTCAGAACGGATTTAGCGAAAACAGGCGCTGTGCACAGCAACAGCAGGGGAAGACATTTTTTTAACACTTTGCACCTCAAAAAAGAGTGGCAAAGGACTTGAGAAGGAGCCTCAAATCCCTTCGCCGGCGTTATCCGGATCAGGTTCGACGGGTATTTTCTCAGCGCACGCGGCTGCGTGGCACCCCGTTGAGAACGGCGTTAGTGTAGTGATTTTGTTATCAACCAGCAATCCATAGAGAAGGTGTATTAAAAAAGCCAATATTCGTTCAGCTATCAAGGACGTATTTGCATAGCTGAAGGGTGTCGATCCGAAAGAATCCCTTAGCTTCAGTCAGAATCGGTAACGTAACAGTTTATTGCGTGAATGAGCGATTTTTGACAGTATTCTTATTCAGGACGCTTATTCTGAGTTTTTAACTCAGAGTGGAGCTATCAGCATGAAAGTAAGAAACCCAGAACAGATTAGTATCCCTGCAAGTAATACCACTAAAGATCCAGGCCTTACTCATTCTCAGATTATCAGGATGGTTAACCTGGTCAAAAAGACCGAGAATATGAATATCTTTGAAGAGCTATGGGAGACGTTACGCAATCTCTTCCGGTCAGATAAACATTCCCAGACTGCGGCAAGGCAAATTCTGAAGGATGCATTTTATTTCCAGAATTGTGATGACTACTCAAAATACTTTACCGGGGCTGTAGATGGGGATGCGCGTGATAAGTTTACCCACTGGCTGATAAATTTTAATAAACTCAAAGAACATGCAATAGATCCGGAAAATATGGCCGCGAAGGCCTCACTCTCGTCAGGAGATACGTTAAGAGTCAGTTTTTTTATTGGAGATGAGGCGATACTTACTCTGGATTTGCAGCTGAAAGAGAGCACCAGTACCGGGTGCATTGATCTGAGTCATGCTTACTTTAACGGGGTTGTCATTTGTGGTATTGACCGTCTCGAGGTTGACCTGAGCAATGCTGAAACGAACAATAGCCGTTGGTATGACTGACCTGCGCGAGGTTAACCTGAAAAAGCTGACCTTTCCGGCCAGAACACGGCTAGGCTGCGCCGTTATTGATTAACTCAGAATATGAAAGAGGGGCTGGAATGCCCCTTCTTTAATCTTATTTGCGACTCTAATCAGACGATGCATAAAACAGAGAAAATATAAAAGTAATGTATTTTATTCATTCCGTCTGAATATAAAAAACGCGCTCATGACCGCCAAAAGGCACAAGCTACTCTGGATCCGGCGGCGCAAACCACGCTGATTTAAAATCGAACCAGCCGAGGGTGTTCATACGCAGACCGCGCATACTGCGTTGCCCCTGAATGATCAGCCAGTGGTGGATAAGTGGCACCATTGCTTTACTGGCGACCAGTTGCTGGCACCAGTTCGCCAGATTCATTTCGCCATTGCGCCAGCGGGCGGCGTCGGCTTGCCAGTCGATCGGAATACAGTGTTGGAGCAGCGGCACCTCGCACAGGTGCGCGAACAGCGAAAAATCCAGCGGCAGCGTAAAGTTGGCGCTGTTAAGCCAGATATCGCTCTCGATCTCTCCTTCATGCCACTGATCGTAGCTGATCTCTTTGATTTCCAGCGTGACCTGGTGACTTGCCAGAATCTGCTGCATGATCCCGGCAATCACTCGATGCTCAATATGATCCTGATAAAAGGTCAGGGTGAGGCTTTCCAGCCCGGCGGGTTTTTCGCAATGTGTCGGACGAGCATGGTGCCAACGTGGGAGCAGTCCATAAGCCGGGAACCACAGTTGCTGGTACTGTTCCTCAGCGAAATAGACCAGATTAGTTGGAGAAAGCACATAGCTTACCCAGTCCCTGACTTGCTGATTCGCCCCGCGATGGGTGCGGTTGTCGAACAGTAAATAGTAGCAACCTTCCTCCAGGCGGCTTTCAATCTCTTTTTCCTCGCCCTGTGGACCTTTTAGCATCAGCCCTCCGGCTGGCTCGTCGGCAATTTCCGGTAGAACCCAGACGTTAACTTCGTCGATTAATGCCCGGTAACCGAAGAAGTCATCGAATGCCTGAATTTTCAGTTGATTGGTGCTGTTGCGGATCACCCCATACGGACCGGTGCCGATGGGATGGCTGGCAAAGTTACTGATGGTTTCCCATTCGCGCGGCAGGATCATCGCCGGAACTTGTCCCAGCAGTAACGGCAACCAGCGGTCCGGCTGCGTGAGGTGGATATCCAGCGTCCAGGGCGTCGGCGATACAATTTCAGCAATATGCGAATAGAGCGGCAGCGTATTGATCCGTTTTAAAGAGGCGATCACATCGTCCATTTCCAGTTCACGACCATGATGAAAATGGACTCCTGGACGCAAAAAGAAACGCCAGTGAAGCGGTGATATTTGCTGCCAGTGGTGGGCTATGTCCGCTTCCAGTTCCCCATTTTCCTCATTTATGCGCGTTAGCGAACTGAAGATTTGCCGGGCGATATGGGTTTCGGAACGACGCAATGCGCTGCCAGGTAGCAGATTACGCAACGGACGATAGTAGAGCACGCGCAGGATGTGCCGCCCCTGGCGGAAGCTGCGGCCCAGATGAGAAACCAGCATTTGCCGCACAGTCGCTTTGTCGCCAACCAACTGCACTAGTTGGTCGATACGATCCTGCTCCAGCAGGTCTTCCGCCCGCTGTTGCTGAAGTGCCAGCCCGGTATAGAGGAAGGTCAGACGCGAGCGTTTACCGCGCCCGACTTCCGCTTCCCACGTCAGCCAGCCGCGATCCTGCATGGTGTTGAGCAGGGTACGCATATGACGACGCGAGCAGCTCAATAACGCTGCCAGTTCGTTGAGCGTCGTGTCCTGCGATTTACCCTCGCAGCATTGCCACAGGCGGATGAACTGTTGTTGCAGACGAGCAGATGGCATAAAAGGGGAACTCCTGCGCAAAAGTCAGCAATTTTATTTTCCCTATATTAAGTCAATAATTCCTAACGATGAAGCAAGGAGGTGCCCCATGCGTCAGTTTTATCAGCACTATTTTACCGCGACAGCGAAGTTGTGCTGGTTGCGTTGGTTAAGCGTCCCACAACGATTAACCATGCTTGAAGAACTGATGCAGTGGGAGGGGAGTCATTCTGGCTACTGATTTGCGGACATCATGTGTGACTGAGTATTGGTGTTAATCGCCACGCCAGCAGTGATTATCTGCTGGCTTTTTTCTTTTTGGCGATTGAGTGCCGGACGGTTTACAAACTAACGCATAAATTCCGGTTGCTTCTCTTCATAAGACGCAATAGCGTCGTCGTGCTGCAGGGTCAGGCCAATGCTGTCCAGACCATTCATCATGCAGTGGCGGCGGAAGGCATCAATGGTAAATCGATAAGTTTTCTCTCCCGCTTTCACCTCTTGCGCTTCCAGGTCCACGTCGAAATAAATCCCCGGATTGGCCTGCACCAGCGCAAACAGTTCGTCCACTTCTGCGTCGCTTAATTTCACCGGCAGCAGCTGGTTGTTAAAGCTGTTGCCGTAGAAGATGTCAGCAAAACTCGGGGCAATCACCACTTTAAAACCGTAATCGGTCAATGCCCACGGCGCGTGCTCACGCGAGGAACCGCAGCCGAAGTTTTCCCGCGCCAGCAAAATGGAAGCGCCCTGATACTGCGGGAAGTTCAGCACGAAGTCCGGGTTTGGCTGTTGGCCTTTTTCATCCAGAAAACGCCAGTCGTTAAACAGATGCGCGCCAAAACCTGTACGGGTCACTTTCTGCAAAAACTGTTTCGGGATGATTGCATCGGTATCGACATTGGCGGCATCCAGCGGAACCACCAGGCCTGTGTGTTTGATAAATTTCTCTGCCATGGTGTGCTCCTTATTTAATGTTGCGAATGTCGGCGAAATGTCCGGTCACAGCAGCAGCGGCAGCCATTGCCGGGCTGACCAGATGGGTGCGCCCTCCACGCCCCTGGCGGCCTTCAAAGTTACGGTTGCTGGTGGAGGCACAACGCTCACCCGGATTCAGGCGATCGTTGTTCATCGCCAGACACATTGAGCAACCTGGCAAGCGCCATTCAAAACCGGCTTCAATAAAGATTTTGTCCAGACCTTCCGCTTCCGCCTGGGCTTTTACCGGGCCAGAGCCGGGAACCACCAGTGCCTGCACGCCTGGCGCGACTTTCCGCCCTTTGGCGATTTCAGCCGCCGCGCGTAAATCTTCAATACGCGAGTTAGTGCAGGAACCGATAAACACTTTGTCGATAGCCACTTCTGTCAGCGGAATACCCGGTTTCAGCCCCATATAGGCCAGCGCTTTTTCTGCCGACGCGCGTTCAACCGGATCGGCAAACGAAGCCGGATCGGGAATATTGTCGTTCACGGAAATCACCTGACCTGGATTGGTGCCCCAGGTGACCTGCGGTGAAATTTCTTCTGCCTGCAAAGTCACAACGGTATCGAAAGTTGCGCCTTCGTCGGTTTGCAGGGTTTTCCAGTAGGCAACGGCGTTGTCGAAATCTTTGCCTTTCGGCGCATGCAGACGGCCTTTGACATAGTTAAAGGTAGTTTCGTCCGGTGCAACCAGACCGGCTTTCGCGCCCATTTCGATTGCCATATTGCACAGGGTCATACGACCTTCCATGCTTAAATCACGGATTGCTTCGCCGCAAAACTCCACCACATGCCCGGTGCCGCCTGCGCTGCCAGTTTTACCGATAATTGCCAGCACGATATCTTTTGCGGTAATGCCCGGCGCGGCTTTGCCCTGGACTTCAATTTTCATGGTCTTCGCACGACCCTGTTTCAGGGTTTGCGTTGCCAGTACGTGTTCAACTTCGGAAGTGCCGATACCAAAGGCCAGTGCGCCAAACGCGCCGTGGGTGGCGGTATGCGAGTCGCCGCAGACAATAGTCATCCCCGGCAATGTGACGCCCTGTTCCGGCCCCATTACATGGACGATCCCCTGATACGGGTGATTCAGGTCATACAGCTCGACGCCAAACTCTTTGCAGTTTTTGATCAGCTCCTGCATCTGGATGCGCGCCATTTCACCGCAGGCATTAATGTCTTTCGTCTGGGTAGAGACGTTGTGATCCATGGTGGCGAAGGTTTTGCCCGGCTGACGTACCGGGCGACCGTGGGCGCGCAGACCATCGAACGCCTGCGGTGAGGTCACTTCATGCACCAGGTGGCGGTCGATATATAACAGCGGGGTTTCGTTTTCGGCTTCGTACACTACGTGAGCGTCGAACAATTTTTCGTATAACGTCTTAGCCATGATTACACCCCTTCTACCACATAGCGGGCAATGATATCGCCCATTTCATTGGTACTAACGGCGGCAGCGCCACGGGCTAAATCTCCGGTGCGAATGCCTTCTTCTAATGCGCGGTTAATGGCGCGTTCAATGGCGGAAGCCGCATCATCGGCATCCAGGCTGTAACGCAGCAGCAGTGCCAGCGACAGGATTTGTGCAATCGGGTTGGCGATGTTTTTGCCTGCGATATCTGGTGCGGAGCCGCCTGCCGGTTCATACAGACCAAAACCTTGTTCGTTCAGGCTGGCGGAAGGCAACATCCCCATTGAGCCAGTGATCATTGCGCACTCGTCAGACAGAATGTCGCCAAACAGGTTGGAGCACAGCAGGACGTCAAACTGTGATGGATCTTTAATCAGCTGCATGGTGGCGTTGTCGATGTACATATGCGCCAGTTCGACATCCGGGTATTCCGTGGCGATCTCGTTAACGATCTCCCGCCATAAAATAGAGGATTGCAGCACGTTGGCTTTGTCGATAGACGTCACTTTATGGCGACGTTTACGAGCAGATTCAAACGCGATGCGGGCGATACGTTCAATCTCAAAACGGTGATACACCTCGGTATCAAACGCTTTTTCATATTGTCCGCTACCTTCGCGGCCTTTTGGCTGACCGAAATAGATGCCGCCGGTCAGTTCGCGCACACACAGGATGTCGAAGCCGTTAGCGGCAATGTCAGCACGCAGCGGACAGAATGCTTCCAGCCCCTGATACAGTTTTGCCGGACGCAGATTGCTGAATAATTTGAAGTGTTTACGCAAAGGCAACAGTGCGCCGCGTTCTGGTTGCTGGTCTGGCGGCAAATGTTCCCACTTCGGACCACCTACCGAGCCAAACAGCACGGCATCGGCTTGCTCACAACCTTCAACCGTCGCAGGCGGCAGCGGCTGCCCGTGGTTATCAATGGCTGCGCCGCCTACATCGTAATGGCTGGTGGTGATACGCATCGCAAAGCGGTTGCGCACGGCATCCAGCACTTTCAGCGCCTGGGTCATCACTTCCGGACCAATACCGTCCCCCGGCAATACGGCAATATGGTAATTCTTCGACATCACACGGTTTCCTTGTTGTTTTCGTTGTGTTGAGCTTTGCGTTGCAACTCTTTTTCGACTTCTGTGGCACGCCAGATATTGTTAAGTACGTGCACCATGGCTTTGGCGGAGGACTCGACAATATCGGTGGCCAGGCCGACGCCGTGGAAGCGGCGACCATTGTAGTTGGCGACAATATCCACCTGACCCAGCGCATCTTTACCGTGGCCTTTGGCGGTCAGGCTGTACTTCACCAGTTCGACGTTATAGTCAGTGATGCGGTTTATCGCCTGATAGACGGCATCGACCGGACCGTTACCGTTGGCGGCTTCTGCTTTGACTTCTTCGCCGCAGGCCAGTTTGACGGCGGCAGTGGCAATATCGTTAGAGCCAGACTGCACGCTGAAGTAATCCAGACGGAAATGCTCCGGCTCTTCTTGCTGCTTACCGATGAAGGCCAGTGCCTCCAGATCGTAATCAAACACCTGACCTTTTTTGTCCGCCAGCTTCAGGAAGGCATCGTACAAATTGTCTAAATTATATTCACTTTCTTTATACCCCATCTCATCCATGCGGTGTTTTACTGCCGCACGTCCCGAACGAGAGGTCAGATTCAGCTGGATTTGGTTCAAACCAATAGATTCTGGTGTCATGATTTCGTAGTTTTCGCGGTTTTTCAGCACACCATCCTGATGAATACCGGAGGAGTGTGCGAATGCGCCGCTGCCAACAATGGCTTTGTTTGCCGGGATCGGCATATTACAAATCTGGCTAACTAATTGGCTGGTGCGCCATATTTCCTGGTGATTAATGGCGGTATGAACGTTGAGAATATCCTTACGAACTTTGATCGCCATGATCACTTCTTCCAGGGAACAGTTACCGGCACGCTCGCCGATCCCGTTCATTGCACCTTCCACCTGGCGTGCACCGGCATGTACCGCCGCCAGTGAGTTTCCGACCGCCAGGCCCAAATCGTCGTGGGTATGTACGGAAATAATGGCTTTGTCGATGTTGGGTACGCGTTCATACAGCCCGCTGATGATTCCGGCGAACTCAAATGGCATGGTGTAGCCCACGGTGTCCGGGATGTTGATGGTGGTGGCACCGGCATTAATCGCCGCTTCGACCACTCGCGCCAGATCGGCAATTGGGGTGCGTCCGGCATCTTCGCAAGAAAATTCAACATCATCGGTGTAATTACGGGCGCGTTTCACCATATAGATAGCGCGTTCGATCACCTCGTCCAGCGTGCTACGCAGCTTGGTGGCAATGTGCATTGGCGAAGTGGCAATAAAGGTATGAATCCGGAAGGCTTCGGCGACTTTCAGAGATTCGGCCGCCACGTCGATATCCTTTTCCACGCAGCGAGCTAACGCGCATACGCGGCTGTTTTTAACCTGGCGAGCGATGGTTTGCACTGATTCAAAATCACCCGGCGAAGAGACGGGGAACCCGACTTCCATCACGTCAACACCCATACGCTCAAGGGCCAGCGCAATTTGCAGTTTTTCTTTCACACTCAAGCTTGCCTGTAACGCCTGTTCACCGTCGCGCAATGTGGTATCGAAAATAATGACTTGCTGGCTCATGGTTTGGGTCCTTGTCTCTTTTTGAGCGCCTCGCTTCGGGCATAAAAAAACCCGCGCAATGGCGCGGGTTTTTTGTTTGACTGCGTGCTGGCTTAATGCTGGATGCCGCTCACTCGTCTACCGCGCAAAGAAGATGCGTTTAGTAGTAGTAGACCGATAAAGCGAACGATGTGAGTCATTAAATCAGCTCCAGATGAATGCGATATGCTTTTAGAGTTACTGGATACAAAAACGGATGTCAACCCTGACGTAATAAAAACGTCCCGCCAGCATGAGTTCTGCATCCGTCAAATTAGCTAATTGTGCTGCGGTGGTTAAAACAAGCGATATTAATTTCTGCTTAACCACCGCCGCTTTTCATCGGTTGACATATTTCAGAATAAATTTTTGCATCTAATCGACGAGGGAAAGGGGGATAAAATGCACGCGTTACGAAACCTATCCTGATGATTTGTATTGAATTATATGTTTTGCGAATTTTTTGATATTGATTTGGTGAATATTATTGATCAATTAATGTTAAGGATTAATGCATTAAACATATAAATTAATTATTAAAAAAGCACATTTAATCCATTTTGTGGATGATTGAGTATTCGCGGTAGTTATGATTAGATTGTTTTCGCAACAAAAACATTATGGATTATTATGCTGTGGTAAATGACGCTTTCCACGGCAATGGATTCTGTTTTTATAAGAACCCGTATCTTTATGTTTTCCTAATTTTACTCATTTTCCTTTTTCTTATTTTATATGCATGATAAATCATATTCTCGAGGATTATTTCTCTGCATTCCAATAAGGGAAAGGGAGTTAAGTGTGACAGTGGAGTTAAGTATGCCAGAGGTACAAACAGATCATCCAGAGACGGCGGAGTTAAGCAAGCCACAGCTACGCATGGTCGATCTCAACTTATTAACCGTTTTCGATGCCGTGATGCAGGAGCAAAACATTACCCGTGCCGCTCATGTTCTGGGAATGTCGCAACCTGCGGTCAGTAACGCTGTTGCACGCCTGAAGGTGATGTTTAATGACGAGCTTTTTGTTCGTTATGGCCGTGGTATTCAACCGACTGCTCGCGCATTTCAACTTTTTGGTTCAGTTCGTCAGGCATTGCAATTAGTACAAAATGAATTACCAGGTTCAGGCTTTGAGCCTGCCAGTAGTGAACGTATATTTCATCTTTGTGTCTGCAGCCCGTTAGACAGCATTCTGACCTCGCAGATTTATAATCACATTGAGCAGATTGCGCCAAATATACATGTTATGTTCAAGTCTTCATTAAATCAGAACACTGAACATCAGCTGCGTTATCAGGAAACGGAGTTTGTGATTAGTTATGAAGACTTCCATCGTCCTGAATTTACCAGTGTGCCATTATTTAAAGATGAAATGGTGCTGGTAGCCAGCAAAAATCATCCAACAATTAAAGGCCCGTTACTGAAACATGATGTTTATAACGAACAACATGCGGCGGTTTCGCTCGATCGTTTCGCGTCATTTAGTCAACCGTGGTATGACACGGTAGATAAGCAAGCCAGTATCGCGTATCAGGGCATGGCAATGATGAGCGTACTTAGCGTGGTGTCGCAAACGCATCTGGTCGCTATTGCGCCGCGTTGGCTGGCGGAAGAGTTCGCTGAATCCTTAGAATTACAGGTATTACCGCTGCCGTTAAAACAAAACAGCAGAACCTGTTATCTCTCCTGGCATGAAGCTGCCGGGCGCGATAAAGGCCATCAGTGGATGGAAGAGCAATTAGTCTCAATTTGCAAACGCTAACTGAATGCAGAATAGGTCAGACATCAATGTCTGGTTTATTCTGCATTTTTTATTGAATGTAGAATTTTATTCTGAATGTGTGTGCTCTCTATTTTAGGATTAATTAAAAAAATAGAGAAATTGCTGTAAGTTGTGGGATTCAGCCGATTTATTATCAATTTAATCCTCTGTAATGGAGGATTTTATCGTTTCTTTTCACCTTTCCTCCTGTTTATTCTTATTACCCCGTGTTTATGTCTCTGGCTGCCAATTGCTTAAGCAAGATCGGACGGTTAATGTGTTTTACACATTTTTTTCCGTCAAACAGTGAGGCAGGCCATGGAGATGTTGTCTGGAGCCGAGATGGTCGTCCGATCGCTTATCGATCAGGGCGTTAAACAAGTATTCGGTTATCCCGGAGGCGCGGTCCTTGATATTTACGATGCATTGCATACCGTGGGTGGTATCGATCATGTTTTAGTTCGTCATGAGCAGGCGGCGGTGCATATGGCCGATGGTCTGGCGCGCGCGACCGGGGAAGTCGGCGTCGTGCTGGTAACGTCGGGTCCAGGGGCGACCAATGCGATTACTGGCATTGCCACCGCTTATATGGATTCCATTCCATTAGTTGTCCTTTCCGGGCAGGTAGCGACCTCGTTGATAGGCTACGATGCCTTTCAGGAGTGCGACATGGTGGGGATTTCTCGCCCGGTGGTTAAACACAGTTTTCTGGTTAAGCAAACGGAAGACATTCCGCAGGTGCTGAAAAAGGCTTTCTGGCTGGCGGCAAGTGGTCGCCCTGGGCCCGTGGTCGTTGATTTACCCAAAGATATTCTTAATCCGGCGAACAAATTACCCTACGTCTGGCCGGAGTCGGTCAGTATGCGATCTTACAATCCCACGACCTCCGGGCATAAAGGGCAAATTAAGCGTGCTCTGCAAACGCTGGTGGCGGCAAAAAAACCGGTTGTCTATGTAGGCGGTGGGGCAATCACGGCGGGCTGTCATCAGCAGCTAAAAGAAACGGTGGAGGCGTTGAACCTGCCCGTTGTTTCCTCATTAATGGGGCTGGGGGCGTTTCCGGCAACGCATCGTCAGGCACTGGGCATGCTGGGAATGCACGGCACCTACGAAGCTAATATGACGATGCATAACGCGGATGTGATTTTTGCCGTCGGGGTACGTTTTGATGACCGAACGACGAACAATCTGGCGAAGTACTGCCCAAATGCCACGGTTCTGCATATCGATATTGATCCTACTTCCATTTCTAAAACCGTGACTGCTGATATCCCGATTGTGGGGGATGCTCGCCAGGTCCTCGAACAAATGCTTGAACTCCTGTCGCAAGAATCCGTCCATCAACCGCTGGATGAGATCCGCGACTGGTGGCAACAGATTGAACAGTGGCGCGCTCGTCAGTGCCTGAAATATGACTCTCACAGTGAAAAGATTAAACCGCAGGCGGTGATCGAGACTCTTTGGCGGTTGACGAAGGGAGACGCTTACGTGACGTCCGATGTCGGGCAGCACCAGATGTTTGCTGCGCTTTATTATCCATTCGACAAACCGCGTCGCTGGATCAACTCTGGCGGCCTCGGCACGATGGGTTTTGGTTTACCTGCGGCACTGGGCGTCAAAATGGCGTTGCCAGAAGAAACCGTGGTTTGCGTCACGGGCGACGGCAGTATTCAGATGAACATCCAGGAACTGTCTACCGCGTTGCAATACGAGTTGCCGGTACTGGTAGTGAATCTCAATAACCGCTATCTGGGGATGGTGAAACAGTGGCAGGACATGATCTATTCCGGCCGTCATTCACAATCTTATATGCAATCTCTACCCGATTTCGTTCGTCTGGCGGAAGCCTATGGTCACGTCGGGATCCAGATTGCTCATCCGCAAGAACTGGAAAGCAAACTTAGCGAGGCGCTGGAACAGGTGCGTAATAATCGCCTGGTGTTTGTTGATGTCACCGTCGATGGCAGTGAGCACGTCTACCCGATGCAGATTCGCGGGGGCGGAATGGATGAAATGTGGTTAAGCAAAACGGAGAGAACCTGATTATGCGCCGGATATTATCAGTCTTACTCGAAAATGAATCAGGCGCGTTATCCCGCGTGATTGGCCTTTTTTCCCAGCGAGGCTACAACATTGAAAGCCTGACCGTTGCACCAACTGACGATCCGACATTATCGCGTATGACCATCCAGACCGTGGGCGATGAAAAAGTGCTTGAGCAGATCGAAAAGCAATTACACAAGCTAGTCGATGTATTACGCGTGAGCGAGTTAGGGCAGGGCGCGCATGTTGAGCGGGAAATCATGCTGGTGAAAATTCAGGCCAGCGGCTACGGGCGTGACGAAGTTAAACGTAATACGGAAATATTCCGTGGGCAAATTATTGATGTCACACCCTCGCTTTATACCGTTCAATTAGCAGGCACCAGCGATAAGCTTGATGCATTTTTAGCATCGATTCGCGATGTGGCGAAAATTGTGGAAGTTGCTCGCTCTGGTGTAGTCGGACTTTCGCGCGGCGATAAAATAATGCGTTGAGAATGATCTCAATGCGCAATTTGCAGCCCAACATGTCACGTTGGGCTTTTTTTGCGAAATCAGTGGGAACCTGGAATAAAAGCAGTTGCCGCAGTTAATTTTCTGCGCTTAGATGTTAATGAATTTAACCCATACCAGTACAATGGCTATGGTTTTTACATTTTACGCAAGGGGCAATTGTGAAACTGGATGAAATCGCTCGGCTGGCGGGAGTGTCGCGGACCACTGCAAGCTATGTTATTAACGGCAAAGCGAAGCAATACCGTGTGAGCGACAAAACCGTTGAAAAAGTCATGGCTGTGGTGCGTGAGCACAATTACCACCCGAACGCCGTGGCAGCTGGGCTTCGTGCTGGACGCACACGTTCTATTGGTCTTGTGATCCCCGATCTGGAGAACACCAGCTATACCCGCATCGCTAACTATCTTGAACGCCAGGCGCGGCAAAGGGGTTATCAACTGCTGATTGCCTGCTCGGAAGATCAGCCCGACAACGAAATGCGTTGTATCGAGCATCTTTTGCAGCGTCAGGTTGATGCCATTATTGTTTCGACGTCGTTGCCACCTGAGCATCCTTTTTATCAACGCTGGGCTAACGACCCGTTCCCGATTGTCGCGCTGGACCGCGCCCTCGATCGTGAACATTTCACCAGCGTGGTTGGTGCCGATCAGGATGATGCCGAAATGCTGGCGGAAGAGTTACGTAAGTTTCCCGCCGAGACGGTACTTTATCTTGGCGCGCTGCCGGAGCTTTCTGTCAGCTTCCTGCGTGAACAAGGTTTCCGTACTGCCTGGAAAGATGATCCGCGCGAAGTGCATTTCCTTTATGCCAACAGCTATGAGCGGGAGGCGGCTGCCCAGTTATTCGAAAAATGGCTGGAAACGCATCCGATGCCGCAGGCACTGTTCACAACGTCGTTTGCGTTGTTGCAAGGGGTGATGGATGTCACGCTACGTCGTGACGGCAAACTGCCTTCTGACCTGGCAATTGCCACCTTTGGCGATAACGAACTGCTCGACTTCTTACAGTGCCCGGTGCTGGCAGTGGCTCAACGTCACCGCGATGTCGCAGAGCGTGTGCTGGAGATTGTCCTGGCAAGCCTGGACGAACCGCGTAAGCCAAAACCTGGTTTAACGCGCATTAAACGTAATCTCTATCGCCGCGGCGTGCTCAGCCGTAGCTAAGCCGCGAACAAAAATACGCGTCAGGTGAATTTCTCTCTGGCGCGTTGAGTACGGGAATGGACATCAATATCCTTAAAGTAAATAAGACTATTCCTGGCTATTATTGATAAATGCTTATAAACCTGCCCGTTAATTACCTCACCAGATGAAATTCACAATAATTAAGTGATATCGATAGCGCGTTTTTGCATTATTTTGTTACATGCAGAGATGAATTGCCGATTTAACAAACACTTTTCTTTGCTTTTGCGCAAACCCGCTGGCATCAAGCGCCACACAGACGCAACAGGGACTGTTAACCGGGGAAGATATGTCCTAAAATGCCGCTCGCGTCGCAAACTGACACTTTATATTTGCTGTGGAAAATAGTTAGTCATTTTAAAACGGTGATGACGATGAGGGATTTTTTCTTACAGCTATTCATAACGTTAATTTGCTTCGCACGTTGGACGTAAAATAAACAACGCTGATATTAGCCGTAAACATCGGGTTTTTTACCTCGGTATGCCTTGTGACTGGCTTGACAAGCTTTTCCTCCGCTCCGTAAACTCCTTTCAGTGGGAAATTGTGGGGCAAAGTGGGAATAAGGGGTGAGGCTGGCATGTTCCGGGGAGCAACGTTAGTCAATCTCGACAGCAAAGGGCGCTTATCAGTGCCTACCCGTTATCGGGAGCAGCTGCTTGAGAACGCTGCCGGTCAAATGGTTTGCACCATTGACATTCATCACCCGTGCCTGCTGCTTTACCCCCTGCCTGAATGGGAAATTATCGAGCAAAAATTATCGCGTCTGTCGAGCATGAACCCGGTTGAGCGCCGTGTGCAGCGCCTACTGTTAGGTCATGCCAGCGAATGTCAGATGGATGGCGCAGGTCGATTGTTAATCGCGCCAGTACTGCGGCAACATGCCGGGCTGACAAAAGAAGTGATGCTGGTTGGACAGTTCAACAAGTTTGAGCTGTGGGATGAAACAACCTGGCATCAACAGGTCAAGGAAGATATCGACGCAGAGCAGTTGGCTACTGGAGACTTATCAGAGCGACTGCAGGACTTGTCTCTATAAAATGATGGAAAACTATAAACATACTACGGTGCTGCTGGATGAAGCCGTTAATGGCCTCAATATCCGTCCTGATGGCATCTACATTGATGGGACTTTTGGTCGCGGTGGTCACTCACGTCTGATCCTCTCGCAGCTTGGCGAAGAGGGGCGTTTGCTGGCGATCGATCGCGACCCGCAGGCTATCGCCGTTGCGAAGACTATTGATGATCCGCGCTTCTCCATCATCCACGGACCTTTCTCCGCGCTGGGCGAATATGTTGCCGAGCGCGATCTTATCGGCAAGATCGACGGCATTCTCCTCGATCTTGGCGTCTCTTCACCGCAACTTGATGATGCTGAACGCGGCTTTTCCTTTATGCGCGATGGTCCGCTGGACATGCGTATGGACCCAACCCGTGGGCAGTCAGCCGCTGAATGGCTACAAACCGCAGAAGAAGCCGATATCGCCTGGGTATTGAAAACCTATGGTGAAGAGCGTTTTGCCAAACGCATTGCCCGCGCCATTGTCGAGCGTAACCGCGAACAGCCGATGACCCGCACCAAAGAACTGGCGGAAGTCGTGGCTGCCGCTACGCCGGTGAAAGATAAGTTTAAACATCCCGCGACCCGGACCTTCCAGGCGGTGCGCATTTGGGTAAACAGTGAACTGGAGGAGATAGAGCAGGCGCTAAAAAGCTCGCTCAACGTGCTGGCCCCGGGTGGGCGGCTTTCGATCATCAGCTTCCACTCGCTGGAAGACCGTATTGTGAAACGTTTTATGCGTGAAAACAGCCGCGGTCCGCAAGTTCCGGCAGGGTTACCGATGACTGAAGAGCAGCTCAAAAAACTGGGTGGCCGTCAGCTGCGAGCACTAGGCAAGTTAATGCCGGGCGAAGAAGAGGTGGCTGAGAACCCTCGTGCCCGTAGTTCAGTTCTGCGTATTGCAGAGAGGACGAACGCATGATCAGCAGAGTGACAGAAGCTCTAAGCAAAGTTAAAGGATCGATGGGAAGCCACGAGCGCCATGCATTGCCTGGTGTTATCGGTGACGATCTTTTGCGATTTGGGAAGCTGCCACTCTGCCTGTTCATTTGCATTATTTTGACGGCGGTGACCGTGGTAACCACGGCGCACCATACCCGTTTACTGACCGCTCAGCGCGAACAACTGGTGCTGGAGCGAGATGCTTTAGACATTGAATGGCGCAACCTGATCCTTGAAGAGAATGCGCTCGGCGACCATAGTCGGGTGGAAAGGATCGCCACGGAAAAGCTGCAAATGCAGCATGTTGATCCGTCACAAGAAAATATCGTAGTGCAAAAATAAGGATAAACGCGACGCATGAAAGCAGCGGCGAAAACGCAGAAACCAAAACGTCAGGAAGAACATGCCAACTTTATCAGTTGGCGTTTTGCGTTGTTATGCGGCTGTATTCTCCTGGCGCTGGCTTTTCTGCTCGGACGCGTAGCGTGGTTACAAGTTATCTCTCCGGATATGCTGGTAAAAGAGGGCGACATGCGTTCTCTTCGCGTTCAGCAAGTTTCCACCTCCCGCGGCATGATTACTGACCGTTCTGGTCGCCCGTTAGCGGTGAGCGTGCCGGTAAAAGCGATTTGGGCTGACCCGAAAGAAGTGCATGACGCTGGCGGTATCAGCGTCGGTGATCGCTGGAAGGCGCTGGCTAACGCACTCAATATTCCGCTGGATCAGCTTTCAGCCCGCATTAACGCCAACCCGAAAGGGCGCTTTATTTATCTGGCGCGTCAGGTAAACCCTGACATGGCAGAGTACATCAAAAAACTGAAACTGCCGGGGATTCATCTGCGTGAAGAATCTCGCCGTTATTATCCATCCGGCGAAGTGACCGCTCACCTCATCGGCTTTACTAACGTCGATAGTCAGGGGATTGAGGGCGTCGAGAAGAGTTTCGATAAATGGCTTACCGGGCAGCCGGGTGAGCGCATTGTGCGTAAAGACCGCTATGGTCGCGTAATTGAAGATATCTCTTCCACCGACAGTCAGGCGGCGCACAACCTGGCGCTGAGTATTGATGAACGCCTGCAGGCGCTGGTTTATCGCGAACTGAACAACGCGGTGGCCTTTAACAAAGCTGAATCTGGTAGCGCCGTGCTGGTGGATGTCAACACCGGTGAAGTGCTGGCGATGGCTAACAGCCCGTCATACAACCCAAACAATCTGAGTGGCACGCCGAAAGAGGCGATGCGTAACCGTACCATCACTGACGTGTTTGAACCGGGTTCAACGGTTAAACCGATGGTGGTGATGACCGCGTTGCAACGTGGCGTAGTGCGGGAAAACTCGGTACTGAATACCGTTCCTTATCGAATTAACGGCCATGAAATCAAAGACGTGGCACGCTACAGCGAATTAACCCTGACCGGGGTATTACAGAAGTCGAGTAACGTCGGTGTTTCCAAGCTGGCGTTAGCGATGCCGTCCTCAGCGTTAGTAGATACTTACTCACGTTTTGGACTGGGAAAAGCGACCAATTTGGGGTTGGTCGGAGAACGCAGTGGCTTATATCCTCAAAAACAACGGTGGTCTGACATAGAGAGGGCCACCTTCTCTTTCGGCTACGGGCTAATGGTAACACCGTTACAGTTAGCGCGAGTCTACGCAACTATCGGCAGCTACGGCATTTATCGCCCACTGTCGATTACCAAAGTTGACCCCCCGGTTCCCGGTGAACGAGTCTTCCCGGAATCCATTGTTCGCACCGTGGTGCATATGATGGAAAGCGTGGCGCTACCGGGTGGTGGCGGCGTGAAGGCGGCGATTAAGGGCTATCGTATCGCCATTAAAACCGGTACCGCGAAAAAGGTTGGGCCGGACGGTCGCTACATCAATAAATATATTGCTTATACCGCAGGCGTTGCGCCTGCGAGTCAGCCGCGCTTCGCGCTGGTTGTTGTTATCAACGATCCGCAGGCGGGTAAATACTACGGCGGCGCCGTTTCCGCGCCGGTCTTTGGTGCCATCATGGGCGGCGTATTGCGTACCATGAACATCGAGCCGGATGCGCTGACAACGGGCGATAAAAATGAATTTGTGATTAATCAAGGCGAGGGGACAGGTGGCAGATCGTAATTTGCGCGACCTTCTTGCTCCGTGGGTGCCAGACGCACCTTCGCGAGCACTGCGAGAGATGACACTCGACAGCCGTGTGGCTGCGGCGGGCGATCTCTTTGTAGCTGTAGTAGGTCATCAGGCGGACGGGCGTCGATATATCCCGCAGGCGATAGCGCAAGGTGTGGCTGCCATTATTGCAGAGGCGAAAGATGAGGCGACCGACGGTGAAATCCGTGAAATGCACGGCGTACCGGTCATCTATCTCAGCCAGCTCAACGAGCGTTTATCTGCACTGGCGGGCCGCTTTTACCATGAACCCTCTGACAATTTACGTCTTGTAGGCGTAACGGGCACCAACGGCAAAACCACGACGACCCAGCTGCTGGCGCAGTGGAGCCAACTGCTTGGCGAAACCAGCGCGGTAATGGGCACCGTTGGTAACGGTCTGCTGGGGAAAGTGATCCCGACAGAAAATACCACCGGTTCGGCAGTCGATGTTCAGCATGAGCTGGCGGGGCTGGTGGATCAGGGCGCGACTTTTTGCGCAATGGAAGTTTCCTCCCACGGGCTGGTACAGCACCGTGTGGCGGCATTAAAATTTGCGGCGTCGGTCTTTACCAACTTAAGCCGCGATCACCTTGATTATCATGGTGATATGGAACACTACGAAGCTGCGAAATGGCTGCTTTATTCTGAACATCATTGCGGTCAGGCGATTATTAACGCCGACGATGAAGTGGGCCGCCGCTGGCTGGCAAAACTGCCGGACGCGGTTGCGGTATCAATGGAAGATCATATTAATCCGAATTGTCACGGACGCTGGTTAAAAGCGATCGACGTGAACTATCACGACAGCGGTGCGACGATTCGCTTTAGCTCAAGTTGGGGCGATGGCGAAATTGAAAGCCATCTGATGGGCGCTTTTAACGTCAGCAACCTGCTGCTCGCGCTGGCGACGCTGCTGGCGCTGGGCTATCCACTGGCTGAGCTGCTGAAAACCGCCGCGCGTCTGCAACCGGTTTGCGGACGTATGGAAGTGTTCACTGCACCAGGCAAACCGACGGTGGTGGTGGATTACGCGCATACGCCAGATGCACTGGAAAAAGCCTTACAGGCGGCGCGCCTGCACTGTACGGGCAAGCTGTGGTGCGTCTTTGGCTGTGGTGGCGATCGTGATAAAGGCAAACGTCCACTGATGGGCGCAATTGCTGAAGAGTTCGCTGACGTGGCGGTGGTAACGGACGATAACCCGCGTACCGAAGAACCGCGTGCCATCATCAACGATATTCTGGCGGGAATGTTAGATGCCGGACATGCCAAAGTGATGGAAGGCCGTGCTGAAGCGGTGACTTGCGCCGTTATGCAGGCTAAAGAGAATGATGTGGTACTGGTCGCGGGCAAAGGCCATGAGGATTACCAGATTGTTGGCAATCAGCGTCTGGACTACTCCGATCGCGTCACGGTGGCGCGTCTGCTGGGGGTGATTGCATGATTAGCGTAACCCTTAGCCAACTTACCGATATTCTCAACGGTGAACTGCAAGGTGCAGATATCACCCTTGATGCTGTAACCACTGACACGCGAAAACTGACGCCGGGCTGCCTGTTTGTTGCCCTGAAAGGCGAACGTTTCGATGCTCATGATTTTGCCGACCAGGCGAAAGCTGGCGGCGCGGGCGCACTACTGGTCAGCCGTCCGCTGGATATCGATCTGCCGCAGTTAATCGTCAAGGATACGCGTCTGGCGTTTGGTGAACTGGCTGCATGGGTTCGCCAGCAAGTTCCGGCGCGCGTGGTTGCTCTGACGGGCTCCTCCGGCAAAACCTCTGTTAAAGAGATGACGGCGGCAATTTTAAGCCAGTGCGGCAACACGCTTTATACGGCAGGCAATCTCAACAACGACATCGGCGTGCCGATGACGCTGCTGCGCTTAACGCCGGAATACGATTACGCAGTTATTGAACTTGGCGCGAACCATCAGGGCGAAATTGCCTGGACCGTGAGTCTGACTCGCCCGGAAGCGGCGCTGGTCAATAACCTGGCGGCAGCGCATCTGGAAGGTTTCGGTTCTTTGGCTGGCGTGGCAAAAGCGAAAGGCGAAATCTTTAGCGGCCTGCCGGAAAACGGTATCGCCATTATGAATGCCGACAACAACGACTGGCTGAACTGGCAGAGCGTAATTGGCTCACGCAAAGTGTGGCGTTTCTCACCGAATGCCGCCAACAGCGATTTCACCGCCACCAACATCCATGTGACTTCGCACGGTACGGAATTTACCCTCCAAACCCCAACAGGTAGCGTCGATGTTCTGCTGCCGCTTCCAGGGCGTCACAATATTGCGAATGCGCTGGCAGCCGCTGCGCTCTCCATGTCCGTGGGCGCAACGCTTGATGCTATCAAAGCGGGGCTGGCAAATCTGAAAGCTGTTCCAGGCCGTCTGTTCCCCATCCAACTGGCGGAAAACCAGTTGCTGCTCGACGACTCCTACAACGCCAATGTCGGTTCAATGACCGCAGCAGTCCAGGTACTGGCTGAAATGCCGGGCTACCGCGTGCTGGTGGTGGGCGATATGGCGGAATTGGGCGCTGAAAGCGAAGCCTGCCATGTACAGGTGGGCGAGGCGGCAAAAGCTGCTGGTATTGACCGCGTGTTAAGCGTGGGTAAACAAAGCCATGCTATCAGCACCGCCAGCGGCGTTGGCGAACATTTTGCAGATAAAACAGCGCTTATCGCGCGTATTAAATCACTGATTGCTGAGCAACAGGTAATTACGATTTTAGTTAAGGGTTCACGTAGTGCCGCCATGGAAGAGGTAGTACGCGCTTTACAGGAGAATGGGACATGTTAGTTTGGCTGGCCGAACATTTGGTCAAATATTATTCCGGCTTTAACGTCTTTTCCTATCTGACGTTTCGCGCCATCGTCAGCCTGCTGACCGCGCTGTTCATCTCATTGTGGATGGGCCCGCGTATGATTGCTCATTTGCAAAAACTTTCCTTTGGTCAGGTAGTGCGTAACGACGGTCCTGAATCACACTTCAGCAAGCGCGGTACGCCGACCATGGGCGGGATTATGATCCTGACAGCGATTGTGATCTCCGTGCTGCTGTGGGCTTATCCATCCAATCCGTACGTCTGGTGCGTACTGGTGGTGCTGGTAGGTTACGGCATCATTGGCTTTGTTGATGACTATCGCAAAGTGGTGCGTAAAGACACCAAAGGGTTGATCGCTCGTTGGAAGTATTTCTGGATGTCGGTCATTGCGCTGGGTGTTGCCTTCGCGCTGTACCTTGCCGGCAAAGACACGCCCGCAACGCAGCTGGTGGTTCCGTTCTTTAAAGATGTGATGCCGCAACTGGGGCTGTTCTACATTCTGCTGGCTTACTTCGTCATTGTGGGTACAGGCAACGCGGTAAACCTGACTGATGGTCTCGACGGTCTGGCAATTATGCCGACCGTATTTGTCGCCGGTGGTTTTGCGCTGGTGGCGTGGGCGACCGGCAACATGAACTTTGCCAGCTATTTACACATACCGTATCTACGACACGCCGGGGAACTGGTCATTGTCTGTACCGCGATAGTCGGGGCAGGGCTGGGCTTCCTGTGGTTTAACACCTATCCGGCGCAGGTCTTTATGGGCGATGTCGGTTCGCTGGCGTTAGGTGGTGCGTTAGGTATTATCGCCGTACTGCTGCGTCAGGAATTCCTGCTGGTGATTATGGGGGGCGTGTTCGTGGTAGAAACGCTTTCCGTCATCCTGCAGGTCGGCTCCTTTAAACTGCGCGGACAACGTATTTTCCGCATGGCACCGATTCATCACCACTATGAACTGAAAGGCTGGCCGGAACCGCGCGTCATTGTACGTTTCTGGATTATTTCGCTGATGCTGGTCCTGATTGGTCTGGCAACGCTGAAGGTACGTTAATCATGGCTGATTACCAGGGTAAAAATGTCGTCATTATCGGCCTGGGCCTCACCGGGCTTTCTTGCGTGGACTTTTTCCTCGCTCGCGGTGTGACGCCGCGCGTTATGGATACGCGTATGACACCGCCTGGCCTGGATAAATTACCCGAAGCTGTAGAACGCCACACGGGCGGTCTGAATGATGAATGGCTGATGGCGGCCGATCTGATTGTCGCCAGTCCCGGTATTGCACTGGCGCATCCATCCTTAAGCGCTGCCGCTGATGCCGGAATCGAAATCGTTGGCGATATCGAGCTGTTCTGTCGTGAAGCACAAGCACCGATTGTGGCGATCACCGGTTCTAACGGCAAAAGCACGGTCACCACGCTAGTGGGTGAAATGGCGAAAGCGGCGGGGGTTAACGTTGGTGTGGGTGGCAATATTGGCCTGCCTGCGTTGATGCTGCTGGATGATGAGTGCGAACTGTACGTGCTGGAGCTGTCGAGCTTCCAGCTTGAAACCACCTCCAGTTTACAGGCGGTAGCAGCGACCATTCTGAACGTGACTGAAGATCATATGGATCGCTATCCGTTTGGTTTACAACAGTATCGTGCAGCAAAACTGCGCATTTACGAAAACGCGAAAGTTTGCGTGGTTAATGCTGATGATGCCTTAACAATGCCGATTCGCGGTGCGGATGAACGCTGCGTCAGCTTTGGCGTCAACATGGGTGACTATCACCTGAATCATCAGCAGGGTGAAACCTGGCTGCGGGTGAAGGGCGAGAAAGTGCTGAACGTGAAAGAAATGAAACTTTCCGGGCAGCATAACTACACCAATGCACTGGCAGCTCTGGCACTGGCAGATGCCGCTGGTTTGCCGCGCGCCAGCAGCCTGAAAGCGTTAACCACATTCACTGGTCTGCCGCATCGCTTTGAAGTTGTGCTGGAGCATAACGGTGTGCGCTGGATTAACGATTCAAAAGCGACCAACGTCGGCAGTACGGAAGCGGCACTGAATGGCCTGCACGTAGACGGCACGCTGCATTTGTTGCTGGGCGGCGATGGTAAATCGGCAGATTTTAGCCCCCTGGCGGGTTACCTGAATGGGGATAACGTACGTCTGTATTGTTTCGGTCGGGACGGCGCGCAGCTGGCGGCGCTACGCCCGGAAGTGGCAGAACAAACCGAAACCATGGAACAGGCGATGCGCTTGCTGGCTCCGCGTGTTCAGCCGGGCGATATGGTTCTGCTCTCCCCGGCCTGTGCCAGCCTTGATCAGTTCAAGAACTTTGAACAACGAGGCAATGAGTTTGCCCGTCTGGCGAAGGAGTTAGGTTGATGCGTTTATCTCTCCCTCGCCTGAAAATGCCGCGCCTGCCAGGATTCAGTATTCTGGTCTGGATCTCCACGGCGCTAAAGGGCTGGGTGATGGGCTCGCGGGAAAAAGATACCGACAGCCTGATCATGTACGATCGCACCTTACTGTGGCTGACCTTCGGCCTCGCGGCGATTGGCTTTATCATGGTGACCTCGGCGTCAATGCCCATCGGGCAACGCTTAACCAACGATCCGTTCTTCTTCGCGAAGCGTGATGGCGTCTATCTGATCCTGGCATTCATTCTGGCGATCATTACGCTGCGTCTGCCGATGGAGTTCTGGCAACGTTACAGCGCTACGATGCTACTCGGATCAATCATCCTGTTGATGATCGTTCTGGTAGTGGGTAGCTCTGTTAAAGGGGCATCGCGTTGGATCGATCTCGGCTTGCTGCGTATCCAGCCTGCGGAGCTGACAAAACTGTCGTTGTTTTGCTATATCGCCAACTATCTGGTGCGTAAAGGCGACGAAGTACGTAATAACCTGCGCGGCTTCCTGAAACCGATGGGCGTGATTCTGGTGTTGGCAGTGTTACTGCTGGCACAGCCAGACCTTGGTACGGTGGTGGTGTTGTTTGTGACTACGCTGGCGATGTTATTCCTGGCGGGAGCGAAATTGTGGCAGTTCATTGCCATTATCGGTATGGGCATTTCAGCGGTTGTGTTGCTGATCCTCGCCGAACCGTACCGTATCCGCCGTGTTACCGCATTCTGGAACCCGTGGGAAGATCCCTTTGGCAGCGGCTATCAGTTAACGCAATCGCTGATGGCGTTTGGTCGCGGCGAACTTTGGGGGCAAGGCTTAGGTAACTCGGTACAAAAACTGGAGTATCTGCCGGAAGCGCACACTGACTTTATTTTCGCCATTATCGGCGAAGAATTAGGTTATGTCGGTGTGGTACTAGCACTTTTAATGGTATTCTTCGTCGCTTTTCGTGCGATGTCGATTGGCCGTAAAGCATTAGAAATTGACCATCGTTTTTCCGGTTTTCTCGCCTGTTCCATTGGCATCTGGTTTAGCTTCCAGGCGCTGGTTAACGTAGGCGCGGCGGCGGGGATGTTACCGACCAAAGGTCTGACATTGCCACTGATCAGTTACGGTGGTTCGAGCTTACTGATTATGTCGACAGCCATCATGATGCTGTTGCGTATTGATTATGAAACGCGTCTGGAGAAAGCGCAGGCGTTTGTACGAGGTTCACGATGAGTGGTCAAGGAAAGCGATTAATGGTGATGGCAGGCGGAACCGGTGGACATGTATTCCCGGGACTGGCGGTTGCGCACCATCTAATGGCTCAGGGTTGGCAAGTTCGCTGGCTGGGGACTGCCGACCGTATGGAAGCGGACTTAGTGCCAAAACATGGCATCGAAATTGATTTCATTCGTATCTCTGGTCTGCGTGGAAAAGGTATAAAAGCACTGATAGCTGCGCCACTGCGAATCTTCAACGCCTGGCGTCAGGCGCGGGCGATTATGAAAGCGTACAAACCTGACGTGGTGCTCGGAATGGGCGGCTACGTATCAGGCCCAGGTGGTCTGGCCGCGTGGTCGTTAGGCATTCCGGTTGTACTTCATGAACAAAACGGTATTGCGGGCTTAACCAATAAATGGCTGGCGAAGATTGCCACCAAAGTGATGCAGGCGTTTCCAGGCGCTTTCCCTAATGCGGAAGTGGTGGGTAACCCGGTGCGTACCGATGTGCTGGCGCTGCCGTTGCCGCAGCAACGTTTGGCTGGACGTGAAGGTCCGGTTCGTGTGTTGGTAGTGGGTGGTTCCCAGGGCGCACGCATTCTTAACCAGACAATGCCGCAGGTTGCTGTGAAACTGGGTGATTCAGTCACTATCTGGCATCAGAGCGGCAAAGGTTCGCAACAATCCGTTGAACAGGCGTATGCCGAAGCGGGGCAATCGCAGCATAAAGTGACGGAATTTATTGATGATATGGCGGCGGCGTATGCGTGGGCGGATGTCGTCGTTTGCCGCTCCGGTGCGTTAACGGTGAGTGAAATCGCTGCGGCAGGACTACCGGCGTTGTTTGTGCCGTTTCAACATAAAGACCGCCAGCAATACTGGAATGCTCTACCGCTGGAAAAAGCGGGCGCAGCCAAAATTATCGAGCAGCCACAGCTTAGCGTGGATGCTGTCGCCAACACCCTGGCCGGGTGGTCGCGAGAAACCTTATTAACCATGGCAGAACGCGCCCGCGCTGCATCCATTCCGGATGCCACCGAGCGAGTGGCAAATGAAGTGAGCCGGGCTGCCCGGGCGTAATTGTAGCGATGCCTTTTGCATCGTATGAATTTAAGAAGTTAATGGCGTAAAGAATGAATACACAACAATTGGCAAAACTGCGTTCCATCGTGCCCGAAATGCGTCGCGTTCGGCACATACATTTTGTCGGCATCGGTGGTGCCGGTATGGGCGGTATTGCCGAAGTTCTGGCCAATGAAGGTTATCAGATCAGTGGTTCCGATTTAGCGCCAAATCCGGTCACGCAGCAGTTAATGAATCTTGGGGCGACGATTTATTTCAACCATCGCCCGGAAAACGTGCGTGATGCCAGCGTGGTTGTCGTTTCCAGCGCGATTTCGGCAGATAACCCGGAAATCGTTGCCGCGCATGAGGCGCGTATCCCGGTGATCCGTCGTGCCGAAATGCTGGCGGAACTTATGCGCTTTCGCCACGGGATCGCCATTGCCGGGACCCACGGCAAAACCACCACCACCGCGATGGTATCCAGCATTTACGCCGAGGCCGGGCTTCTGACGACCCTGGGA
>OGGQ01000649.1_pt1 | contig 49942 bp, 53 predicted proteins | sample 1571191 | NCBI WGS metagenome assembly OGGQ01 (sample SAMEA2582061, study PRJEB24529) | metagenome | biome: Human gut stool | place: China | collected 2011
CTGCGGCTGCCCAGGATTATTAGGGCTTTTATGAAAAAGAGTTCCTTTACCGCAGAATGATGGGATATCCGCCGGCCGTGGGACTTCTGGAGATCCGTATGATATGTCCTGTCCCGGATTTTCTGGAAAAAGCGGCAGGAGAGCTCAGAGAAGAGATCAGCAGGAACTTTTCCTTCTGCGGCCTTTCATGTATCGGGCCCGTGGATGCCGTACCGTATAAAGTTAATGATATTTACAGAAAAATTTTATATATTAAGCATGAAAACTGTGATATACTATTAAAAATCAGGGCATTTGCCGAATCATGGGAAAAAAGCCCTTCTGTGTCCGGAAACGTGACACTGCAGTATGATCTTTAGAAAGGATAAGTAACATGGCAATCAGACAGGTAAGAACCATCGGAGATGAAATTCTGACAAAGGAGTGCAAGCCGGTCAGGGAAATGACGGAGCATACCCGGGAACTGATCGAGGACATGTTTGAAACAATGTATGAGAATAACGGCTGCGGCCTGGCGGCACCTCAGGTGGGAATCCGCAGGCAGATCGTGGTCATTGATGTGGATGACGGAAATCAGTATGTACTGATCAATCCGGAAATCATAGAGACTGACGGAAGTCAGACCGGACCGGAAGGATGCCTGAGCGTACCGGGAAAAAGCGGACAGGTGACCCGGCCGGAGCGAGTGAAAGTAAAGGCATTCAATGAGAACATGGAAGAATATGTGCTGGAAGGAACAGAACTTCTGGCCAGATGCATCTGCCATGAATGTGATCACCTGAAAGGCCGTCTGTACACGGAACTGGTGGAAGGCGATCTGGTGGATGTGAATGCCGGAGAGGAAGAAGAATAACATGAGAATTGTTTTTATGGGAACCCCCGACTTTGCGGTGCCCACACTGGAAGCACTGGTAAACGGAGGGCACAGGGTTCTGGCGGCTGTCACACAGCCTGACCGGCCGAAAGGACGCGGAAAAGCGGTCCAGATGCCTCCGGTAAAGGAAAAAGCCCTGGAATATTCCATCCCGGTGCTGCAGCCTGAAAAGGCCAGAGATCCGGAATTTGCCGAAACACTCAGGAAACTGGAACCGGAAGCGATTGTGGTGGTGGCTTTCGGACAGATTCTGCCAGGGGCGATTCTGGACATTCCGAAATACGGATGCATCAATGTGCATGCTTCCCTGCTTCCCAAATACCGCGGAGCCGCGCCTATTCAGTGGGCAGTCATCAACGGTGAAAAGGAAAGCGGCGTGACAACCATGCTGATGAATGAAGGACTGGATACCGGGGACATTCTGGAAACAGCTGTCGTTCCGCTTGATGCAAAAGAAACAGGAGGCAGCCTGTTTGACAAACTGAGCCGTCTGGGCGGCGAACTGATTCTGAGCACACTGAAAGGGCTGGAAGAAGGAACGGTTTCCCGGAAGGAACAGGGAGAAGCGACGACTCCCTATGCCAGAATGCTGACAAAGTCCATGGGTGAGATTGACTGGAGCATGGAAGCAGAGCAGATTGAGCGGCTGATCCGCGGACTGAATCCATGGCCCAGTGCCTATACCTGGTTCGGCGGAAAAACACTGAAAATCTGGTCTGCCGATGTACTGGAGGGCGGTATTTCAGAACAGCCCGGACTGGTGCATGCGGAAAAGGACCGTCTTCTGGTGGAGACCGGAAAGGGAATTCTTTCCATTTCAGAGCTCCAGCTGGAAGGAAAAAAGAGAATGGATGCTGCAGCTTTTCTGAGGGGATTTCAGATTCCCGGAGGAAGCAGATTCGAAGCCCGGAAATAACGGATTCGGGCTTTATTTTTGTACCGGCGGGCATCAGAAATCAGCTGCCGGTCAGATGAGAGGAGAAATGCGTATATGTATGGTTATGGATATGGCATGTATCCGATGTTTTTCGATCCCACGATCATTCTTGTGCTGATCGGAGTCGGTCTGTCCCTGTGGGCTCAGAGCCGGGTGACAGGCGCTTTTAACAGGTATTCCCGTGTGGGAAGCAGAACCGGCATGACCGGTGCTCAGGCGGCAAAGCGCCTTCTGGAATCCCAGGGAATTTATGATGTGACGGTGCGTCAGGTACCCGGGAATCTTACGGATCATTATGATCCGCGTACCAAGACGGTGAATCTGTCCCAGTCCGTTTACGGTTCCACTTCCGTGGCAGCCATCGGAGTGGCGGCCCATGAATGCGGCCATGCCATGCAGGACAATGAATCCTATGCACCGCTGCGGTTCAGAAGCGCACTGGTTCCGGTGGCAAATTTCGGTTCCCAGCTTTCCTGGCCCCTGATTCTGCTGGGCGTGATTTTCGGAGGCCTGGGCTCTCCGCTGGTACAGATCGGCATTCTGATGTTTACGCTTGCGGTCCTGTTCCAGCTTGTGACTCTTCCGGTGGAATTCAATGCGTCTTCCAGAGCTGTGAAACTTCTGGATTCCCAGGGAATCCTGTACGGAGATGAAGTAGCCGGCACCAGATCCGTGCTGAAGGCGGCGGCCCTTACCTATGTGGCAGCGGCGGCAGGCTCCATTCTTCAGCTGCTGCGTCTTCTGATTCTGTTTGGAGGCCGGGACAGACGTGACTAATGAAACAAATATCCGTGAGATTATTCTGGACATTCTGACAGAGATCCTGGAAAAGGGAAATTACAGTCATCTGGTGCTTTCACGGGCACTGGATAAATACCGGTATCTGGAAAGACAGGACCGGGCATTGATCACCCGGGTCACGGAAGGAACCGTGGAATATCTGATCCGGCTGGATGCGGTCATAGACCGGTATTCAAAAGTCAAAGTAAAAAAAATGAAGCCTGCCGTACGGACCATTCTCAGAATGTCGGTGTATCAGATTCTGTATCTGGACCGGGTCCCGGATTCCGCCGTCTGCAACGAGGCGGTGAAACTTGCAAAAAAAAGGCGGCTTGAGGGACTTTCCGGCTTTGTCAACGGAGTTCTCAGAACCATTGCAAGGGAAAAGGACTCCATCACGTTTTCCGGCGCGGAAGAAAAATATCTTCTTCCGCAGTGGATTCTTTCCATGTGGGAAAAGGAGTACGGGACAGAGACGGCGCAGCAGACGGCACTGGCTTTTCTGGAACAGCGTCCCCTGTCCGTCAGAATGAATCTGAGCCTGTGCTCCAAAGAGGACATTCTTGAAAGCCTTAAAGCCGAGGGGATCAAGGCATCCCCGGCTCCGGGAACGGAAAACATCCTGTTTCTGGAAAATTATGATTCCCCGGATCTGACAGAGGCCTTCTGCAGAGGATGGATTACCGTTCAGGACCTGAGTTCTTCCCTGGTGGGAAGAATCGCATCACCGGAAAAAGGATGCATGGTTATGGATGTATGCAGTGCCCCGGGAGGAAAGACCCTTGACATGGCGGACCGGCTTTCCGGAACAGGCATGGTGGAGGCAAGAGACCTTACGGAGTACAAAATAGCCCTGGTGGAGCAGAATGTGGCACGGTGCGGTTTTGACAATGTCACAGCCCGGGTGATGGATGCCAGGAAGGAAGATCCGTCCATGTGGGAAAAGGCGGATATCGTACTGGCAGACCTTCCGTGTTCAGGGCTTGGAATTATCGGAAAGAAACCGGACATCCGCTTCCGGATCAGAAAAGAGGATCTGGAACAGCTGGCGTCCCTTCAGAGGGAAATTCTGTCCGTGGTGTGGAAATATGTAAAGCCGGGGGGAAAGCTGATTTACAGTACCTGTACCATAGACCGGCTTGAAAATGAGGAAAATGCGGAATGGATCCTTGAAAATCTGCCGTTCAGACCTCTGCCCCTGGAAACACTGGTTCCCGGAGAAATGAAGAAGGACTGCCGGAACAATCAGATCCAGCTTCTTCCGGGCAGACATCCCTGCGACGGATTTTTTATCGCTGCATTTGAACGAATCAGACAGGAATAGAGTATGGAAAAAACAGATATCAAATCCATGACTTTGGAAGAACTCATGGAATTCATAAAAGGCCTGGGAGAAAAACCGTTCCGGGCCAGACAGATTTATCAGTGGATGCATGGGAAACTGGCTCCGTCCCTGGATGATATGACGGATATCTCCAGGCCGCTCAGGGAAAAACTGGGGGAGATCTGTTCCTATACGTCCCTGAAGACAGTGGGAATGCTCACATCAAAAATCGACGGAACCAGGAAATACCTGTTCGGTCTGGAAGACGGCAATGTGATCGAGAGTGTGCTGATGAGGTATCATCACGGCAATTCCGTCTGTATTTCTTCGCAGGTGGGATGCCGCATGGGATGCCGGTTCTGTGCCTCCACCCTGGACGGTCTTACCAGAAATCTGAAACCGTCTGAGATGCTGGACCAGATTTACAGAATTCAGGCTTCTCTGGGGGAACGGGTTTCCAACGTGGTGGTCATGGGAAGCGGAGAACCCATGGATAACTATGATAATCTGGTGCGGTTCATACGGCTTCTCAGCAGTGCGGACGGATTACATATCAGCCAGAGAAACATTACGGTCTCCACCTGCGGTCTGGTGCCGCAGATGAGGCGTCTTGCGGATGAGGGGCTTCAGATCACGCTGGCTCTGTCTCTTCATGCCCCCACAGATGAGATCCGGAAGACTCTGATGCCTGTGGCCAACAGCTACAGGCTGGCGGATGTTCTGGATGCATGCAGATATTATTTTGAAAAAACAGGGCGCCGTGTGACATTTGAATACAGCCTGGTGCGCGGCGTCAATGACAATCTGAAGGAAGCTGCCATGCTGACGGAACTGATCCGGGATCAGCATGGTCATGTGAACCTGATTCCGGTGAATCCCATTAAAGAACGGGATTACAGGGAGTCCGGCAAAGAAGCGGTGGAGGCGTTCAGGAGTTATCTGGAACGGCACCGGATTGCCGTAACGGTCCGCCGGGAAATGGGACGGGATATCGGCGGCGCCTGCGGACAGCTGAGAAAAAGTTATATGGAACAGAAAGAAAGGGAGGTATAGCCCATGAGAGCATATGCACAGACGGACAGCGGAAAAGTCCGTAAGGTCAATCAGGACTCTGTTTTTGCTTCCGTGGACCCGGTGGGTCCCCTTTCCAATCTCTTTATGGTGGCTGACGGCATGGGAGGGCATAAGGCCGGTGACTATGCATCGCGGTTCGTGGTGGAGACCATGGTCCGCCTTCTGAAAGAATCTGGAAAAAAGGAGGCCGTCTCTGTGCTGCGGGAGGCAGTGGAAGAGACCAACCGTCTGCTGTTTGAAGAGGCATCCCGGGATACGGAACGGACGGGAATGGGGTCGACCCTTGTGGCAGCTACGGTCCTGAACGGCACCCTGTATGTGGCCAATGTGGGAGACAGCCGGCTTTACCTTCTTCAGGACAGACTGGAACAGATCACCAGGGATCACTCGCTGGTGGAAGAAATGGCGGCGCTGGGGAAAATCCGCCGGGACAGTGAGGCCTATAAAAATCAGAAAAATATCATTACCAGGGCCATGGGAATTGCAGCAACGGTGGATGCGGATCTGTTTGAGATCCCTGTCAGGGAAAATGACTGCATTCTCCTCTGTTCTGACGGACTGACCAATATGGTGGAAGATGGGGAGATTGAAACGATTCTCAGAACTCCGGCCACGCTTGAAGAAAAAACGGGTGCGCTCATCAAAGCCGCCAATGACAACGGAGGCAGGGATAACATTGCCGTGATCCTTGCAGAACCTCAGACAAGTGAGGTGATCGTATGCTGATGACCGGAATGATGCTCCAGGACCGGTATGAGATCCTGGAAAAAATAGGATCCGGAGGCATGTCGGATGTATACAAGGCCAGATGTCATAAGCTCAACCGGCTGGTGGCCATCAAGGTGCTGAAAGCGGAATTCACATCCGATGCCGGATTTGTAAGCAAATTTAAAATGGAGGCACAGGCGGCAGCGGGACTTTCCCATCCCAATATTGTCAATGTCTATGACGTGGTGGACGAAGGCGAACTCCACTATATTGTCATGGAACTGATCGAGGGAATCACCCTGAAGAGCTATATTACCAAAAAAGGCCATCTGGATGTGAAGGAGTCCATCGGCATTGCCATTCAGGTGGCTCAGGGAATTGAGGCTGCCCACGAACAGCATATTATCCACCGGGATATCAAACCTCAGAATATGCTGATTTCCCGGGACGGAAAGGTCAAGGTGGCAGATTTCGGCATTGCCAGGGCAGTGTCTTCCCAGACCATGAATGCCACGGTGGTGGGATCCGTGCACTATATATCCCCGGAACAGGCCCGGGGCGGCTACAGCGATGAACGGAGCGACATTTATTCTCTGGGAATCACCATGTATGAAATGGTGACCGGCCGGGTTCCCTTTGAGGGGGAGAACACGGTAACTGTGGCCCTGGCCCATCTGGAGGAGCCCATTGCCCCTCCCAGCATCTATAATCCGGAAGTTTCCGGAGGACTGGAAAAAATCATTCTGAAATGTACGGAAAAACGGCCTGAAAACCGGTATCCCAATGTGGCAGCTGTCATCAGTGACCTCAGGAGGACGCTGATCAATCCGGAAGACACCGGCGTGGCAAAGGATGAAGGCAGACCGGAAAACAATTCTCAGACCATCACCATAAGTCCGAAGGAACTGGATGTCATCAAGACCCACAGCAGTTCCAGAACGGCAAATGAGAGCCGAGATGGCGGAGATGTCCATGAATCCAGAAATGCGGAACGGAGAGACCGGGAACTCCGAGAGAGGGATGTCAGGCGGCCGGCCGCAAAGACGGAAGACAGGACGGGAAAAGCGAGGAAGCAGAATCATGATGAAACCACACAGCTGGAAAAAGTTCTCACAACGCTGGGAGTCATTGTGGCCATCATTGTTGTGGCTGTGGTCATCGTGTTTATCGTAAAACTCGGCGGCGTATTCAACCGGGGCAGTTCCCCGTCAGAAACGGAAGCGCAGACAGAAACCTCAACGGAAGAAAACAGTGAGGAGTCATCCAGCCTCAGCCAGAAGGAAGTGCTGATGCCCTATGTGGTAGGAGATACCCAGGATGAGGCGGAGAAGAAACTGGCAGATGTGGACCTGGAAATGAAAGTGACCCAGCAGAATTCCGACGATGTGGAAAAGGGCGTGGTTATTTCCCAGGAAAAAGAAGCCGGTTCCGTGGTCCAGAGATATTCAGAAGTAAATCTGGTGGTCAGCGCCGGCTCCGATAAGATTGAACTCAGTTCTCTGGGCATTACGGAAATGACTCTGGATACCGCAGTAAGACTTCTGGAAGGAAAAGGACTCAAGGCCTCCATTATGGAAGAAGCCAGTGATACGGTGGAAAAAGGCAATATCATCCGCATGGATCCGTCCGACCGGGCTGCCTACGGCGATACGGTGACGCTCTATGTCAGTACGGGGCCGGCCGTGGAAACCGTGGCCGTACCGGAACTGGAGGGAAAAACAGAGGAAGAGGCACTGAAGCTTCTGGAAGAAGCGGGACTTCTGGCAGGAAAGGTTACAGAAGAACATGACGGAAAGGTTCCGGAAGGAAGCATTGTGAGTCAGGGAATCGAAAGCGGGGAAGAAGTGGAAAAAGGCACGGCAGTGGATTATGTGGTCAGTCTGGGAGCGTCAGCGCCAAAGACCCAGTTTTTGGCTTCGCTGGAAACCAGTTATCCCCTGATGGTATCCTATGGACCGGGTGCCGCTTCTTCGGAAATCACCATCATGATCCGGCTGAAACAGACGGTCAATGGAGAAGATGTATATACAAAACTTACAGATCCCAAGACATACAGCGTGGACACCACGCTGGACATCCGGTTCACCAATATCCGGGGAGCTGACGGGGTCCTTACAGGTGAGGTCCAGATCGTGGACATCACCAACAACAAAATTCTGAATTCATATAATGTGAATTTCGTGGAATTTGAGGTCGATGGATGACAGGAAAGATAATCAAAGGAATCGCCGGCTTTTATTATGTTCATGACGGGGTTTCCAGAGTGTATGAATGCAGGGCCAAGGGAATCTTCAGAAACCGCAGGATTCGTCCCCTGACAGGAGACAATGTGGAATTTGAGATTCTGGATGCGTCAGAGCAGACCGGAAACATCACGGAAATTCTGCCCCGCAGCAATGAACTGGTCCGTCCGGCTGTTGCCAACATTGATCAGGCGATGATCGTTTTTGCCGCGGCAGAGCCGGATCCCAATCTGAATCTTCTGGACCGGTTTCTGGTGTCCATGGAATGCCGGAACGTGCCGGTTCTGATCTGCTTTAATAAAAAGGACCTGGCGGATGAGGAAAAGATCCGCAAGCTGATGGAAATCTATGAGGGAGCCGGATATCCGGTACGTCTCACCAGCGCTGCCGGGGGAGAAGGCCTGGAAGAACTCAGGTCACTTCTGCGGGGAAAGACCACGGCTTTCGCTGGCCCGTCCGGTGTCGGAAAATCTTCTCTGACCAACCTGATTCATCCGGAGGCAGCCATGGAAACCGGGGCGGTCAGTGAAAAAATCAAGCGGGGACGTCATACCACCCGCCATTCGGAACTGTTTTTTGTGGAAAAGGATACCTATGTGATGGATACCCCCGGATTCAGTTCCATTTATGTGGAGGATCTCCTGCCGGAGCAGCTGGCATCCTGCTTTCCGGAGTTTGAGGCATTTGTACCGGACTGCCGGTTTCTGGGATGCGTCCACATGGGAGAGCGGGACTGCGGAGTCAAGAAGGCCGTGCAGGAAATGAAAATTCCTGCTTCCCGATATGAAAATTACAGGCTGATTTATGAAGAATTAAAAAGCAAAAGGAGATATTGATATGCTGATTTTAGCGCCTTCTGTTCTTGCAGCTGATTTTGCCCGGCTGGGCGAGGAAGTAAGGAAAGTGGATGAAGCCGGAGCCGGTTATATCCATCTGGATGTGATGGACGGGGCCTTCGTTCCCAGTATTTCTTTCGGAATGCCTGTGATAGAAAAACTGCGGCCTGTGACCGGCAAAGTGTTTGACGTGCACATGATGGTGGAGGAACCGGGCCGCTACGTGGAAGACATGAAAAAAGCCGGTGCGGATATTTTATGTGTTCATGCGGAGGCATGCCGCCATCTGGACAGGACCATTCATCAGATCCGGGAATGCGGCATGAGGCCGGCGGTGGCCCTGAATCCTGCCACGCCTGTGTCAGCCGTGTCCTGTGTCCTGGGTGAAGCGGATATGTTCCTGATCATGTCAGTGAATCCCGGGTTCGGAGGCCAGAAGTTCATTCCGTATACGCTGAATAAGATCAGGGAACTCCGTAGCATGCTGAATGAGGCCGGACTTGACACGGATATCGAGGTGGACGGAGGCATTTCCGCAGCCAATGCCAGAGAGGTGATTGAAGCCGGCGCAAATGTTCTGGTGGCAGGCTCGGCCGTATTCCGGAATGACAGCGCTGCCAATGTACGGGAGTTTCTCCGGCTGTTTCAGGAATGCGGATCATGAAGCGGTGCCTGATGATCACAGGGGGAAAACTGTCCCTGGAATTTGCGGAAAAATTTCTGGAAGGCCGCAGCTATGAATTTGTGATTGCCGCAGATGCCGGACTGGCGTCTGCGGATGCGCTGGGAATCCGGCCTGATGTGGCCGTGGGAGACTTTGATACGCTGGGAAAGACCAGACTTCAGGAATACAGAAGCGCCCATTCTGTTCCCCTGGATATTCACAGGCCGGAAAAAGACGAAACCGACACGGAACTGGCATTCCTTACGGCATTCCGGCATGGCTGTACTTCCATGGATATTCTTGGTGCCACCGGAGGAAGGCTGGACCACGAAATTTCCAACATCCATCTTCTGGCGATGGGACTCCGTCACGGGGTCTCTGCGTCAATCTATGATCAGCAGAACAGGATTTACCTGCTGGATGCCGCAGTCTGCGGCAGGAAGAAGTTCCGGAAAGAAGAGATGTACGGTTCCTATATTTCATTTCTTCCCTTTACGGAAAGCGTAAAGGGAATCACCCTGACAGGATTCCGGTATCCTCTTTGTGACAAAGACATTTCCGTTTTTGAGAACCCCAGCCTCTGTGTCAGCAATGAGCTGGCCGCAGATGAAGCAACGCTGGAATTTCGTGAGGGAATGCTTCTCTGTGTGGAATCGGGAGATCTTGCGGAGAAGCAGGAGTTATCTGGACTGGACAAAAAAAATTAAACTGGATATTCAGACCAATCCACCCCGGTGCTAAGATAGGGAAAAGAACGGAATTACAGGACGGGGAGATGGATGATCAATGACAAAAGAAAATGAAAAACTGCAGAGAATCACTCAGGCGGGGCTGATGGCCGCCCTCTGTTATATCGGATATGCAGTCTTTCCTGCCATTACTGCCACCGGTACCAAGATCCATATCGGCAACGCGTTTGTTGTCCTGGGATCGTACCTTCTGGGCGGCACCTACGGGGGACTTGCAGGGGCAGTGGGTCTTTCCATTGCGGATCTTACAGGCGGATATGCAGAGTCGGCACCCAGAACATTTCTGACCAAACTTATGATCGGAATCGTGACGGGATTTGTTGCACACAGAATTGCCGGGATTTCTGAAGAGCGGCCCAGAGGCTATGTGTTCAGATGGTCAGCTGCCGCCGCGGTCTGCGGCCTGGGCTTCAACTGCTTTTTTGAGCCTGCACTGAAATACGCCTGGTATACATTCCTGACACCCAATGCGGAAAAAGCCGCTTCCGCCATCAAAGCCCTGATGGCGGTGACCACGTACGCCACTGTGATCAATGCAGTCATCAATTCGGCCGTTGCGGTGGTTCTCTATATGGCTCTGCGGCCGGCGTTAAGAAAAACCGGGCTGCTGCTGCCGGTGGGAAGGAAAAAGGGGTAAGATCATGGGAAATGACAGACAGAAAAAAATAGCAATGATCAACGATTTATCCGGGTATGGCCGCTGTTCTCTGACAGTGGCTATTCCCATTTTATCGGCCATGGGGATCCAGTGCTGTCCGGTGCCCACAGCCATTCTGTCCAATCATACGGCGTTTCCTGTTTATTTTTTTGACGATTACACGGATAAAATGGAAGCCTACGCGGAAAAATGGATGGAACTGGGACTTTCTTTTGACGGAATCGCCACAGGGTTTCTGGGCTCCAGACGTCAGATTGACATTGTGATGGATCTGGTGGAACGCCTCAGAAAGGAAAACACCAAAGTGATTGTGGACCCGGTTATGGGAGATGACGGCGTTCCCTATGCCACATACACGGAAGAGATGTGCGAGGAAATGAAGCGGCTGGTCTGCATGGGAGATGTGGTGACGCCCAATGTGACGGAAGCCTGTATCCTCACGGGAACGTCCTATAAAGAAACGGGATGGACCAGACGGGAACTTTTGAACATGGCCATGATGCTGCGTCTGATGGGAGCCAGATCCGTGGTGATCACCGGGGTGAGAGAAGGCGGTTTTCTCACAAACGTGGTTCTGGAACAGGGACGGCAGGAGGCGGAGTTCGTGAAGGTGAAGCGCACGGGAACCGAGCGGCCGGGAACCGGGGATGTATTTTCCTCGGTGGTGGCCGGTGCGGTGCTGAACGGAGAGCCTCTGAAGCATGCGGTGTCCCGGGCTTCCAGATTCGTCAAGGACTGCATCCGCAGGTCTGATGAACTGGAGATTCCGGTGAGCAACGGCGTGTGCTTTGAGGAACTTCTGGGCTGCCTTCTGAAAAAATAAGGAAAGTCCTTTTCTTTCTTAAGGAAATGTGATATATTTTTATCTAAGTTTACCGCATAAATAAAGGTGCCGATTTCAAGAGCACCAGAGACAGAAGGAGACTGGTTATCATGTTAGATTTGAAGTTTGTAAGAGAAAATCCCGAGATTGTGAAGCAGAATATCAGAAATAAATTTCAGGACAGCAAGCTTCCGCTGGTGGATGAAGTGATTGCCCTGGATGAGGAAAACCGCAGGGTGAAAAAGGAAGCGGATGATCTGAGAGCAGACAGAAACAGGATTTCCAAGCAGATCGGTGCCCTGATGGGACAGGGAAAGAAGGACGAGGCGGAAGAAGCAAAGAAACAGGTGACGGCCGCATCGGACCATCTGGCAGAACTGGAAGAAAAGGAAAGGGATCTGGACGCCAGGATCAGAAAGATCATGATGACCATCCCCAACATCATTGATCCGTCTGTGCCCATCGGAAAAGATGACAGTGAAAATGTGGAAGTGGAAAAATTCGGAGAACCGGTGGTTCCGGATTTTGAGATTCCCTATCATACAGAGATCATGGAAAAGTTCCATGGACTGGATCTGGATTCAGCCAGAAAAGTTGCCGGCAACGGTTTTTACTATCTGATGGGAGATATTGCGAGACTTCATTCCGCTGTGATTTCCTATGCCAGAGATTTCATGATTGACCGGGGATTCACCTACTGCGTTCCGCCGTTCATGATCCGCAGTGATGTGGTGACCGGAGTCATGAGCTTTGCGGAAATGGACGCCATGATGTACAAGATCGAAGGAGAGGACCTGTATCTGATCGGTACCAGCGAGCACTCCATGATCGGAAAATTCATTGACACCATCATTCCGGAGGAGGAACTTCCCAAGACTCTGACCAGCTATTCCCCCTGCTTCCGTAAGGAAAAAGGTGCCCACGGAATCGAGGAGCGCGGTGTCTACAGAATCCATCAGTTTGAAAAGCAGGAAATGATCGTGGTCTGCAGACCGGAGGAATCTCCTGTCTGGTTTGACCGCCTGTGGCAGAACACCGTAGATCTGTTCCGCTCCCTGGATATTCCGGTGAGAACACTGGAATGCTGCTCCGGTGACCTGGCTGATCTGAAGGTGAAGTCCGTGGATGTGGAAGCATGGTCACCCAGACAGAAAAAGTATTTTGAAGTGGGCAGCTGCTCCAACCTGGGCGATGCACAGGCAAGACGTCTGAGAATCCGTGTCAACGGTCAGGACGGCAAGAAGTATTTTGCCCATACCCTCAACAACACGGTTGTGGCACCTCCCAGAATGCTGATCGCCTTCCTTGAAAACAATCTTCAGGCTGACGGTACTGTGAAGATTCCGGAAGTTCTGAGACCGTACATGGGCGGCAAGGAAGTAATTAAATAAGGAATTTCATAAAGCTGTGGCAGGTGTTTTGTCACAGCTCTTTTCTTTCAGTCAGAAACGGCACAGGGTGAGACATAAGACAGGGGGAATGAACGATGCCGGCGGCATTTGCACATGATCTGTACGGACGAAGGGTATACAGGAAACTGAGACCGGAAATCCGGGCATTCATCAAAAAAGAGAGAGACTGTTTCTATCTCGGCCTTCATGGGCCGGACATTCTGTTTTTTTACTATCCGCTCGGGGAAAATGCGGTGGTCCGGGAAGGATACCGTCTTCATGATGAAGCGGCACGGAAGTTTTTTCTGGAGAGTATCGAAAAAATAAAAAAAACAGACAGTCCCGTGGAACGGAATGCAAAAAAAGCATATCTTCTTGGGTTTGCCTGTCATTTTGCACTGGACAGCAGCCTGCACGGATACATAAACAGAAAAGACAAGTACACTTCCTATTCCCATGCGGAGATCGAAACGGAGCTGGACCGGAGACTGATGATCCGGGAAGGTATGAGGCCCCTCTGGACGGACCGAACCAGCCACATCAGAAACACGGGGACGGTGTGCCGTTCTGCAGGAGATATTCTGGGGGTCAGTGAACGGGTGATTTCCAGAGCCATTGACACGATCCGGCTGGTCAACCGGCTGTTTGTCAACTCCCCGGAGATGGTTAAGGGAATGATCTGTCTGTTTCTGAAAATCAGAGGGAAATACGGTGCGATCCACGGGATGCTGATGCGCAGGGAGCCGGTGCGGGGCTGCCGGGAGATGACGGATTATCTGGAGCTGGAGTTTTTTGAAGCCGTCCCGCTGGGAGCAGAGCTGGTGACTGCAGTCTGGGATGCCGAAAGCAGGGGAATTCCGCTGCCCATAAGATTCTGCCGAAATTACCAGTAAACCGTGCGGACAGGTGAAAACAAAAAACGCCTCCGCGGGCATCATTGATAAAGGAGATTGACAGAATATATGACAGGAAAAATTTACGGAGTGGGTGTCGGTCCGGGGGATCCGGAACTTCTGACCCTGAAGGCACAGCGGCTGATGCGCAGTGCAGATGTGATTGCGATTCCGGGGAAAGATCCCGGGAGCTGTACCGCGTACAAAATCGCTGTTCAGGCGGTCCCGGAAATCAGAGAGAAAAAAACTGTACCGGTGGTTTTTCCGATGACAAAGGATGAGAGGATTCTTGAAAAAAGTCATGAGGAAGGAGCGGAAAGGATCGCATCGTTTCTTTCTGAAGGAAAGGACGTGGTGTTCCTGACTCTTGGGGATCCCACCGTCTATTCCACCTATCTGTATTTACATAAAAAACTGAAAAGCAGGGGATTCCAGTCGGAAATTGTCAGCGGAGTCCCTTCGTTCTGCGCGGCTGCGGCCAGACTCGGAATCAGTCTGGGAGAAAAGTCAGATTCCATTCATATCCTTCCGGGCTCCTATCCGGATACCGAGGGAGCTGCTCTTTCCGGCACGAAAATCTTCATGAAATCAGGGAGCCAGATCGGAGCCGTAAAGAAGGCTCTTCTGGAGCAGGGACTTCATGCGGTGATGGTGGAAAACTGCGGCATGGAAGGAGAACGGATTTTTTCCGGTACGGAAACAATCCCGGAAGAGGCCGGATATTATTCCCTGATCATTGCCAGGGAACATGAGGAGGCGTGACATGGAGACAGAATCAGGAAGCCGTGTGATCCGGATCGGTACCAGGAAAAGCAGACTGGCCATGGCACAGGCCATGCTGGCGGCAGATGCGCTGAAACAGGCGGATCCGGAAATCAGGACAGAGATTGTTCCGCTGACGACTCAGGGAGACCGGATTCTGGACCGGTCACTGGTGGAATTCGGCGGAAAAGGTGTGTTTGTCAGTGAATTTGAACAGGCCATTGCGGACGGAAGCATTGATCTGGCAGTGCACAGTGCCAAAGACATGCCGATGGATCTGATGGACGGACTTAAAGTCTGTGCCGTCCTGAAACGGGAAGATCCCAGGGATGTCTTTGTTTCCGTACAGGGAAGGGAAGCAGTGCATTCTCCCATGATCATAGGAACAGGAAGCCTGCGGCGGCAGATTCAGATCATGGAAAGAAAACATGCAGTATGCAGGCTTCTGCGGGGAAATGTCAACACAAGACTGGAAAAACTCCTTGCGGGGGAATATGACGGCATTCTCCTGGCAGCGGCCGGACTCAAAAGGCTGGGACTTCTGGAAGACCCGCGGTTCTGGTATGAATTTCTGCCGGAAACAGAATTTGTTCCTGCAGGCGGACAGGGGATCATTGCCCTGGAAGGCCGTCAGGATTCGCCGTGGATGTCTCTTCTTGAAAAAATCAATGACCGGGAGGCAGAAGATTCTCTGATGGCGGAAAGAAAGGTGCTGCGGCTGATGGAAGCCGGATGCCATTCCGCTGTCGGCGTATACAGCTGGAGAGATGGAGATACGTTTCATATCCGGCTCATGAAGGAGTCCGGAGGCCGGCCTGTATACGGAGAAATTTCCGGCCCCCGGGAAACCTATGAGGATCTGGCCGGGAAACTGGTGAAACAGATGGAGGAAGTATGAAAGAACAGAAGGGAATGGTCTATCTGGTGGGCGCAGGTCCGGGAGATCCGGGACTGATTACCGTAAGGGGCCGTCAGCTGGTATCCCAGGCAGAAGTCCTGGTGTATGACCGGCTGGCTTCAGAAGAGTTTCTGAACTGCGTGCCTGAAGACTGTGAAAAAATATACGTGGGAAAGAAGCCGGGGGGCCACAGCATGAAACAGGAGGAAATCAGTCGCCTTCTGACGGATAAGGCCATGGAAGGAAAAATGGTGGTGCGCCTGAAAGGCGGGGATCCTTTTGTATTCGGCCGCGGAGGAGAAGAAATTCTGGAACTTTCCGCTCACGGAATCCCCTATGAAGTGGTGCCGGGAGTGACATCGGCCATTGCGGCGCCGGCACATGCGGGAATTCCCGTAACCCACAGACTCGTAAGCCAGAGCTTCCATGTCATCACCGGTCATACAGCCCTGAGCGGAGACACACTGACCGGCGGGTTCAGAGAGTACGCAAAGCTTCCGGGCACACTGGTGTTTCTCATGGGACTTTCCAATCTGGAGCAGATCGTGCGGCAGCTGATTCACAACGGAAAATCCCCGGATACGCCGGCTGCGGTGGTGACAGACGGAACCATGCCTCAGGAACGCTGCGTGAGAGCGCCGCTTTCAGAACTGCCTGCGGCTGTCAGGAAAGCAGGTCTCCGGTCTCCGGGAGTCATTGTGATCGGCCCCACGGCATCCTTTGAGATGAACTGCCGCGGTGAACGGCTTCTGTCAGGGATTTCCATCGGGATCACAGGCACCGATGCCATCTTTGAAAAGCTGTCGGTGAAGCTTGCGGCTCTGGGTGCAAAAGTGGTGCGCGCATCCGTATCCCGTGTGGTGCCGGAGCAGGAAGAACGATTAAGGCAGACCGTCAGGGAGCTGTCCGCATGGGACTGGGCCGTCTTTACCAGCAGAAATGCGGTATCCCTGTTTTTCCGGGCCATAAAGGATACAGAGACAGATTTCAGGACGCTGGCGCATCTGAAGTTTGCCGTTGTGGGGAAAGGAACAGGGGATTACCTGAAGACATTCGGGTTCTGTCCTGATTATATGCCGGATACATATACCACGGAAGCTCTGGCTGCGGGCCTTGTTCAGACGGCGGCACCGGAAGAAAGGGTTCTCATTCCCCGGGCCAGACAGGGATCAAAAGTGCTCACGGATGTTCTGGAAGCACATGGCCGGGAGTTCCTGGACCTTTCTGTTTACGATATCCGGACGGAAGACGTGCCGGAAGACGTGCTTGAAGGGCTGGACTACATTACGTTTGAAAGCGGTTCCGGGGTGCGCGGCTTTTTCAGAGAAAATCCGGAAGCAGGGAGAAAACTGTTTGAAACCGTATGCCCTGTCTGCATCGGCCAGGTGACGGCAGACGCGCTGCGATCCATGGGTGTGGATCATGCCGTTGTGGCACGGACCTATACGGCGGACGGCATCATTCAGGCAATTCTGCAGGAGAAGGAACATGGAAGAATACCGGTATAAAGACGGAAGCATGCTGAGAAAAGGATATACCACCGGCACATGTGCGGCGCTGGCAGCCAGAGCCGCGGTTATGGGACTCCTTTCCGGCAGCTGCCCGCCGCGGATATCCCTGAGAGTTCCTGCAGGAATTACAGTAAGCGCCTGCACCGAAGAACCTGAGTCCGGAACAGGTGTGTCAGGAAGCCGTTTCTTTCAGTGCGCAGTCAGGAAAGATGCCGGTGATGATCCGGATGTGACAGATGGGCTTCTGATTTTCTGCAGGGCAGAATTCTCAGAAACAGGAACTGGTGAGGAGGCTGTGACAATCCGGGGAGGCACCGGTGTGGGCCGTGTGACCAGAAAGGGGCTGGACCAGCCTGTGGGAGAAGCCGCCATCAATTCTGTGCCCCGTGCCATGATCCGTCAGGCAGTGGAGGATCTTCTTGGGGAAACCGGGGAAGAAAGGGCGCTGATTCTGACCATATCCGTTCCGGAAGGGGAGAAAACCGCGGAAAAGACTTTCAATCCGCTTCTGGGAATACAGGGCGGAATTTCCATTCTGGGAACCACGGGAATTGTGGAACCCATGAGCGAAGAGGCACTTCTGGAGACCATACGTGCCCAGCTTCAGATGCTGCGCGCCCAGGGACGTTCCTGGATTGCCGCAGCCCTGGGAAATATGGGGGCGATGTGTGCAGGGGAGTATCTGAAGCACACAACAGAGGGCTCCACGGTGATCTGCAGCAATTATATCGGACGTACCATTGATATGGCAGCGGAGCTGGGATTTTCCGGACTTCTTCTGTTCGGGCATCTGGGAAAGCTGGTCAAACTGGGCAACGGAATCATGAATACCCATTCCAGAGAGGGAGACGGGAGGATGGATACCATGCTTTCCTGCGCACTGGAGGCCGGAGCCGGTCTGGAGCTGCTGAAAAGAATCCGGCTGGCCAATACGTCGGAAGAAGCGCTGGAAATCCTTTCGGCAGCCGGGCTGGGCGAAGCATCCATGGGAATTCTTCTGAAACGGATCCGGTTCCATCTGAACCGGCGCACAGCCGGCACCATGGAAACCGGAGTCTTTTTATTTTCTCAGGAAACCGGTCTGATCGGGAAAACAGAGGGGGCCGACGCGCTGGCTGACCGGATTTCCCGGGAACAGGAAACAACAGAGGGAATCCGGTGAGGGAATTTCAGTGGAGGAATCCGGGACCAGAGCCATGGAACATTTGGATAAAAAGGATGGCGGAGAAGAAAACCGGCTGAAACCGGCAGGACAGGGAAAGGAAAATACGGAAAAGGAAAACATGGAGAAGGAGAATATGGAGAGACAGAATATGGAAACACAGGACAGACAGAAAACAGATTACGGACTGCTCTGCCGTCAGATGGAAGCACTGGCGGAAGGAGTCTCCTGGGACATGACGAACCTGTCCAACGGAGCAGCCTTGCTTTATGATTCCCTTTCCTGCATTAACTGGGCGGGATTTTATCTGTTCCGGGAAGGCCGGCTGATGCTGGGACCGTTTCAGGGAAAACCTGCCTGCACGGAGATCAGCATGGGCAAGGGTGTCTGCGGTACGGCAGCAGCGGAGGACAGAACGGTCCTTGTGGAAGATGTGCATCTGTTTCCGGGACATATCGCCTGTGACAGTGCATCCCGGTCAGAAATTGTGGTGCCGCTTCATAAAAACGGTGCCCTGTACGGAGTACTGGATCTGGACAGCCCTGTGACGTTCGGATTTTCCGAAAGAGACCGGCAAGGACTGGAACAGTTTGCAGCCATATTGGAACAGTATATCTGACGGGGAGGAAGTTATGGTACATTTTGTCGGAGCAGGATGCGGGGCTCCGGATCTGATCACGGTCCGGGGCCAGAAGCTTCTGAGGGAAGCCGATGTGATCATTTATGCGGGCTCTCTGGTAAATCCGGAGCTTCTTAAGGAAGCGGGGCCGGACTGCCGGATCTGGGACAGTTCGAAAATGACGCTGGAAGAAGTGCTGGCAGTAATGGAAGCAGCGGAAAAAGAGGGAAAAACCACGGTGCGGCTCCATACGGGAGACCCCTGCCTGTACGGGGCTATCCGGGAGCAGATGGATGCACTGGAGGACCTTGGAGTTGCCTTTGATGTGTGTCCGGGAGTCAGTTCTTTTGCAGGAGCTGCTGCCTGTCTGAAAGCGGAACTGACATTGCCGGACGTGTCACAGACCGTGATTCTCACCAGAATGGCAGGGCGTACTGCAGTCCCGGATAAGGAATCTTTCCGGAGTCTGGCTTCACACCGGTCCACCATGGCTGTATTCTTAAGCGCCGGAATGCTGAAAGAGATGGAGCAGGAACTGAAGGCAGCCGGATGGAGCAAGGATGCGCCGGCAGCCATTGTCTATAAGGCCACCTGGCCGGAAGAAAAGATCCTGCGGTGCACGGTGTCGGAACTGGCGGAAACCGCAGAGAAGGCCGGAATCCGAAATACGGCCATGATTCTTCTGGGAGATGTGCTGGGGGACGGCAGCTATGAGAGGTCGAGGCTTTATGCCGCAGATTTCACCACAGGATACAGAAAGGGGAAACAGCCATGAAAAAAGTATATGTGACGGGAATCGGCCCCGGGGATCATGATTCCATGACATTCCGGGCGGAACGGGTTCTGGAAGCCTGTGATGTGATTGTGGGATATACCGTGTATGTGGAACTGGTGAAAAAATCGTTTCCCGGCAAAAAATTTCTGACAACGCCCATGAAACAGGAAAAGGAAAGGTGCATTCTGGCGTTTTCCGAAGCCATGAAGGACCGGCAGGTGGCCATGATCTGCAGCGGAGATGCCGGTGTATACGGCATGGCGGGTCTGGTATATGAAATCGGCCGGGATTTTCCGGAAGTGGAAGTGGAGATCATCCCGGGCATTACGGCGGCTCTATCGGGAGCAGCCCTTCTGGGAGCGCCTCTGATGCATGATTTTGCCGTTATCAGTCTCAGCGATCTGCTGACTCCGTGGGAAACCATTGAAAAACGTCTTCGTATGGCGGCAGAAGGAGATTTTTCCATATGTCTCTACAATCCGTCCAGCAGGAAGCGGGCGGATTATCTGAAGAAGGCCTGCATGATCCTTATGGAGTCCAGGCCGGAAGATACAGTCTGCGGTGTGGTGAAAAACGCGGGCAGAGACGGAGAGTTTAAAACCATCATGACACTGAAGGAACTGGCCGGGTATGAGGCAGATATGTTTACCACGGTATTTGTGGGGAACAGCTGTACCATGAAACTGCAGAGCGGTACGCCGTCACGCCCTGTCATGGTGACGCCGAGGGGATACCGCCTATGAAAGAGAGCAGAAAGCTGTGCCTGTTTGCCGGGACCACTGAAGGAAGGCGGCTGGCGGAGATTCTCGAGACATCCGGAATCAGGACGGATGTCTATGTGGCCACGGAATACGGCAGAGAAGAGATTCCCGACGGGGTATTTATCAGAACCAGAGCCGGGAGACTGGATGCCGGAGAGATGGAGGCCTGCTTTAAGGAAAAGAAATATGATCTGGTGCTGGATGCCACACATCCTTTTGCCAGGCAGGTATCCGAAAACATCCGTCTGGCCTGTGAGGCGGCAGGAACAGAACGGATCCGTGTCCTCCGGGCATTTCCGGCTGCCGGCAATGCTGCAAAAGAGGATTCTTTCAGAAACGGGAGGGCCGGGGAGGAAAATGCCGGTGTTCCCTCCGGTTCCTGTGTGACGTTTTCCACTTTGGAAGAGGCAGCGGCCTTCCTGGGAAAAACCAGGGGAAATATCCTGGCGGCCACGGGCAGCCGGGAACTGGCAGCATACAAAACGATTCCTGACTGGGAAGAACGTGTTTATGCCAGAGTCCTCTCTCTGCCGGAAGTTGTGGAGGCATGCGGAAAAATGGGATTCCGCGGCAGACACCTGATGGCAATGCAGGGACCGTTTTCCGTGGAAATGAACCTGGCCATGCTTAACAGCGTGGAGGCTTCCTGGCTGGTGACCAAGGAATCAGGGCCTGCCGGAGGATTTTATGAAAAAGCGGAAGCCGCAAGACTTGCCGGAGCAGGACTTGTGGTCATAGGAAAACCGGCGGAAGAGGGGCTTTCTGTTGCGGAAACGGTCCGCTGGCTGAAGATACGGCTGGGACTTCCGGTAAAAGAGCCGCTGAGAATGGTACGTCTGGTGGGTGCGGGACCGGGAGACCCGGAATTTCTCACGGGAAAAGCCAGGAAGGTCCTGATGGAAAGCCAGCTTATCGCAGGAGCCGGGAGACTTGTGGACTCTCTTGGCTTTGCCGGGAAACCGGTCCTCAGGGAATACCGCCCTGAAAAGGTACTGGAATTTCTGGACAGACATCCGGAATATGAAAAAATCGCCGTGGTATTTTCCGGCGATCCGGGATTTTACAGCGGTGCGGGCGGATTCAGAAAAGCACTGAAAGACCGGCCGGAATTTGGGGTGGAGACTGTGCCGGGAATTTCTTCGGTCAGCAGTTTTTTTGCAGCGCTGGGGGACTCTTACGAAAATGTGTGTCTGGCCAGTCTTCACGGACGGCCTGATGATATTCTGGCGGCAGCAGCACGACAGAAACGACTGTTCCTTCTGGCAGGGGAAGCGGATACGCTGAAAAAAATCTGCGGCCTTCTTCTGGCGGCGGGACTCAATCAGGTGAGGATGACGGTAGGGGAAAATCTTTCCCTTCCGTCAGAAAGACTGTTTTCCGGGACTCCGGAAGAACTGAAAAACACGGAGATTTCCCCGCTGTCCGTAATTTATCTGGAAAATCCGGCGGCGCCGGAGACCCGGATAACACCTGGTTTTCCGGACAGTGATTTCCTGCGGGGGGAGGTTCCCATGACAAAGCAGGAAGTCCGGGCCGTATCTCTTGCAAAGCTGGGGCTCCGGGAGGGCGCTGTTGTGTACGATATCGGGGCCGGCACCGGATCCGTGGCAGCGGAATGCGCACGTGTTTCGGAATCCATACGGGTTTATGCGGTGGAACGGAAACCGGAAGCTCTGGAACTGCTGGAAAAAAACCGGAAACATTTTCTGCTTCCGAATCTGACCATTGTTCCGGGAGAGGCACCGGAAGCCCTCAGGGGGCTGCCGGCTCCCACCCATGTGTTCATAGGCGGAAGCGGAGGGAAGCTGAAGGAAATTCTGACAGAACTTCTCAGCAGAAACAGAAAAGTCAGAATCGTTCTCAATGTTATCACCCTGGAATCTCTGGCAGTGGTGTCGGAATTTTTGAAAAGCGGAGCTGCGGAGGATGCGGAGATTGTTCAGATTTCGGTTTCCAGGTCCAGAAAAGCGGGCAGCAGCCATCTGATGACAGGGCAGAATCCGGTCTGGATCATTTCGTTTTCAGGGACCGGAACCGGGGAGGAGCAGAATGCAACATGAAAAAAGTACGGAATTTCCCAGATTCATGATCGCCGCTCCCGGAAGCGGCCAGGGAAAGACCATGATAACCTGCGCCGTTCTGTCCCTGCTTTCCGCATGCGGGAAGGAACCCTGCGCATTCAAATGCGGACCGGATTATATTGATCCCATGTTTCATAAAAAGGTACTGGGTATTCCTTCCTACAACCTGGACCGGTTTCTGATGGATGAAAATACACTGAAATATCTTCTGGGGCGCCATGGAGACGGCGGGAAACGGATCGGTGTGCTGGAAGGTGTCATGGGATTTTATGACGGCCTCGGAGGCCTGTCGGATTTTGCCAGCTCCTGGCATGTGTCGCAGATTACCGGAACGCCGGTGATTCTTGTAATGGATGCGTCCGGAAGAGGCCTTTCGGTTCTGGCTTCCCTCAAAGGATTTCTGGAATTCCGGAAGGAGAACCGGATTCGCGGGGTGATTTTCAACCGGCTGTCTCCGTCTCTGTATCCGGAACTGAAAAAAAAGACAGAAGAAGAGCTGGGCGTCCGGGTTCTGGGATATCTGCCTTCTTTTCGGGATTTTTCCTGGGAAAGCAGACATCTGGGACTGATACGTCCGGAAGAAGTGGATGGTTTCAGACAGCAGACGGAACTTCTGGCAGAAAGAGCCGGAAAGACCCTGGATCTGGAAGGAATTGCAAAGCTTGCCGCCAATGCGGAACCCATACAGTTCCGGCCGGCGGAAACGGAAAGACTGCCTGTCTGCAAGGAAGAGGAAAAGCCGCTGATTGCAGTTGCCATGGATGAGGCGTTCTGTTTTTATTATCAGGATAACCTGGAACTTCTGGAGGCCATGGGGGCAGAACTCTGCTTTTTTTCCCCGATCCGGGACAGCCGCATCCCTGCCGGGGCGGATGGCCTGTATCTGGGCGGAGGATACCCGGAGCTTTACGCAGAACAACTTTCCGGGAATATCTCCATGCGCACGGACATCCGGGAACAGCTGGAGGACGGACTGCCCTGCATTGCCGAATGCGGAGGCTTTCTGTATCTTCAGAAAGAACTGGAAGATGCCGGCGGAAGGGTGTTTCCCATGGCCGGATTTCTGCCCGGCCGCGGATCAAATTCCGGGAAACTTCGGAGATTCGGCTATGTGACCATGACCGGAAAGCGGGAAGATATGCTCTTTTCAGGAACCGTGCCGGCACATGAATTCCATTACTGGGATACCACGGAAAATGGGAATGAATATGTGGCCTGCAAGAAATCATCCGGGAAAAAATGGGAGTGTGCCTTTGGAAAACCATATTTTTATGCCGGATTTCCCCACTTTCACTTCTACAGCTGTCCTCCCCGCGGATTTGTGGAAGGCGCTTTTTTGAGAAGAAGGAAAAAGAAGGAAGAGGCACATCGGAAGCAGGAAGGAAACAGAATATGATGCATGAAAACGGAACAGAAGAAAAAACAGGGATCGGACCAAAGCGGACAGGGAAAGAAAAGCAGGAACTGATGACACTGCTTTCCGGAGTCCGCCCCCTGAATCATGAGGCCATGGAGGAAGCGGGACGTCGTCTGAACGCCATTGCAAAACCCATCGGGAGTCTGGGACTTCTGGAAACCTATCTTATAAGAATCGCCGGTATCCGGGAAGACGCGGGCCCCTTTTTTCCTGAACGGTCCGCTCTGGCAGTGATGTGCGGGGATCATGGCGTTGTGGAGGAAGGCGTGACTCAGACAGGGCAGGAAGTAACAGGCATTGTGGCGGAAAACTTCACATCGGGGCAGACCTCCGTGGCTGTCATGTGCCGGATTTCCGGAACGGATCTGTTTCCGGTGGATATGGGAATGATCGGAGAACGAAGAGGAGTTCCCGATCCGGTTCCTTTCCGGATTCTGGACCGGAAGATTCAGAAAGGCACCAAAAATCTGGCAAAGGAACCGGCCATGACGGAAGAAGACTGTATCCGGGCGCTGTCCGCCGGCATCAGCCTGGCAGGTGATCTGAAGGCCATGGGATATCAGATTCTGGCCACCGGGGAAATGGGAATCGGAAATACCACCCCCAGCAGTGCCTTGGCATCGGTCTTTCTGGGTCTGTCTCCGGAAGAGGCCACCGGCCGAGGAGCGGGGCTGTCTGATGAGGGGCTCCTGAGAAAACGCCGTGTCGTAAAACAGGCAATGGAACGGTTTTTCACAGCACATCCGGAATTCGGAAAGGAAACGGCTTCTCCGGAAGACGCGGTATGCCTGATGGCGGAGCTTGGGGGATTTGACCTCGCCGGAATGACCGGGCTGTTTCTGGGAGGTGCTCTGCACCGGATTCCTGTGGTGATGGATGGTTTTATTTCCGCAGTATCCGCACTGACGGCGGTCCGTATCTGTCCGGCGGCCCGGGATTTTATTCTGGCGTCGCACACTTCATCAGAACCGGCAGCCATCCGGGTTATGGAAGCGCTGGAAATGAAAGCACCTATGGATTTCGGCATGCACCTGGGGGAGGGAAGCGGAGCCGTGGCCCTGCTTCCGGTTCTTTCCATGGCGGCGGCAGTTTACCGGGACATGAGCACTTTCGGAGATATTCAGGTGGAACCATATAAAGATTATGAAGGAGAAAAGAAGTGAAAGCCCTGGCCATTGCATTTTCCCTGTATTCCCGCATACCCATGCCGGTGTTTCCATGGGAAGAAAAAGATAAAAAGTATGCCATCTGCTGGTTCCCTGCCGTGGGAATTCCCGTGGGAATCCTGTTTTTCCTGGCGTTCTGTGTTGTGGAGGCCTGGAAGGTGCCGTCTGTTCTGAAGGGTGCAGTCCTGACAGCGGTGCCGGTATTTGTGACCGGAGGAATCCATATGGACGGTTTTCTGGATACCTGTGATGCCAGGGCTTCTTTCGGGAGCAGAGAGAAAAAACTGGAGATCCTCAAGGATTCCCATACGGGTGCCTTTGCGGTTATTTACGGCTGCCTGTATCTGCTGTTTCTCTTTTCCTTCTATTCCATTCTGACACGACGGGGGGCAGTCCTGACATCCGTGGGATTTGTGGTTTCCCGTTCACTCAGCGGACTGGCTTCTGCCGTTCTTCCCAATGCCAGGACTTCCGGAATGCTTGCGGACCTTACCAGAGGAAGTGAAAGGCGCGTGACCATGCTGTTCATGGCAGGATTTCTTTTCTTTTCCGGCGGATGGCTTCTGACTGCAGGAGCTGCCGGCGGACTGGTGCTTCTGGCGTCTGCCGCGGTCTGGTTTTGGTTCCGAAGGATGGCCATAAAAGAATTCGGCGGCATTACCGGGGATCTGGCCGGGTATTTCCTTCAGGTATGCGAACTGGCCATTGCGGCGGCGCTTTCTGCGCTGTTCTGAGGTGAGAAAGAGGAGGAGACAGAATGGAGCTTTTTCTGATCCGTCATGGAATGACCGGAGGAAATCTGGAACACCGGTATGTGGGGAGAACAGATGAACCTCTGACGGACGAATGCAGGAAGAAACTTTCAGAAGAGAAGGTATGCCGCCGCATGAAGGCGGCGTCAGAGTTTCCGGTACAGGCCGTGTGCATGAGCCCCATGCGCAGGTGCCTGGAAACCGCAGAGCTTCTGTTTCCGGAAGCAGAATACCCGAAAATCAGGCGGATTGTGATACCGGAACTGACAGAATGTGATTTCGGTGAATTCGAATATAAAACCTTTCAGGAGCTTTGCGGACATCCTGTTTATGACCGGTTTCTTGCCAGCGGATGGCTTCCGGGATTTCCGGGAGGGGAGACCACGGAAGAATTCCGGTCAAGATGCCGGAAGGGATTTTCCATGGCGCTGGAGCAGGTCCTGGGAAATAGAAAAACAGAACCGGACGGCGCAGTGGTTTTTGTGGTCCACGGAGGCACCATCATGTCGGTGATGGAAGCGTTTGCGGTTCCGCACAGGGATTATTTTTCATGGCAGGCGGGAAATCTGGAAGGATTCCGCATGCAGTTCAGGAAAGACGGAACCCATGGGGAGCGGGGCTTTTGTCTGACAGATGTTGCCAGATTCGGAATTTTATAGTATACTGTTACCAGCAACGGCAGCCTTTTTCAGGTATGGGATGTATGGAAAAGGCGGCGTCAGATTCTGACAGAAAAGGACGTGGAAGTATGATCGTATTGTTTTTTATGCTGTTAAGTATTATTTTCCTGATTTACGGTGCCCTTGTGACCACCGGAAAATTTGTGCCGCCAACTTCAAAACTCCTGATTGAGGATGAGGAACGGGCAGCCTGGTGCAAAACAGAGGGACTTACCAAGATTTTCTGGGGACTGGACATGGCGTTTCTTTCCATTTACCTGTACGGAGCGTTTCTCCCGGTTCTCTGGCTGGGACTTTTTCTGGTTTTTACGGTTTACATCATCATTACCACCTATAAAAATAATCAGAAATATATGAAGTAAGGTTTGGAGGAGAATCCATGACGGGCGGATATGAACTTGCAGCTGCGATTCTTCTGGGATACCTGATGGATCTGGTCCTTGGTGATCCCCGCTGGCTTTACCATCCGGTCAGGCTGATGGGACGGATGATCACCGGAACGGAACAAGTGATACGCCGCCTCTGCGGGAAGAGTGAAAAGGCTCTTCTGACAGGCGGCTTTTTTCTGGTGGTTTTTGTGCTGCTGGAGACCGCCGTGTTTTTCGGCGGAATTCTGTGGGCAGCCCGCCGGATTTCCGTTCAGGCGGAGTTTGTGGTTTCCGTTCTGATGTGCTGGATGCTGCTGGCGGTAAAATCCCTGAAGACAGAAAGCATGAATGTATATGAGAAGCTGACAGGCGGAACACTGGAAGAAGCCAGGAATGCGGTTTCCAGGATTGTGGGAAGAGATACGGGACGCCTGTCTGCGGAGCAGGTGGCAAAAGCCGCGGTGGAGACAGTGGCGGAAAACACTTCCGACGGAATCACGGCTCCGCTGTTTTATCTGGCACTGGGAGGACCGCTCCTGGGATTTTTGTATAAGGCGGTCAACACCATGGATTCCATGGTGGGCTATAAAAATGACAGATATCTGTACTTCGGCAGGGCCGCCGCAAAGATGGATGACCTGTGGAATTTTCTTCCCTCCCGGATTGCCGCGGTCTTCATGGTGGCGGCAGCCTGGCTGTCCGGCATGGACGGCCGGCAGGCCTGGCGGATTTTCAGACGGGACCGGTTCTGCCATGCAAGTCCCAATTCCGCCCAGACGGAATCGGTCTGTGCCGGTGCTCTTGGGGTGCAGCTGGCCGGTGATGCCTGGTATTTCGGAAAACGGTATGAAAAACCGTTTATCGGGGATCCGGGACGTCCTGTAACCGCAGAAGACATCAGAAAAGCCTGCAGGCTGATGTATGTGACTGCCTTCCTTTCGGCGGCAGCGGCATCGGGCATCCGTCTTCTGGCTGCAGTTTTGTGAGAGGTGGCAGTATGACAAAAACGATTATGATACAGGGAACCATGTCCAACGCGGGGAAAAGCCTTCTGACCGCGGGACTGTGCAGGATATTCCGGCAGGACGGGCTGGCGGCAGCTCCGTTCAAGTCCCAGAATATGGCCCTGAATTCCTATATTACCAGAGATGGACTGGAAATGGGAAGAGCCCAGGTGATGCAGGCGGAAGCCGCCGGCGTGGAACCGGAAGCGGCCATGAACCCGGTCCTTTTAAAACCGACTTCATCCATGGGCTCCCAGGTGATTGTCAACGGAACCGTATGGGGAAATTATTCCGCGGCGGAATATTTCCGGATGAAGAAAACACTGGTTCCATATATTATGGAAGCATATCATTCTCTGGCCTCCCGGTTTGATGTGATTGTGGCAGAAGGGGCGGGAAGTCCGGCGGAAATCAATCTCAGGGAAAATGATATTGTAAACATGGGGCTTGCCGAACGGATAAACGCTCCCGTGATTCTGGTGGGAGATATTGACAGAGGCGGTGTTTTTGCCCAGCTTTACGGCACGGCTGCGCTGCTGAATGAGCAGGAGCGCAGCAGAATCCGAGCCTTCGTTATCAATAAATTCCGCGGAGACAAAGAACTCCTGAAGCCGGGCATCCGGATGCTTTATGAAAGAATCCCCATTCCTGTGGCAGGAGTGGTTCCCTGGATGGATGTGGATGTGGATGATGAAGACAGTCTGTCTGACCGTCTGGAAAACCGCAGGAGACAGGAGCAGGAATCCTGCGGTTTCCGGATCACGGTGGTCCGGCTGCCGCGGATTTCCAATTTCACGGATTTCAACGGTCTGGAACGTCTTTTCGGAGTCTCCCTTTCCTATGTGTCCAGGCCGGAGGAACTGACACAGGCGGATCTGATCATTCTTCCCGGTACCAAGAATACCATGGGAGATCTGATATGGCTCAGAAAGACCGGGCTGGAAGACAGGATCAGAAAATGTTCGGAACAGGGGATTCCTGTTTTCGGTATCTGCGGCGGATTCCAGATGCTGGGCAGAAGGCTTTCGGACCCGGAAGGAGCAGAAGAGGGCGGTTCTCTTTCCGGTATCGGACTTCTTCCCGTGGATACGGTATTCCGGAAAGAAAAGACCACCACGAGAGTGGAAGGCATGACAGAAGGACTGGGAAGTCCTGCAAAGCTGGAAGGATATGAGATCCATATGGGGGAGACAGGACGCTTCGGAGGAAAGCCTTTTTCCAGAATCAGGACGTTGTTCTCTCCGTCGCAGGAATTCCGGGAGGACGGCTGTATACTGGGAAATGTATTCGGCACCTATGTGCACGGAGTCTTTGATTCCCCGGAGATCAGAAGACAGCTTTGGCATATGATGGCAGAACGCAGGGGAATTTCCATGGAAGCTTACGAACACTGGGAAAAGGAATGTGTTTCCGGGCAGTCTTATAAAGAGCAGCAGTATGACAAACTTGCGGACTGTCTGCGTTCCAGTCTGGATATGGATATGATTTACAGGATATTGAATGAAAGGTGACGCATGATGGGCGACTGGAAAGAGGAACTGGAAAAAAGGACAGGGATCCGGTTCCAGACAACGGAACCGAAGGAAATTGAAAAAAGAAGTTTTGAGATCATAAAAGGAGAACTGGGGGAAGAATTTCTGGCTTCCTATCCGGAAGACCGTCTTCCCGTGCTGATCCGGGTGATTCATACCACAGCAGATTTTTCCTACCGGGACAGACTGTATTTTTCAGATGACGCCATGGAAGCGGCGGAACATGCCATAAGACGGGGATGTCCCGTGGTTACGGATACCACCATGGCGGCTTCAGGCATCAATAAGGCTGCGGCCGGCCGGTGCGGTATGGAGATTCGCTGTTTTATCGGAGATGAAGATGTAAAAAAAGCGGCGGAAGCCCAGGGAATCACCCGTTCCGCCGCCAGCGTGGACAAGGCGGCAAGGCTCTGTCCCGGCTGTATTTATGTGGTGGGAAACGCGCCCACTGCCCTGATGAGACTCTGCCAGCTGATGGACGAAGGAAGAATACGGCCTTCTCTTGTTATCGGACTTCCGGTGGGCTTCGTCAATGTGGAAGAAGCCAAGGAACTGCTGATCCGGTCCGGAATTCCGTGTATTGTGGGCAGGGGAAGAAAAGGCGGCAGCAATGTGGCCGCCGCCGTCTGCAACGCGCTTCTGTACAGAATCAGCCGTTCCGGCTGACAGGAAGCGTCATGGTGAAGACAGATCCTTCTCCCTCCGTACTTTCTGCCTGAATGGAACCGTGATGGACATCCAGAATCCATTTGACCATGGAAAGTCCAAGCCCGGTGCCGGAACGTCCCATGGAGCTGGAAGCGCGGTAGAAGCGGTTCCAGATGAGCGGAAGTTCCTCCCGGGGAATTCCAAGCCCCGTGTCTGCCACGCGGACGGTACAGACGTCACCTTCTCTGCAAAGACTCAGGGAAACCGTGCCTGCTTCCCGGTTATAATGAACCGCATTCTGAAGAAGATTGTCCAGAGCCCTCATCAGCAGAGACTGGTCAGCGGTAATGACCACGCCGGGCTGAATATCGGTGAAAATCCGGATGCCGGAAGCTTCTGCCTGAACTTCCGTTTCTTCTGCCACCATGGCACAAAGCTCACTGAGATCCACCTGCTCCCATTCCGGTGAAATTTTTCCGTTATCTGCCCTGGCCAGCCTGAGAAGCTGGGAGATCAGCCCTGACATCCTTCTGGACTGCCGGAGGATGGTTTCCAGGGCTTCTTTTGTTTCGGCCGGATCGTCTGTATGTTCCAGGGCATATTCCGCCTGGGAAATGATAATTGCAGCAGGAGTGCGCAGTTCGTGTGAGGCATCGGAAGTAAACTGCTTTTCTGTGTCAAAAGAACGCTGGAGCCGGCCAAACATCCGGTTGAACGTGGCAGCCAGCTGTGAAACCTCGTCCCGGGAATCCGGAAACGTATCAATTCTTCTGGAAAGGTCTCCGCCGTCGCTGATGGCATCCGCAGTCTGCCGGATCTGTTCAATGGGACGGAAGGCGCGTCTGGTGATGAGATATCCGCCGCCGGCAGATGCCAGAAGAAAAAGCGGAACGGATAGCAGGGCGGAAAAACGGATCATCCGGAAGGTGCCGTATACATTGGAAATCAGACACGAACCCCGGAACCAGACAGGGATTCCTCCGACTTCCCGGTACAGATCATATACCATCCAGGATTCCCCTGCTTCTTCGACAACTTTGATTTCTCCGGATTCCAGAAGTGCATTTACATATCCGCGCACACTGTTTCTGGGAGCGATGATGCGCCCGTCCTCGTCGTAAAGGAACACGGAGACCTCATTTTTATAAAACGGCACCTTGTCTGTGTCCAGCTCGCCGTCATCGTACCGGATCTGCTGAACGGCTTCTTCAACCACTGACCGGAGAACCGTCCGGTATCGCTGAAGCAGCATCCGGTCGGATACCATGAAAATACAGGCCAGGCCTGCAGCCAGCAGTATGGTCATCAGAGCCGTATACCACAGAGTAACCCTGGTTTTTATGGACAAGGACTTTATCGATGGAACTTTACGGAACATGTTCCGGGAAGACGGATGATTCAAATCAGCTTTCCTCCTTGATGGTATAGCCGATGCCCCGGACCGTGTGAATCAGCTTTTTCTGAAACGGAGCATCGATTTTTTTTCTGAGATACCGCATATATACGTCCACCACATTGGAGCCGCCGTCAAAATCGTAATTCCATACATGTTCTTCGATGCGGCTTCTGGAAAGAACCGTACCCTTGTTCCGCAGCATGTATTCCAGAATCGCATATTCTTTTGCGGAAAGCACGATTTCCGTGTCCTGACGGGTGACCCTGTGGGCGGAAAGGTCCATCCTGAGGTCTCCCAGGGACAGCAGATTGGTGGTTTCACCGGATTTCCTCCTCAGCAGGACCCGGATTCTGGCCAGAAGTTCATCAAAGGCAAAGGGCTTCGTCAGATAGTCATCGGCCCCTGTGTCCAGACCGGTCACCCGGTCTTCAATGCTGTCTCTGGCGGTAAGCAGAAGAACGGGTGTGTGGATCCCTTTTTTCCGGATGTTTTTTAAAACCGTGATGCCGTCAGCTCCGGGAAGCATCACATCAAGGATCACCAGGTCGTAGGATGTGTTTTCAATATAGTACTGCGCGTCTGTGCCTGTGGAACAGGTATCCACCCCGTATCCTTCCGCTTTCAGCCGCTTTGCAGTGATGTCTCTTAAATCAGGTTCGTCTTCCACTGTAAGAATTCTCATGGCGTCTCCTTTCTGCCGCCGGTCTGAATGGCAGGCTTTAAAGCCCGGATCCGACCGCATGCGGTGTCAGCCGGTATGGCCGATATCAGATATTGTAACATATTTTTTCCGCTCCTGCGAGAGGGCGGCCGGATTTTCCGGAAATCTCCCGGAAACAGAACCGGAAAGAAACCCGGAGAAAACAGAAAAGATTCTGAAACAATATTTTTAATGTTATTTTCATATTTCCGTATTATACTGACAGCAGAATAAAAAAGAAAGGACAGATCACACAATGAAGGTATATGATAAACGCAGAACGAAGAATCTTGGGAAACTGGCCGCCGCCGCGGCTGCGGTGATGCTTGTTCTTGCGGGATGCCGGGAAGGCAGTCCGGAAAACTCCGTCATGCCCCAGAATGTTCCCTCTGATATCCGGGCGGTCCAGGATTCAGATACGCAGAGCGGAACGGCTGCGGAAACGGCAGAGGCTGCAGGTACGGAGGGAGAAACCGGTGCGGATCAGAAGGGAACTGCCGCAGACGGAGTTTCGGACGTTTCCCGGGCTTCTTCAGCCGCGGAAGCAGAAACCCAGGCAGGACAGAGTTCCGCAGAAGAACTTCTGGACGCACTTTATACGGCCAAGGCGGAAATGGAAGCTCTGGACGTGGATGAGGATATTCTGGAAGCGGAAGTAAGAACCGGAAAGATTACGAGGGAAGAGTTTGAAAGCCGGGAAAAGGATCGGAACGCTCAGGAAGAACAGATGGAACAGGAGGAAGAACGGCTGGAACGGGAACTGAAAAACATGGGATTCCGTGACAGGGATCTGCTCCCGGAAGAATTTGTATCGCCGCTTGCATCCATGGAACTTCAGGAACTCCTCACGCTGCTCAATGAGAACGAAACAGAAAAAGACCTTCTGGAAGCGGAAGAGGAACGGCTGGAGAGACAGTATCTCAACAACGAGATTACAAGAGATGAGTTTGTGCTCCGGCAGGCTGAGCATGAACGGAATGCCGAACTTTATGATGCCCGGGAAGATATGGTGGAATATTATCTGGAACTTCTGGGATGGGACGACTAGCCTGCACCGGAAAAGGTTCCCGGAAGAATTGACTTTTCACGGGGAACGTGTTATTTTTCACAGGAGAGATATGCATGCCTGCTGCCGCGGCAGCGGGCATGTGTCATGAAGATATGAGGAGGCAGAATATGAAGACTGCATTGACCATTGCCGGATCTGACTGCAGCGGAGGCGCGGGGATCCAGGCAGACATCAAAACCATGTCGGCCATCGGCGTATTCGGAATGAGCGTGATTGTTTCCGTGGTTGCGGAAAATACCCAGAGGGTGATTTCCATTGAAAACATTTCTCCGGAAGTGATTGCAGACCAGATGGATGCGGTGTTTGAGGATATTCATGTGGACGCAGTCAAAATCGGAATGCTTCCTACTCCGGCCTGCATGGAAACTGTGGCTGCCGGAATCAGAAAATACCGCCCGGAGCATGTGGTGGTCGATCCCGTCATGTATGCCAAGGGAGGCTGTCCTCTGATGGAAGAGAGCTCCATCGATACCCTGATCCGGACCGTGATTCCTGAGGCCACGCTTCTGACTCCCAACATTCCCGAAGCAGAACGCATTTGCGGGTTCAGGATCCGGACAGAAGAAGATATGAAACATGCAGCTGCCGGAATCGCCTCCATGGGTGCCGGAGCAGTCCTGTTAAAGGGAGGACATTTTGACGGAGACGCGATGGACATTCTCTATGACGGGAAAGGATACCGTACCTATATTCATGAGCGTATCCATACAAAAAACACCCACGGAACCGGATGCACCCTTTCCAGCGCCATTGCGTCCTACCTGGCTCTGGGAGAAGATCTGGGAACTGCCGTGGAAAAAGGAAAGGCATATGTGACCGGAGCCATCGAACATGCCCTGGATCTGGGAAAAGGGCATGGTCCCACCAATCATTTTTTCATGTACCATCCATGATATAAATCCGGAGCAGAGCCGGAATACAACGGGAGGAAGAGATGGATATTGTCAGGAGATTAAGGGAAAAAAGGCCGCTGGTTCACTGCATCACCAATTATGTGACCGCCAATGATGTGGCCAACGCCATTCTGGCCTGCGGAGGATCTCCGGTGATGGCCGACTCGCCGGAAGAAGCGGCAGAGATCACTTCCGCCGGCGATGTGCTGGTTCTGAACACGGGAACACTGGGCAGAGACAGGGCAGAAGCCATGATGAAATCAGCAGAGGCTGCTGTCCGGAAAGGAATTCCCGTGATCCTGGACCCGGCCGGTGTCGGCGCATCGGAATTCAGAAGAGCATTCGTAAGCAGACTGCTGTCAGCGGTGAGGATTTCCGTCATACGGGGAAATCTTTCGGAGATCTGCTGTGTGGCAGGACACCATGTGCGGGAAAAGGGCGTGGACAGCAGTGCGGAAGAAAAGGAAGACATTGTCAGGACTGCCGCGCTCTGTGCAGCGGACAGATACCGGTGCCTGGTGACGGTTACAGGGGCAGAAGACCTGGTGACCGACGGAAGCAGAATCGCGGTCATAAGAAACGGATCCCCGGTGATGGGAAAGATCACCGGAACCGGCTGCATGCTGTCAGGAATTCTGGGGGCATATGCCGCAGCGGAAGAGGATCTGTTTTTCGCGGCGGTTTCTGCGGCGGTTTCCATGGGAATTGCCGGTGAGGAGGCGGAAGCACGGTACGGGGCAGCCGGAACGGGAAGCATGCGGATGGGAATCATCGATGCCCTCAGCCGGATGGACGATGAGATGCTGGAAAAAAAAGGACGGGTGTTTCTGAATGTTCTGTGAAGACCGGTTTCAAAGGCCTTATGCAGATGTGCCGAAAAGACGGCACGGAAGCATAAGGCCTTTTTCAATATACAGGAAACTCCGTTCCATACATAATGAAATGCTCTGCACGGAGCGCACTGCGGCAGAAAGTACCGCTGTTTATTTCACTTCCTGCAGATCCAGCCGGGGAGAAGCCACAAGAGAATAATTGGAATGATAGATCACGAATCCGGGGGCGGCTCCGGGAACCTTTTTAAGGAATTTTCTCTGGATGTAATCAATTTCCACCTTATCTGCAGAACGGCCTTTGGAGTAATAGGCGGCCAGAGCACCTGCCTCCTCAAAGGTACGGTCAGGAAGTTCCTTCCCTTCGGTTTTTACAATGACATGGGAACCGGGAATTCCCTTGGCATGAAACCACCAGTCCCCTCCGTTTGCCAGCCGGAAGGTCAGTTCCTCATTCTGATAATTGTTTTTCCCCACATAAATGTGAAATCCGTCGGAGGAAAGATAGTGGAAGGGACGGCTGGTAATCCTGGGCTTTTTTCCGCCGGAATATTTCCGCCTGATGTATCCATACTCGGCCAGCTCTTCCCGGATCTGCACCAGGTCATCCTCATAAAGGGCAATATCCAGAGAAGAACTGATGGATTCCAGGTGGGCGATTTCCGATTCGGTCTGTTTCAGCTGTTCCGATACGGCTTCGAAGGTACGCTTCTGCTTGCCGTACTTGTCAAAATATTTCTTTGCATTTTCCTGTGCAGTCAACGTGGGATCCAGAGGAATCTGGATTTCCGTATTGTCATAATAATTGAGGCAGGTAATGGATTTTTCCCCTCCGGAAAGACCATAGCCGTAAGTGTTCAGAAGTTCCCCCCATATCCGGAACTTTTCACGTTTTTCCGTATCCCTCAGCTGTTTTTTCTGAAGATCCAGTTTTTTATAATTGCGTTCCAGGGCATTGGATACGATTTTTCTGAGATCGGTGGATTTCTGATGGATCCGGGAAATGGTATTTTTTTCCGCATAGTATGTTTCCAGAAGACTGCTGACGGAATCAAAGGAAACGGTGCGGTATCCGTCGCCTTCCATCATGGTCAGCGGAACAGAAGAAAACTCCACAGGAGAGTCACCGCGGTAAACAATCACCGGGGAAAAGTTTCCTTCCCGCACGTCATCCATGATCCATGTAAATGCATGGTAGAGGTGAGTCAGCTCCGCATCAGGATATTCTCCGGCAGGGAGATCCCCGTCCAGGGATGCCAGATGGCAGATTTCCGCTGCCGATACAGGGCTGATGCCGGTCAGAGTCATATAAATGGCTTTGGACAGAGGCTGAGGAGTGGACCGGAGCGTCCGGATGAAGTCCTCTTCGGTGATTTCCAGAGGATTCTGTTTTTCTCCTGCGTGGGGAATAAAGTAGGTACGGCCCGGGAGTACCTCACGCACGGAACTGACCTGTGCGGAAATATGCTTGATACTGTCCAGGATCATATCGTTTTCATCACAGAAAATGATGTTGCTGTGTTTTCCCATAAGCTCCGCCACAAGAAATTTTCTCCGGAGATCTCCCATTTCATCCAGATGTTCCACTTCAATGCGGATGATCCGCTCCAGACCGGGCTGGGTAATGGAGACGATCCGCCCGTTGGCGATATGTTTTCTTAACAGCATGCAGAAATTGGGTGCCGTCATGGGACTGGGCTTTCCGGTCTCCGTAAAATAAAGGAGAGGGAGACTGGCATTGGCGGAGATCAGCAGACGCTGATTTCCTTCCGTGCCCTTGATTGTAAGGAGAAGCTCGTCTTTTTCCGGCTGGGCGATTTTTGAGATTCTGCCGGACAGGATCTTTTGATTGAGTTCATGTACAAGATTTGCGATTACGATTCCGTCAAATGCCATGATGGATAAGTCCTTTCTTTGGGGTTAAGGCTCCTGATTCCCGGAACGTGTTTTCTTTTCCAGGGAGTTTTTCAGAAGTTCCAGAAATTCTTTCATATATCCGGTAAGATACAGGTCTTTCCGGTAACATACATAGAAGTGTCTCGGGGCTGCCACGCCCAGAAGCGGATACACATACAGGGAATCTGCCCCATGTTCTTCCAGAATATAGGAATCCGGACAGATCATGACGGCTTTTCCGGAAGCCACCACCCGTTTTCCCACTTCAATGCTGATGGTTTCCAGGCCGATTCGGGGAGTCATTTCCCTGGAAGCAAACAGAGAATTCTGAAGGGCTCTGACTGAATGACCGGGCCTGCTGCAGATAAAGGTTTCATGTTCCGCTTCCAGAATGTCAATGGGGGTTCCGGGGGGAATCCGTCGGGCCAGATCACATTGCCGGTTCACCAGAAGCACCGGCTTTTCTTCTTCCAGAAGTTCGTAATGAAGCTCTTCCCGTCTCGGGGAAGTGGTCATACATGCAATGGTCACGTTTCCCTCCAGAACACTTCGCTCCAGATCCGCGGACCCCTGTTCGGAAAGCTCCAGGGACACATGGGGAAAACGTTCCGTGAACCGGGGATAGACGTCCGGAAGGATTTCCATGGCTCTCTGGACAGAAATTCCGAACCGGATCGTGCCGGATGCTTCATGCTTCAGTTCTTCCACCTGGCCGGCCAGATTCCTGTTTATGGCGGAAATCTGCCTGGCCGCTTCCACATAGAGGCGGCCGGCAGGCGTCAGGGTCATGGGATCGGCAGTCCGGTCAAAAATCGGTGCGCCGAGGCCTGTCTCGGCCGCCTTGATGGCCTGGCTCAGGGATGGCTGGGAAATATAGAGTTTTTTTGCAGCCCCGGTCATACTGCCTTCGCTGAGGACTGCCAGGACATACTGCAGATGCTTTTCGTTCATATGGAAACCTTCTTCCGGAAAGATGGATTTGGCCATATGTTAGCATAAAATTGCCGGAAATTCAATCCGGGAACCGGTTTCGGGAGAATGCGGCACAGATTTATAGGAATTTCCCTATGGATCTCATAGCCGGATAAGTATTGGAGAAACCTGCGCTGCGGTGGTATAGTAAAAACAGAGAAAATCCATATGTTGAACAGCGGAAGGAGGAACAACATGGAAGTAATGAAAACTGCCATGGCCGGCACACTGGAATCCAGCGATGCCCAGGTGACCATTGAACCGGCGGAAAACGGAATTGAGATTCTTCTGGAGAGCAGCGTCATCAAACAGTACGGAAGACATATTAAAGCTGTGATTCTGGAAACGCTGGACCGCCTGGAAGTAAAAAATGCAAGGGTAGCAGTCATTGACAAAGGCGCTCTGGACTGTACCATCAAGGCCAGAGTGGAATGCGCCGTATACCGCTCCTGCGGCGCAACGGAAAATCTGCCGTGGGGAGGTGCAATACGATGAGACATCCCAACAAGAAAAGACTGAGACGCTCCATGATGTTCCTGAACTGCCAGAAACCGGGACTCATCAAGGACCCTTATATCTATAAGCCTGATTCCATCATGCTGGATCTGGAAGACGCAGTGGCCGAAAACCAGAAAGATGCGGCGCGCTTTTCCCTTTATCATGCTCTGAAAGAGATTGATTATCACGGTGTGGAACGTGTGGTCCGCATCAACGGACTGGATACGCCTCACTGGAAGGAAGACATCCGGGTATGTGTGGCCGGAGGTGCCGATGTGATCCGGATCGCCAAGACGGAAACCGCCGCAGACGTAAAACTGGTGGAGGAACATGTGCTGGCGGCAGAACGGGAATTCGGAAGACCGGAAGGCAGTACGCTTCTTATGGCAGCACTGGAATCCTGCCGCGGTGTCCTGAATGCACTGGAAGTTTCGGAATCTTCCGAACGTCTCATCGGAATCGCCCTGTCCGGCGGTGATTACACCAAGGATCTTCAGACCCGCATTACCGGTACCGGTGTGGAACTGCAGGGAGCCAGGCAGCATATGATCATTGCAGCCAGGGCCGCCGGTGTTCAGTGCTGGGATACGGTATTTACAAACCTGGACGACATGGAAGGATTTGAACGGGAAACGGAGATGATCAGGATGATGGGATTTGACGGAAAATCCCTGATCAATCCGCGCCAGATCGCCATTGTACATAAAGTCTTCACGCCCACGGAAAAGGAAATCATTTTTGCGGAAAAAGTAGTCCGGGAAATCGATGAGAAAAAGGCGAAGGGCATCGGTGTTTTCACCGTGGACGGAAAAATGATCGATATCGCATTCTATGACGGTGCCAGAAGGACTCTGGACATGGCCAGGGCTGCCGGCGTTTATCCGGCACCGCAGCATATGGCATAAAGGGGGATTGGAAATGATCAATGCAGCAGGAAGAGAAATCCCGGAAGAAATTCTCAAAGAGACAGGAAAAATGGCTTTTCAGGGCGCGTTTGCCCTGGATGGATATGAATATGTGAAAGCGGCTCCCAGAGTGAGAGCCGTATCAGACCCGAAACGGAGCAAGCAGGTGGCTTCCATTCACGAGGCCCTTCTGAAGTGCGGTCTGCGGGACGGCATGACCCTGTCGTTCCACCACCATTTCCGGGAGGGAGATTATGTGGTGAACATGGTCATGGAAGAAGTACATAACATGGGAATCAGAGATATCACCATCTGCGCCAGTTCCCTGGGAAAGGCCAATGACGCCATTGTACCCTATATCGAAGACGGCACCATTACGGGGATCCAGTCCTCCGGTGTCCGCGGAAAAATCGGTGAGGCCATTTCCGGAGGAAAGCTGAAAAACCTGGCGGTGATGCGTTCCCACGGCGGACGGGTCCGGGCCATTGAAACCGGGGAAGTTCATATTGACATCGCCTTTATCGGAGCCCCCACCTGTGACGAATATGGAAACTGCAGGGCCAACGGCGGAAAAAGTGACTGCGGCGTTCTGTCCTATGCCATGGCCGATGCCCGTTACGCGGATCATGTGGTGGCGGTGACGGACTGTCTGGTACCGTTTCCCAATGTGCCTGCCAGCATTTCCATGTGCGATGTGGACTATGTGTGCGTGGTGGACGCCATAGGAAATCCTGAAAAGATCGCCACGGGAGCAGCAAAGCCCACCACGGACGTGAGAAAAATCATGATGGCAGACTACTGTACAGAATTTGTGATCAACACTCCGTATTTCAAAGACGGATTTTCCTATCAGACCGGCGTCGGCGGTGCCTCCATTGCCTCCACCATCTCCCTGGGAAAGATCATGGAAGAGCGCGGAATCAAAATGGGATTCGGTGTCGGCGGAATCACCACCCCCATGTGCGAGCTTCTGGAAAAAGGCCTGATCCGCACGCTGGTGGATACGCAGGATTTTGACCTGGGAGCCATCGAATCCATAAAGAAGAATCCAAACCATGTGGAGATTTCCGCGTCAGAGTATGCCAATCCCATGAACAAAGGTGCCTATGTGAACCGGCTGGATTTTGTGATCCTGGCATCTCTGGAAGTGGATGTGAACTTCAACTGCAACGTGGTGGTGGGATCCGACGGAGTGATTACGGGAGCTCAGGGCGGTCATCCGGATACGGCTGCCGGGGCCAAATGCACCATCGTCATTGTTCCGATTCTTCAGGGCAGGATTCCGGCAGTACGTACCAGCGTAACCACTGTGACAACGCCCGGCGAAACGGTGGACGTGGTGATCACGGACTACGGAATTGCCATCAATCCAAGAAGGCAGGATCTGATCGATTGTATGAAGGGAGTAAATCTGCCGTTCTGTACCATTGAAGAACTCCGCGACAAGGCTTATGCCATAGCGGGAGAACCGGACGATGTGGAATTTGAAGACCGCGTTGTGGGCATCATCGAGAGCAGAGACGGTACGATTCTGGACGTGGTGCGTCAGATAAAAGATTACGAGATCTGATGAAAAAACCGGCATGATCCGGTTTTTACGGAAGATCCGGCAGAACTGCCGGCAGTTTCCGCGGCTTTCCGCAGATGCTGCCGGTCTTTTCTGTTTCTGGTTGACTAGATTTTCCATTTGACGTATAATAGGCATATCTATGTGAAAGTGAGGCAGCTTCAGGATGATAAAGAGTATGACCGGCTTCGGCCGCAGTGAAGTTGTGACAGATGAGTGCAGAATCTCTGTGGAGATCAAGGCAGTCAACCACCGGTATCTGGACCTGGCAGTCAAGATGCCGAAAAAATTCAATTATTTCGAAGCGGCAATGCGGACACTTCTGAAGGATTATATCCAGAGGGGAAAAGTGGACGTATTTGTTGTGTATGAAGATTATACAGAAGAGAAGGTATGCCTGAAATACAACAGCTCTCTGGCGGCGGAGTATATGGAAACCTTCGGCCGCATGGCGGAACAGTTCGGGATCGAAAATGACGTGAAAGTGTCGGAACTGTCCAGATATCCGGAAGTGCTTACCATGGAGCAGGTACCCGAGGATGAGGAACAGATGTGGGCTCTTCTGGAAAAAGTGCTGAGGGAGGCCGCAGAAAGCTTTGTGAAAGCACGTGTGCTGGAAGGAGAAAACCTCAGAACGGACCTTCTGGGCAAACTGGATCATATGCTGGAACTGGTGGCATCCATTGAGGAACGGTCTCCGAAAGTTGTGGAAGAATACCGTCAGAAGCTGACGGACAAGATCCGGGAGCTGCTTCAGAGCGCTTCTGTGGATGAAGCCCGTATTCTGACAGAAGTAACGATTTTTGCTGACAAGATCTGTGTGGATGAGGAAACGGTGCGGCTCAGGAGCCATATCGAGGGCATGGAGAAGGAACTTCAGGCAGGAGGAAGCGTCGGAAGGAAGCTGGATTTCATTGCCCAGGAAATGAACCGGGAATCCAACACCATTCTTTCCAAATCAAGTGATCTGGAAATTTCGGATCAGGCGATTATTCTGAAAACAGAGATCGAAAAGGTCCGGGAACAGATACAGAATATTGAATAACTGGAGTGAGAAAACATGAATCAGCACGGAGTTCTGGCTGTGGTATCGGGATTTTCCGGTGCCGGCAAGGGAACGATTATGAAGGCCCTGCTTGAAAAGTATGATAACTATGCCCTGTCAGTTTCAGCCACCACCAGGTCACCGAGACCGGGGGAAGAAAACGGAAGGGAATATTTCTTTGTATCGGAAGAGCGTTTTGAGGAAATGATCGCCGCCAATGAGCTGATCGAATACGCCCGGTATGTGAACCATTATTACGGAACGCCCAGGACCTACGTGGAATCCAGACTGGCGGAAGGCAAGGATGTGATCCTGGAGATTGAAATCCAGGGCGCGCTGAGGGTAAAGGAAATGTTCCCTGACGCACTGCTGATTTTTGTGGTTCCGCCCACCGCCAAGGAACTGAAAAGCCGTCTCACGGGAAGGGGCACGGAGACCCCGGAAGTCATTGAAAAACGTCTGGAGAGAGCAAGAGAAGAGTCCGATACCATGGATTCTTATGACTATATTCTTGTAAATGACAGGGTGGATGAATGCGTGGAGGAACTTCACGGACTCATCCGGTCCCAGCACCTCAGGATTTCCTGCAACCGGGAACTGGTGGCCAGAATGAAAGAGGAACTGAACGAACTTTGCCCAAGGCCGTAATCAGGCCGGCGGGAAATTTCCGTAAATCTGAAAGGAGTCAATATCATATGTTACATCCGTCTTATTCTGATCTGATTGATGCAGTAAACAGCTCTGTGGAACCGGGAGAGGAGCCGGTGGTTCAGAGCCGCTATTCCATTGTGATTGCCGCCGCAAAACGTGCGAGACAGCTGATCGACGGTGACGATGCGCTGGTGGCCGGTGCTGCCGGAAAGAAACCGCTTTCCGTAGCTGTGGAAGAACTTTATCAGCAGAAGGTGAAGATCGTAAACGATGAAACACCTGCCGAAGAAGAGGCTGAAGAGGAAAACGAAATCAGTGAATAACGCTGGGAGGGGAGGAAATGAAGGCTTATGGCTCCGTTTCCTCTTTTTTTAAATGAAAAATACAAATCAAAAACATAGAGTAGGAGACTGACCTGATGAATTTGCTTTTCATATCACTGGGATGTGACAAGAACCTGGTGGATACGGAAAAAATGCTGAGTCTTCTGGGAAAAGAAGGGTATTCTTTCGTGGATGACGAAACCCTGGCAGATGTGATTGTCATCAATACCTGCTGCTTCATCGGAGATGCAAAAGAGGAAAGCGTCAATACCATCCTGGAGATGGTCCGGCTGAAGGAAAACGGAAGGCTGAAAGCACTGATTGTTACCGGCTGCCTGGCGCAGCGTTACAAGGAAGAGATCACCACGGAAATTCCGGAGGTGGATGCGGTGCTGGGAACCACGTCCTATGAAGCCGTGGCAGAAGCCGTGAAAGAAGCCCTGAAGGGACATCATACGGCTGTTTTCCGGAGCATAGACGATCCTGTGGGCACTGCCACGGAGCGTATGGTGACCACCGGAGGCCATTATGCATTTCTGAAGATTGCAGAAGGATGTGACAAACGCTGCACCTACTGCATTATCCCGTATCTCAGAGGAAAATACAGAAGTGTTCCCATGGAACAGCTGGTGAAGGAAGCGGAAGAACTGGCGGAAAAGGGAGTAAAGGAACTGATTCTGGTGGCACAGGAAACCACCCTGTACGGAAAGGATCTGTACGGACGGAAAATGCTGCCGGAGCTTCTGAAACGGCTTGCTGCGGTTGACGGTATCCAGTGGATCCGTCTTCAGTACTGCTATCCGGAGGAAATCACGGAGGAACTGATTCAGGTAATGCGTACAGAAGAGAAAATCTGCCATTATCTGGATATTCCGATCCAGCATGCCAGCGACAGAGTCCTGAAACGGATGGGAAGAAAAACAAGCAACGGGGAAATCCGCCAGCTGATTGCAGAGCTCAGACAGGAAATTCCGGACATTGCCCTCAGGACAACCCTGATCTCCGGTTTCCCGGGAGAGACGGAAGAAGACCATGAAATCCTCATGGAGTTTGTGGATGACATGGAGTTCGAGCGCCTCGGCGTTTTTGCCTATTCTCCGGAGGAGGATACACCGGCCTTCGGATTCCCGGACCAGGTGCCGGATTCCGTAAAAGAAGAGCGGCGGGCGGAGATTATGGAACTGCAGCAGGACATTGCCTTTGACAAGTCAGAACAGATGAAAGGCAGAGTGCTGGAAGTGATGATTGAGGGAAAAGTTGCTGACGAAAATGCCTATGTGGGCAGAACCTATATGGACAGTCCCGGTGTGGACGGACTGATTTTCGTCAATACGGACCTGGAACTGATGTCCGGTGATTTTGTCCGTGTCCGGGTGACAGGCGCGCTGGAGTATGATCTGATCGGGGAGGTAGAAAATGAATTTACCAAATAAACTTACGGTTCTCCGTGTTATTATGATTCCGTTTTTTGTGGCGTTTCTCCTGATGGACGGAGGCACCAATGCTGTGTACCGGTATATTGCGGCTGCGATTTTCATCATAGCCAGCCTTACGGATATGCTGGACGGAAAAATTGCAAGGAAATATAATCTGGTGACAAATTTCGGGAAATTCATGGATCCTCTGGCGGACAAGCTGCTGGTATGTTCCGCTCTGATCTGCATGATCGAACTGGGACAGCTTCCGGCATGGGTGGTTATCATTATCATCAGCCGTGAATTCATCATCAGCGGCTTCCGGCTGGTGGCTTCCGATAACGGGGTCGTGATTGCGGCCAGCTACTGGGGAAAATTCAAGACCACATTCCAGATGATTGCTGTGGTGCTTCTGATTTTCAACATCCCTGCGCTTTCCATGGTCACCACTGCCGTGGTGTGGATTGCAGTGGCTCTGACGGTGATCTCCCTGGTGGACTATATTGTGAAAAATGCCGGAGTTCTGAAAGAAGGTAAGATGTAATGGTAAAGACAGAGCATGGATATCTACAGATGTATAAAGTCTTCGGAAAAAGCGAGACGGAAATCAAGGAACGGCTCAGCGGACTTTTGTCCGGAGACGGTGTCCCGGCCGTAACCGTACGCAGAAGGTCCAGAGAAGTTCAGATTCTGGTGGAATCTCCGGAAACGGATGAGGAAACCGCAAAACAGCAGATCAAGCCGACGGGAAAAGAGATTAAAAGGCTGCTGGGGGACATGATTTATTCCACCAGGGAAAATGAAACCATGGAAGAAGCGGCGGTCAGGCTGCTGTCCAGATACGGACTGACTGTGACAACGGCAGAGTCCTGCACGGGAGGAATGATGGCTTCCAGAATCGTCAATATTCCCGGCGCATCCGAAGTTTTCAACGAAGGATTCATCACATATTCCAACAAGGCCAAGAGAAAGCTTCTGGGGGTATCCAAGTCCACCCTGAAAAAATACGGTGCCGTCAGTGAACAGACCGCCAGGGAAATGGCGGAGGGAGGCGTCCGGAAAGCAGACGCGGATGCGTGCATCGCGGTTACGGGGATTGCCGGGCCGGACGGAGGCACCGATGAAAAACCGGTGGGTCTCGTTTATGTGGGCTGCTGTCTGAAAGATGAAGTGACTGTGGAAGAATGCCATTTCCGGGGAACCCGGGGTGAGATACGCGAACAGTCTGCGGTATGGGGGCTGGATCTTCTGAGGCGCTCCATTCTGAAACACTACCGATAGGCGGCGAGAATATGCGATGGTACGAAAAGCTGTATGTGGGTGAAAAAGCCAGGGACCGCAGATTTTCCATCATACAGTCCATACGGCATGGAAAGGCGTCCGGATATTACGTTCTGACGCCTCCTTCCAACAGCGGGAATCTGCTGGACATGTATCCGGCCTATACCCTGACACAGCCTTATTATCAAAAGCAGGATCTGCTGATCATCGGCGTGGCCGCGGATTTTGAGGATGCCGCGGAGCTTGCAGGCAGGATTCTGCAGGATCTATATCGTAAGACAGGAGGATTTGATCTGTCTGCTCTTACGGAGGGAAATCTATTCAGGGAGTGAGTGTATGCTCCATATTATATTGCTGATTCTGAAAATTCTGGGCATCCTTATTCTGACGATCCTCGGATTTCTGCTGCTTTGCCTGGGAATGGTGCTTCTGGTGCCGCTGCGGTATCGCGGAATGGTCCGCAGGCAGGATGAATTACAGGCGCATGCCGCCGTCTCCTGGCTTTTCAGGGCATTCCGACTGGATTTCAGCTATGAAAAGAAAGCCGTGATCTCGTTCCGGATTCTCTGGTTCAATGTTTTTTCCAGACAGCTGTTTCCGGCGGAGGAAGCCGCAGAGACAGCCCGGGACGGAGAAATACGGATGGTGCGTGCGGCCGGTCTGGAACACGGGAAACCGGACACTGACGCTAAAAATCCCGGAAAAACACAGGATAAGGCCCGTGAATCGGCCCCGGAACCTGCGGACATGTACACGAAAGCGGATCGTCCGGAAGAGAACCGTATCCCGGACACTGCCGGAAAACGCTCCGGTCCGGGACATGCTGCCCGGGAAGAGACTGCACGGATTCCGGAATCCCGGGAAGAGACGGAAGAAGAGAAGGAGCGCGGAGACAGACCTTCGCAGGACAGTCTTGTAAAAAAACTCGGGAAGCTGTGCAGAGAACGGCTGGCAGAAAAAATCCGCGGGTTCGTCCGCCGGCTTCAGAATTCTGTGTCAGAAATAAAAAAGAAGAAAGAAATCCTGGGAAAAAAGTACAGGAAGGTCAGGGATTTTCTGGAGGATCCGGAAAATCAGAAAACATTCCGCCTGCTGCTGAGACAGACGGGAAAAGCATTCCGCCATCTGTTTCCGCGCAGAATCCGGGGGCATGTCCGGTTTGGCCTGGAGGATCCGTATCTGGTGGGCAGAATCCTGTGTGCCGTGAGTCCTTTCTACGGATTTTACGGCAGCTCTCTTTCTCTGGAGCCTGTGTTTGATGAAAAGGTTCTGCAGGGAGAGGCGGAGTTTCGCGGACATATCCGTCTGTTTACTTTGCTCTGCATTGTGCTGCGGGTGTTTGCCAATAAGAATTTCCGTATTTTGATGAAAAAATGGAGAACTTAAGAAGGAGGAATCATATATGGCTGAAAATCAGTTCCCTTCAACGGTTGAGGCCCTGTTCAAGGGCATGGACCATTTTGTGACCACGAAGACTGTGGTGGGAGAGGCGGTCAAGGTGGATGATACCATTATTCTTCCGCTGGTGGACGTGACCTGTGGAATGGCTGCAGGATCCTTTGCCCAGAATTCCAAGACCAACGGCGGAGGCGGAATGAGCGCGAAGATGAGTCCCAGCGCTGTTCTGGTGATTCAGAACGGGGCAGTGCGCCTGGTCAACATCAAACATCAGGATGCAGTGACCAAAGTCCTGGATATGGTGCCGGATCTGGTGGACCGGTTTGTGGGAGGCCGGGATGTTTCCCCCGACGCCATGGAGAGAGCGGAAGAAACTGCCAGAGATCTGGCGGGTCAGGAAGAAAAATAAGATTTTCGAATGCATCGGCATAAGGCCGCATATGATGTATCATAGAATCCTGCAGGGAGGAATGTATGAGACGTCTGTGCGGCCTTATGCTGTTCTGTGTCGGGATCGGTATGACATGGGTTCTGATCATCCCCAAATCATTTCTCCTGGTGATGATTGCCGTGGGACTTCTGATTCTGGGATATAATCTGTTCTGCTGCTGAAGCAGGGTGCCGGAGTATCCCGGAATGTCAGAAAGGCATACAGACGGTTCCGGACAGGAGCCGGTCATGAAATCCGGAATGAAAAAAGGGCATCCTTTCTGTATGAAACAGAAAAGACACCCTTTTGTTTTTTGCTGCAGAAAACCTGTATCGGAGGAGTTATGCTCTTTCAACGAGACCGGATCTTAAGCAGGCAGTACATACGTACATTTTCCGTGCTCCGCCGTTAACCTTAACCTTTACAGATTTCACGTTTGCGTTCCAGATTCTGTTGGATCTTCTATGGGAATGGCTTACTCCATTACCAAAGTGAGCAGCTTTTTCACAAATAGCGCATTTTGCCATGGTCGCACCTCCTTAACAGTTCTTTGGACTCTTAAGTAAAAATCCATAACAAATGTATGATAGCAGATTGAATGGAATTTTGCAAGCAGATTTTTAAAAATTCTCATAATTTCTCATAAAAAACTCGGAATTTGAATGGACAGGCGCAGGGGGATATGATATATTATTTAACAGATAAGCCGGTTGAAACGGGACGCGGCATCGCAAACTCAGCGGAAACGGAGGCAAAAGTATGAAGGGATGCATCAATAACAAAATGGGACAGATTCAGATTGATACCGACGTGATCGCCTTCTATGCAGGTACGACGGCGGTGGAGTGCTTCGGAATTGTGGGTATGGCGGCTGTCAGCATGAAGGACGGACTTGTGAAGCTTCTCAAAAGAGAAAGCCTGACTCATGGGATCAATGTGTCACTCAATGACAATGCCATCAGCATCGATTTTCATGTCATTGTGTCGTATGGTGTCAGCATCTCTACGGTAGCGGATAACCTGATTGAAAATGTGAAATACAAGGTGGAAGAATTTACTGGAATGCCGGTGGAGAAAATCAATATCTACGTCGAAGGCGTGAGAGTGATAGATTAAGGAGGAACTAATTCATGGAATTAAAGTCCATAGATGCCGCGCTGATGAAGGCAGCGGTTCTGGCTGCTGCAAAAAATCTGGAGGCAAAAAAAGAATGGATTAATGAATTGAATGTATTCCCGGTGCCGGACGGCGATACGGGTACCAATATGACAATGACCATCATGGCAGCAGCAAAGGAAGTGGCTGCACTTGAAGAGCCGACAACGAAGGCCATTGCCAAAGCCCTTTCCTCCGGATCCCTCCGGGGTGCCCGGGGCAACTCCGGCGTTATCCTCTCTCAGCTGTTCAGAGGATTTGCAAAAGAGATTGTTGAGACAGACGACATTACGGTTACAGTGCTGGCCGACGCATTTAACAGAGGAATGGAAACTGCCTACAAGGCAGTCATGAAGCCCAAGGAGGGAACCATTCTGACGGTTGCCCGCGGAATGGCGGAGCGTTCCACGGAACTTGCGGCCCAGACGGATGATATCATTGAATTCCTGGAAAAAGTCATTGATCAGGGAGATTATGTGCTGAGCCAGACACCGGAGATGCTGCCGGTGCTGAAACAGGCAGGCGTGGTGGATTCCGGCGGACAGGGCCTGATGCAGGTGATGAAGGGCGCGCTGGATGGCCTTCTGGGAAGGGGAATTCCTTTTGATGCCGAAGTTTCCAGAGAAGATTCAGGCAGAACGGCGGCCGTCCGCCCGGAACTGGAAACAGACGATATCCGTTTTGGCTACTGCACGGAATTCATCATCAATACGGAAAAACCTTTCGGAGAATCCGAGGAAATGAAGCTGAAGGCCTATCTGGAGTCCATCGGGGATTCCATTGTGGTGGTTTCGGACGATGACGTGGTGAAGGTTCATGTCCATACCAACCATCCGGGTCTTGCATTTGAAAAAGCCCTGACATACGGTTCCCTTTCCAGAATGAAAGTGGACAATATGCGTGAAGAGCACAATGAACGTCTGAACCTTTCCGGAACAGCTGCTGTTCCGGAAGAAAAGAAGGAAGAACCCAGAAAGGAATACGGCTTCATTGCAGTTTCCATGGGAGAAGGACTGGGAGAGATCTTCCGCGGAATCGGAGCCGATTATCTGATTGAAGGCGGGCAGACCATGAATCCCAGTACGGAAGACATGCTGAATGCCATCGATCAGGTCAATGCAGACGTGATTTATATTCTTCCCAACAACAAAAATATCATCCTTGCGGCAGAGCAGGCCAGAAGCCTGGTGGAAGATAAAACCGTCTATGTGGTGCCGTCCCGGACAGTTCCCCAGGGAATTGCGGCTCTGATCAATTTCCTTCCGGATGCGTCTCCTGAAGAGAACATGGAGACCATGAAAGAGGAGATGGCGCGGGTTCATACTCTGCAGGTTACCTATGCAGTCCGCAGCACATCCATTGACGGCATGGAAATCGCAGAGGGAGACATCATGAGATCGGAAGAGCGTCGTGTAGGGAAAGAGTGTA
>OGGQ01000663.1_pt1 | contig 49494 bp, 42 predicted proteins | sample 1571191 | NCBI WGS metagenome assembly OGGQ01 (sample SAMEA2582061, study PRJEB24529) | metagenome | biome: Human gut stool | place: China | collected 2011
GACCTTCTGCGCACATCGGTTGCCTCCGCCGGGAACGATCACCGGCTGGGCGCCAATGAGGCTCCACCCGCCGTGGTCTCCATCTTCCTGGGCGACGAGCTGACGGCGGTGCTCAAATCCATTGAGGCGGAGGAGCCCTATCAGGGCGCAGAGCGCACCCGGATGAAGCTGGGCGTACCCGCGCTGCCCCGGTTCCTTCGGGACACCACGGACCGCAACCGCACGTCCCCCTTCGCCTTCACAGGCAACAAGTTTGAGTTCCGGATGCTGGGCTCCGCCAACTCCATCGCCTGTGTCAACATCATGCTCAACAGCGCCGTGGCGGACACCCTCCGGCAGTTCGCGGATTGTCTGGAGGGTGCGGAAGACCTGGACGCCGCCATCCACGCTCTGATCAAGGACACCATCCGAACCCACAAGCGCATCATCTTCAACGGCAACGGCTATGACGGCGCCTGGCTGCGGGAGGCGGAAAAGCGGGGCCTATCCAATCTGCGCACAACGCCGGACTGCGTACCCTGCCTCCTGGAGAAGAAAAACGTAGACATGCTCACCGGGCTGAAGGTCTATTCCAAAGCAGAGCTGGAGTCTCGCTATGAGATCACCCTGGAAAACTACTGCAAGTGTGTGAGCATTGAGGCCCTCACGATGGTAGATATGTCCCGCCGGGACATCCTGCCTGCGGTGGAGTGCTATGCCGCCCAGGTCGCCTCCGCTGCCGCCGCCAAAAAGTCCCTGACGCCGGAGCTTCCGTGCCTCTATGAGACGGAGCTGGTGCGCCGGCTCTCCGGCCTTACAGACCGGATTGCCGAACAGACCGGCGCACTGGAACGGCTCATGGCCGAGCTCCAGGCCGGGAGCGGCTTCGCGGCCGTGTCCTGCCGCATCCGGGACGAGGTTCTGCCGGCCATGGGGGCCCTGCGGGCCGCCGTGGACGAGGCTGAGACGCTGACCGCCTCCGACTGCTGGCCCTACCCGACCTACGGGGACCTCCTTTTCAGCGTCCGCTGAGGGGGGCGGTCAGGGCGGTGAAGGGATACCGTCTGAGCCGGGCCATTTCATCATCAAGTTTTTTCAGCGTACCAGCCGGCCACGTCGCGATCTGGTGCGCTGGGTTGGGAGGTAACAAGATGTGTTCCATCATGGGATATTGCGGTCTTGACGCCGATTACGAAGCATTCCGCGAGGGGTTCTTCCGCACCAAGTCCCGGGGGCCTGACGACAGCCGGATCATCGACACTGGCATGGGCCTTCTGGGGTTCCACCGCCTTGCCATCATGGGCCTGACGCCGGAGGGAATGCAGCCCTTCTCCCTGGATGGGAGCTATGTGGTGTGCAACGGTGAAATCTATGGATATGAGCGGATTCGCAGCCAGCTCTCCGGAAAATACGCCTTTGTCAGCGGCTCCGACTGCGAGGTGCTTTTGCCCCTGTACCGGGAGTATGGGGTGGAGATGTTCCGGATGCTGGATGCGGAGTTTGCCTGCATCCTCTTTGACGCGGAGACAGGCAGCTATCTGGCCGCCCGGGACCCCATCGGAATCCGGCCGCTGTTTTACGGCTATGACAGCCGTGGCGTCATCGTCTTTGCCAGCGAGGCCAAAAATCTGGTGGGGTTGGTTGGTGAGATTCACCCCTTCCCCCCCGGGCACTACTATCAGGATGGGCGCTTCATCCGCTACGCGGACATGACCGCCGTGGAACATGTCGTAACAGACGATCTGGATACCATCTGCCAAAACATCCGGGAAAAGCTGATTCGGAGCGTGGAAAAGCGGCTGGTGGCCGACGCCGGGGTGGGCTTTTTGCTCAGCGGCGGACTGGACTCCTCCCTGGTGTGTGCCATTGCGGCCAAAAACCACCCAGAGCCCATTCGCACCTTTGCCATCGGCATGCGGGAGGACGCCATTGACCTCAAATACGCGCGGGAGGTGGCCGCGTATCTCGGCGCCAGCCACACCGAGGTGATCATCACCCGGCAGGATGTTCTGAACGCTCTGGAGCCGGTGGTGGCCCTGCTGGGGACCTATGACATCACCACCATCCGGGCCAGTATCGGCATGTATCTGGTGTGCAGGGCCATCCATGAGACCACCGACATCCGGGTGCTGTTGACCGGAGAGGTCTCCGACGAGCTCTTCGGCTACAAGTACACGGACTTCGCCCCCTCCGCGGCAGAGTTCCAGAAGGAGGCGGAAAAGCGGGTCCGGGAGCTCCACTGCTACGACGTGCTGCGGGCGGACCGCTGCATCTCCGTGAACTCTCTGGAGGCCCGGGTGCCCTTCGGGGACCTGGACTTTGTCCGCTATGTCATGTCCATTGACCCGGAAAAAAAGCGCAACCAATACGGCAAGGGGAAATATCTCCTGCGCCGGGCCTTTGAGGGGGACTATCTGCCCCGGGACATCCTCCTTCGGGAAAAGGCAGCCTTTTCGGACGCAGTGGGGCACTCCATGGTGGATGATCTAAAGGCGTATGCCGAGAGCCGTTATTCGGACGCGGAATTCTCTCAAAAGGTCCGGAAATACGCTGATTCCCCACCCTTTACGAAGGAGTCCCTTCTCTACCGGGAGCTTTTTGAGCGGTATTACCCCGGACAGAGCCGGATGATCCCCGGCTTCTGGATGCCCAACAAAGACTGGCGCGGCTGCGACGTGGACGACCCCTCCGCCCGGGTCTTATCCAACTATGGCGGCAGCGGCGTGTGAGCTGTCAAACATCAACAAGGAGGTATCACTGTGGAAAAAAGAGAGCTGCTGTATGAGGGAAAGGCGAAGCGGGTCTACCGGACCGACGACCCGGAGTCGCTGATCGTCTCCTATAAAGACGACGCCACTGCCTTCAACGGTCTGAAAAAAGGGCGCATTGCCGGCAAGGGCGCCGTAAACAACCAGATGAGCAACCGCCTGATGCGTTATTTGGAGGAAAACGGCGTTCCCACCCATTTCATTGCTGAGCTCAATGAACGAGAGACCCTGGTCAAGCGGGTGAGCGTGATTCCGCTGGAGGTTATTGTCCGCAACATCGCCGCCGGCTCCTTCTCCAAACGCTATGGCGTGGAGGAGGGGGTGGTATTGGACTGCCCCACCTTTGAGTTCTCCTATAAGAACGACGCCCTGGGGGACCCTCTGCTGAACACCAGCCACGCCCTGGCCTTGAATCTGGCGGCGCCGGAGGAACTCACTGTGATCCGCACTCTCGCCCTCCGGGTAAACGAGCTGCTGCGGACATTCTGGGCGGGCTGTGGGATCACTCTGGTAGATTTCAAGCTAGAGTTTGGCCGCCTGCGGAACGGCTCCATCGTCCTGGCGGATGAGATTAGCCCAGACACCTGCCGTCTCTGGGACAGCGGCACCCAGGAAAAGCTGGACAAAGACCGTTTTCGCCAGGACCTGGGCCGCGTGGAGGAGGCATACGCCGAGGTGATGCGGCGGATGACGGAGCATGATGCGTAAGGTGCCGCGCCGGGAGCGCCATTTACATGAGGAGTGCGGCGTGTTCGGCCTGTTCTCTCCGGAGACGGCGGATGTTGCGTCCCTTGCCTATTACGGGCTCTTTGCCCTCCAGCACCGCGGCCAGGAGAGTGCTGGCATTGCCGTGAACGACGATGGGGTGTTCTCCGTCTGGCGGGGTGTGGGGCTGGCAGGCGAGGCACTTCCCCGGCAAAGGCTGCAAAGCCTTGGAGCCGGCCAAATCGCTGTGGGACACGTCCGTTACGCCACCACCGGCTCCGATGCCGCCCTGAACGCCCAGCCCCTGATGATCAATCACTTCAAGGGCCGCATGGCCCTTGCCCACAACGGGAACCTCACCAACTCCATGGAACTGCGCCGGATGCTGGAGGAGCAGGGCTCCATTTTCCACACCACCACGGATTCCGAAGTCATCGCATACCTTCTGGTTCGGGAACGGCTGCGCACGCCGTCCATTGAGGCAGCTGTCCGCTCTGCCATGAACGATCTGGAGGGCGCTTATTCCCTGGTCATTGCCTCTCCCACCAAGCTGATTGCCGTGCGGGACCCCCATGGGTTCCGCCCCTTGTGTATGGGCCGCCGCCCCGACGGGTCCGTGGTGTTCGCCTCAGAATCCTGCGCCCTGGACGCAGTGGGCGCCGTTTTGGAGCGGGACATCCGTCCCGGTGAGATCGTCACCGTGGGGCGGGACGGCGTTCACTCCGATGCCTCCCACTGCGACACGGTCCCCCGGCGGCTGTGCGTGTTTGAGTTCATCTACTTCGCTCGGCCGGACTCCGTCATAGACGGCTGCAGCGTCACCCAGGCCCGGCAGCAGGCCGGCGCGTTTTTGGCCAAGGAGCATCCCGTGGAAGCGGATGTGGTGGTGGGCGTGCCGGATTCCGGGCTGGACGCGGCCCTGGGTTATGCCTCCGCATCCGGCATCCCCTACGCCCTGGGATTCACCAAAAACAAGTATGTGGGCCGTACCTTTTTGGCCCCCACCCAATCCCTGCGGGAGGATGGCGTCAGTTTCAAGTTGAATCCCATTCGTTCCGTAGTGAAGGGGAAGCGGGTGGTACTGGTGGATGATTCCATTGTCCGGGGCACTACCTGCCGTCGTATGATTGATCTGCTGCGCCGTGCGGGGGTCCGGGAAATTCACATGCGGGTCAGCGCCCCGCCCTTTGTATCGCCGTGTTATTACGGGACGGACATAGACAGCGCCGAGGACCTCATCGCAACCCGCCACACCGTGGAGGAGATCGCCCGGATCATCGGCGTGGATTCCCTGGGCTACCTCTCTCTGGAGCATACCGGCCAGCTGGCCGGAGCCGGCGCGGAGGGCTTTTGCACTGCCTGCTTTGGCGGCGGCTATCCCACAGCCGTTCCAAGCGCCGGTCAGAAGGACCGTTTTAGCCAGAAAATCAGCCGGAGTGCATCCCTTGCAGGGAAATCTCCATGATGCAGCCGCGCCGGACCTCCTTTGATTGGGCCCGGACCTTCACACAGGAGCATGAAACGTCCGCCGTTTGAACAAGCGGTTCAAACAGCGGACGTTCTCTCCCCCTGCACACAGCTTTCGCAGGGGCTATCTCGTTTTTCAAACGCATGGATGCGCCCGGTTGTCAGGCGGTCACTTCTGCAGAATATGAATGGCGAAACCGCCAAACTCTCCATCCAGATAGATATTCTTCAGCCTGCCCTCCTCCGTATAGGCGGCGGTGTCCATCCGAAAGGAAAAGCCCTTTTCTCTCAACTCCTCCACGGCGGCGGCCAGATCATCCGTCTGCATGGCAATATGGCCCTTGCTGCCCAGGAACGGAGCCTTCATACACTCAAAGTAATCTCCGGCAAATTCCGATTTTTTTCCGTGGCGCAGCTGCAGATGGAACATTGCGCTCAACAGCTCTGCCAGCTGAAGCGCCTTCTCAGGGCTTTCCGTATTGATCCCTACGTGAACCAGCTCAAATCTGTTTTTCATCACAACCCTCATTTCTCCTCCCGAACCGGGAGAGTCCATCTGTCAAAAGCGGCCCTGCACAGATGACGGCCGCCTTTTAAGGATCAGGCAACCGTTTTATTGGACCTTGGCCGCGGTGGGATTGTAGACGCCCACCCGCTCCCGCTTGCGTCCGATGACGTCCTCTTCGGAGAATGTCATCCACTTTACGCCCCGGCGGGTCTGATAGGCAAAGGCCAGGTGCAGCATTCCATCCTTTCCCTGCATGAGGTAGGGGTACTCGTACTGGCGGTTGTTGGTGGAGTTCTCCTCCCCTACAAAGCCCTCCCCCAGCTCCATGTGGCGGATCAGGGGGAACGTCAGCCCGCCGTCCTCGGAGAGAGCCACGGCCACCGGGCACCGCAGGCCCGGCCATGCGGCCTCGTCCGCCTTCGGCTCTGGTGTACAAGTCGGATTATAGGCAATGGCGATCCGGCCGCTTTTCAGCTTCACGGCACTGATGCTGGAGTTGTTGTTGGGCAGCGGCGTGGGGACCGGTTCAGACCAGGTCTCGCCATAGTCCAAGGACTCGCTGCGGTAAATGAAGTCCGCCGCGCGGCTGCGCATAAACGCCGCCAAATGTCCCGGCTCCAGCTCCACCACGTTGGGATGCACCCGCCCGTGGCTGCCTGGCATGTCCACCCGCCGCCAGGTTTTTCCCTGGTCGTCGGAGAGCCGGAAGGCAGAGGGGTCCCCCGCCAAACCGGAGGCACTGTCGCTGCAGATCCAGTTACCGAAAATCCAGCGTCCGTTGGAGAGGATTTGGATGGGCTGGCGGCAGAACGTGCCCTCCTCCGGGAATACCACATCATAGGTCCCCCAGGTGCGGCCGCCGTCGGTACTGCGCTGGCGGCGCACCACGGAGGTGAACTGCATGTTGTCCTTCCCTTCCATGCGGTCCAGCTGGGCTGTATACATGGCCCACACCTCGCCGCCGGGGGCAAGGAACAGCGAGGGATTCTGCTCGCTGCGATGGGGATCGCCGGAAACCAGCACCGGCTCGCTCCACCGGCCGCTGTCCTTTTCCAGGCGGGAGCAGATCACGCTGACGTCGGCGCTGCCCTCGTAGGAGCCGGCAAACCACGCGCACAGAAGATCGCCGTTTTCAAGCTCCAGCAGGGTCGGGGCATGAGCGGTTGCGTAGGGGCCTGGGGGCAGCATCGCCTCCACGGTTCCCATCGCGGGGTTTTCATACACGGTGCCGTCAGGCGTCAGCCCGGGCAACACAGGATATTTCATCATTGACACCTCACTTGTCCAAACGTGACGGCCGTTCAGATCGTAAATTCCCGCTCATAGGCGGGGTCTATCTCGGGGTAATCCAGGCGGTTATGGGTACCGCGGCTCTCCCTGCGGTTCAGCGCGGCCTGCAAAATCATTCGGATGGAGAGGGCGCTTTGCTCCGTGAAGCTGTCCGCCCGCAGCTCGCCGCTTTGAAGGAGAGCGTCCAGCGCCTCCCCCGCCGCCGCCAGCTCCTTACCGCTGCGGTAGATGCCCAAAGCCCCGGCGCCGATCTCACGCACCTTGGGGAGAAGACGCTCCCGGGCAGCAAGGTCCTCCCGATAGGTGACGGGCTGCTCTTGCGGTGCCTTTTCCGGCACACCGTTTCTTGCGATGCCCTCCGCGCACAGCATGCCGGAGAGGGCTGCCTGGCTGCCGGCGTTGCCGGCACAGCGGCAGGCGCCGTGGATACCGCCGCAGGCCTCGCCTACAGCGTAGAGTCCCGGAACATTGGAGGCGTAGTCCAGATTTACCTGGATGCCGCCGGAGAAGCTGTGAACCATGGGACCAATTTCCAACTGCTGTTCATTGGGGTCGCAGCCGCTGCGCATCAGCCGGTCAAAAAACCAGGGATAAGACTTCAAAACCGCCCGGTCTACATGCCGCAGGTCCAGATAGACGCCCCCGTGGGGGCTTCCCTTTCCCGCCTGGACTTCTTTCCAAGCCTCCCGGTTGATCAGGGATTTGGAGGCCCCCGCCTCGCCCTGGGGCCGTACCCGCAGCAAGAAGCGCTCTCCTTCGGCGTTGCGGAGATACCCGCCCTCGCCCAGCATGGCCGTTGGAGAGGGCTCGCCCGCCGCCCCAGGCGGGTCCAGAATCACCAGGGGCTCAAACTCCATAAACTCCATGTCAACCATCTCAGCGCCGGCCTTTTTCGCCATTCCCAGGGTATTCCCCTGGATGTCTCCGGGATAGGTAGACTTGCCCAACAGATTGCCGGCGCCGCCCCAGGCCGCCACCACCACGGGTGCATAGACCTGGCGGAGCTTTCCCTGCTCCCGGACCGTCATGCCGGCCACCGCGCCCTGCTCCGTCAGCAGGTCCACCACCTGGCAGTTGCGGTAGATTTTCACGCCGGCCGCTTCCAGCTTGGGGAGCATGACCTTCATGATCTCTTCCCCGATCAGTTCTGTCGTCTGGCATAAAGAACGGGGATACGTGTGGCCTGAGACGTGGCGCAGCTTAATGGAACCGTCGGCGTTGTGGGCAAAGGTGACGCCCCAGCGCCGCAGCAGCTCATAGCCTTCCACCGTGTGCCGGGCCATGTCCTGCACCAGCTCACGGTTTCCAATCTCATAGCCAGCGTGGATCATATCCTCGCAGTATTGTTCCGGTGTGTCCCCATAGGGATTGTCCGGTAAAACAAAGTTGATGGCCGCGATATAGGGTGTACCGCCAAAGCCATTGGCGTACAGGGCAATCTCTGTGATGCCGAGTTCCGTCAAACGGGCCGCCGTTGTCAGCGCCGCAAGGCCCATTCCGGCGATGGCCACCTGATGCCGCTCATTCATGCGCTGACGCCTCCGGCCACTGTTTTCTTCGCGCGTCCCATGTTCAAGAACAAAATCACAATGCCCAGCACCGCGCCGATAATCGAACTGATCATCTCCGGTGCGATCAGGCACAGCGCCGCCACGAACAGCAGCGTCCGCTCAAACTTGTTCATGTTGCACTTGAAGAAGCCCGCCACCATCACGGCCAGGAAATAGGTGCCCAGGGCCAGCTGCGCCGTGGCGATGACGATCTCCACCAGCGTGCCCTCCAGCAGGATGGGGGGATTGTAGACAAACACAAAGGGAACCAGGAAGCCCACCATGGCATAGGTGAAGCCCTTCAGTCCGGTTTTCATGGCGTTGGCGTCCGCGATACCCGCCGCTGTATACGACGCCACGCACACCGGCGGCGTGATCTGGGCCATGATGCCATAATAGAACACGAACATGTTCGCGCAGAGGTTGGAGGTAAAGTCGGCCATGCCGCCAGCTAGCAGAATGGGCCGGATGCAGGGCACGAACAGGATCACACCCACCAAATAGGCCGCCACTGTGGGCAAAGCCATGCCCAGGATCATGCAGCCCACCATGGCGATTAGCAATGCCAGGAAGAGGTTGCTGGTGCCCAGGGCGCTGATGAGGTTGGAGAGGTTCGTGGCAAGAGAGGTCTGGCCCGTGACCACGTTGATGATGATACCGCAGGCAGCCGTGGGGATGGCGATGCTGGCGGCCTGCTTGGCGCCGTCGATGCAGCAGGCGCCCAGGCCCTTGAGGTCAATAAAGTCCTCTTTATTGACGAAGTAATTGATCACATTACAGGCAATGCAGGCAAAGATTCCGATCATGCCGGCACGCATCAGGGATGCGCCGCGGATAATCCAAACCACCAGCAGCACGGCGGGCAGCAGCAGATACAGCCGGGGCAGGATTTTCCGGTCCACCCGGATAGAGGCGTCCACGGTGCCGTCAATGTTGGCGGCGCGCTTGGCCGCGACACGGTCCACCAGGACAAACACGGCGAAGTAGTAGGCAATGGCGGGAATGATGGCCGCAACGGCAATCTTCATGTAGTTCACGCCCAGCATCTCCGCCATGATGAAGGCGCCCACGCCCATGATGGGGGGCATGATCTGGCCGCCGGTAGAGGCAACCGCCTCCACAGCGCCGGCCTCCTCAGGCTCATAGCCAATCTTCTTCATCATGGGGATGGTCATCACACCGGTGGTAGCCACGTTCGCAACCGCGGAGCCGGAGATCATGCCCATCAGACCGGAAGACAGAACCGCCGCCTTCGCGGGGCCGCCGGAGGACTTGTTGGACACCTTCATGCCCATGTCAATGAGCAGCTGGCCGCCGCCAATGGTGGAGAAGAAGGAGCCGAACACGATGAAGTAGAACAGTGTGCTGGCAGAGGTAAACAAAGGGGTTCCGAACACGCCGCTCTCCGTCATGGTCATGCCGGCTGTAAACTGGTTCAGGAACTTCAGCATGCTGGACTTGGGCTTTGTATAGAAAATACCGGGCAGATACGGGGACACCCAGGCGTAGACGATGAACACCGTGATAAACACCGCCAGCGTCAGTCCCAGGGTGCGGTAGACCGCCATCAGCAGCAGCAAAATGGTCACAACCATGCCGATGTAGTCCATGATATAGACGTCGGAGATGCCGATGACGAAGTCCGTCAGCCGCTCGTTTTGCGTCAGGACATACCAGAGCATGTACCCGATGCCCACGAAGGCAGGCAGATCCAGCCAATTGGTCCAGGCCCGCTTCTTCATCACGGCGGGGTCCGGCGCGGTTCCCGCGGCCTCGGCGGCCTTGCGGATCTTCTTCCGGTAGTTGTAGTCAGCGGGGAAATACACATACACCAAAGTCAGCGCAAAAATCAGATGCAGGGGGCTTTGGAGCATGGGTGGGAATTGCTTAATCAGCGCGATATACATCTGGAACGCAAAGAACGCCACTGTAACCGCAATGGCGGCAATATTGCGCAGGTTCCACTTTTTGTTGTTTTCCACGTTTTCTCCTCCTCATCAAAGGAACTGGATTTCAGGGGGGCAAACGGCCGGACGGGCGGGGTCTCACCCGTCCGGCCTCATCAGATGATGGCGCTCACACACGGGAGGGCAAAGGTCAATTCATGTATTTGCCGCCGTTGACATTGATGGATTCCCCCACAATGAAGGCGGACATCTCCGATGCCAGAAATACGGCCACATTGGCAACATCCTCTCCCGTTCCTAAGCGGCGCAGGGGAATGGCGCTGTAGACCTTCTCCCGGTACTCCGGCGTCCACTGCTGGGACATATCCGTTTCAATGGGACCCGGGCATACGGCGTTCACCCGGATTCCGGAGGGCGCCAGATCATAGGCCAGCTTTTGTGTCAAAGAATTGATGCCGGCCTTGCTGACGCCATAGCAGATCGAGGCATTTGGATGGGCTGTCTTTCCGGCGGAGGAGGACATATTGATGATGCAGCCGCTCTTTTGCTCCAGCATATGGGGCACCACGCATTTACAGGTGTAAAACGCACTGGTGAGGTTTGTGCGGAGCATCCTGTCCCATTCCTCCAGCGGCAGGTCCTCAAAGCGGTAACGGCTGTTGATTCCGGCATTGTTTACCAGGGTGTCAATCCTTCCATACGCGGACAGGCAGGTTTCCGCCAGGCGCCGGGCAGTGTCATACTCCCCGATATCTCCCGCCACATACTCGCAGCGCGCCCCCATGCCCCGGATCTCCTCTCGCAGCGCTTCCAGGGCCGTCTGGTTTGTCCCATGGATCACCAGATCCGCCCCATGCTCCGCAAAGGCCAGGGCAATTGCTTTTCCGATTCCCCGGGAGGAGCCGGTGACAATGGCCGCATTTCCTTTTAAAAGCTCAGACATGCAAGATCGCTCTTTTCCGCATCAGGCGTCGTAGGGATAGCCGTTCTCCTCATAGTAGCGGATGGCGCCGGGATGCAGGGGCGCGCCGCACATCTCAGCAGAGCCGGCGGTCTGGGGATCGAAGTAGCCAAGAGACGCAACCGCCTGAGCCATCTCGTCCTTGTTCTCGCACATGGCCTTGGTCAGGGCATAGGCCAGCTCCTCGTCCATGCTGGCGGGAACCAGAACATTCTGCTGGGAACCCATAGAGTTAATGTCGGTGTCCTGGCCGTTCCAGGTGCCGGCCTCCATGACGATGGGGGCATACCCCATGGTCTGCATGTTGGCCAGAGCCTCATCGCCCAGCTGGACGAAGTACATGTCGTGGGTCAGGCAGATTTCGGTGGTGGTGGCCTGGCCGGCGTCGATGTGGTCAATGGTCATATCGTACAGGTCGTCCTGCAGGCCGCTCTTGATGGCGTCCGTGCCGGTCTTCTCCCAGGTGGCGAAGGAGAGGAAATCCTCCACAGAGCTTCCGCAGGCCTCAATCACGCGCTCTGCGGTCAGCTCGCCCAGGGAGCCGTTCTTCTTGGTGATCAGCTTGATGGGATAGCGGTCAGCGATGACCTCCTCCAGAGAGGTATAGCCGGTCTCGTCCACGAACTTCTGGGTGAACATCACGATGGTGAAGGTGTGGCCCAGGCCGCCGCCCAGGGTGGTGATGTCCGTGCAGCCGCCGAAGTCATACTCGTCAGGCGTCATAGTATAGCTCCACTGGGAGGGGCCGGCGTTGGAGACAATCAGATCGCACTCCTCGTTCTGGATCAGCACAGGAGCTCCCACGCCGCCGGGAGAGTTGGTGGTCAGGTCGATGGTGGAGCCCTCAGGCAGACCCTTCATCATGGCGCTCTGGATGGCGGCGGCTACGGAGTAGGCACCGGTGCCCACCTCCTGGGCGGCCAGGGTCAGGTTGACCGGGCCGTTCAGCCCCTCGCCAGAGACGCTCTCCTCAGTTTGTGCGTCATCGGAGTCATCGGGGGCCTCCTCCAGCTTCTGGTCGCAGGCCATCAGGGACATCGCCATCAGCATCGCAAGAAACAGGGCAGAAATCTTCTTAAACATGTTGGTTCCTCCTTAAAATTTTTATCAACAACCGCCCAGCGGTGCAGATACAGCTTCATGCTCTTTCGCAAGGGCCATCCGGATGCCGTAGTCCATGGCATTCACCAGGCTCAGCTCGTTGGCGTGGCCGTCTCCGGCATGGCCGAAGCCCGTCCCATGGTCCACGCTGGCCCGGATGATGGGAAGCCCCAGCGTCACATTCACCCCGGCTACGGCGTCCCAGTGGCCCTCGGCCTTATTATAGACAAAGCCCTTGACCTTCAGGGGAATGTGCCCCTGGTCGTGGTACATAACCACCACAATGTCGTACCAGCCGCCAAGGGCCTTGGAAAATACGGTGTCGGGCGGGGTAGGCTTCTTTTCCACCACGTTGATGCCCTCCGCCAGGGCCGCATCAATGGCGGGCTGAATCTCCTCAATCTCCTCCGTGCCGAACATCCCGTTTTCGCCGCAGTGGGGGTTGAGGCCCGCCACTGCAATCTTGGGTTCCTTGATGCCGATGGCCTTGCAGCCGGCATTGGCAATGCGGATGACGTCCAGCACCCGGTCCTTCTTCACCCGGTCGCAGGCCTCCCGCAGGGAGACGTGGGTGGACACGTGGACCACCCGCAGGTCCTCATGGGCCAGCATCATGGTGTACTTGGAGGTGTGGGTGTAGTCGGCGTAAATCTCCGTGTGGCCGGAGTAGTGGTGGCCGGCCATGTTGATGGCCTCCTTGCTCAGGGCGTTGGTAATGGTAGCGTCCACCTCGCCGGCCTGGGCCAGCTCAATCACCTTCACCACATACTGGAAAGCCGCCTCACCGCCCAGGGCCGTGGCGCCCAGGCCAAAAGGCTTGGGGTCGGCGCTGTCGCCGGGGATATCCTCCGACTTGACAAGGCCCAGATCATAGACGTCGATGACGCCGTACTCAAAGCGCGCCTCGCTGACCGCGTGAACGGCCCGCACCTGCACGTCGATGCCGGAGACCTTCCTGGCCACCCGGGCGGCGTACTCCATGGAGCTGACATCGCCCACCACCAGCGGGCGGCAGCGGTCGTAAACCGTCTTGTCGGACAGCGCTTTGACGGTAATCTCCGGGCCGTTGCCGAAGGGGTCGCCCATGGAGATTCCCAGAATCGGTTTTTTCATATGTTCCTCCTTATGGCCGCGGCCTCAGCGCAGGCCGTTGGCCTTGCAGAGCTCCAGCGCCTTCTTCAGCGCCTCCATTCCCTGGTCGGAAAGCTGGCAGAACGGCTTGCGGCAGCTGCCCACGGGATAGCCCAGGAGCCCGGCGGCAATCTTGATGATCGTGTTGGGGTTGCCGTACTGGAACACGGCTCTGAGAGGCCGGATGCTGTCCTGCACCCGCATGGCCCTCTCCAGGTCTCCGGCCATATAGGCCTCATAGATCTCCACCATGGTGCCGGGGAACACGTTGGCGCAGCCGGCGATGCCGCCCTTGCCGCCAAACACCAGCGCAGGCAGGATCAGGGAGTCATTGCCGGAGAGGACGCTGAATTCCTTGTCCAAGCCGCGGGTCTGCTCAATATATTGCTTGAGATTGTCGAAGTTTCCGCTGGAGTCCTTGGCCCCCACGATATTGGGTGCATTCTTTGCAAGCTTGGCCACTGTGGCGGGACTCAGCGCGTTGCCGGTGCGGGCGGGAATATTATAAAGCACAATCGGCAGGTCCACCGCTTCAGCAACTGCCATATAGTGGGCATACAGCTCGTCCTGGGACGCCGCTGCGAAGTAGGGCGTAATAATGGACAGCACGTCCGCTCCCATGGCCGCCGCCTTTTTGCTCATTTCAATGGTCTCTTTGGTTGTAATGCAACCCGTGCCCGCATATACCGGGACGCGGTGGTTGGTCTCCTCGATGACCACCTCCAGCACCCGGTCCTTCTCAGCGGCGCTCAGGGCGTAGGCCTCGCCGTTGGTGCCGAAGGCAAAGATGCCATGAACGCCGGCCTCAATCTCTCGGTTGACCTGACTGCGCAGCTCCTGCTCGTTGATGGACTCGTCCGCGTTCATAGGGGTCAGGATCGGAGGAATGATGCCCTGAATCGAGACGTTTTTCATATCAGCTCTCTCCTTATCAAACAGATCTCACAAAACTTCCTGATAGATGCGGCGGGCGTCATCCGGCGTCACCTCGCGCATGTTATTCACCAGCAGCCGTGTAACCTCCATTCCGGAGGCTACCAGCGCTTCCAGGTCCTCCTTTGGAACCCCGAACTCCGTGAGACTGGTGGGAATGTCCAGATGCTTCACAATCCCCTCCAGCTTGGCGATGACCGCGGCGCTCTTGTCCTCCACCGTGACGGCTCCGCCGCGGATGCAGCGGTCATAGGCCGCCGCCAGACGCTCCCGGCAGGCGGGCTCGTTGAAGCGCATGACCGGCGCCAGCAAAATGGCATTGGACACGCCGTGGGCAATGTGGTACTTTCCGCCCAAGGGATAGCTCAGGGCGTGAACGGCGGTGGTTCCCGAGGCGGTAATGGCCACACCCGCGTAGAAGCTGGCGATCTGCATCTGGTTTTTGGCATCCATGGCCTCCGGATCATCGCAGGCCTTTTCAATGTTGTTGAGGATCATGTCCAGCGCCTGCAGCGAAAAGATGTCGCTGAAGGGGTTGGCCTTGTTGGAGGTCCAGCACTCGATGGCATGGGCCAAGGCGTCCACACCCGTGGCGGCGGCAATCTTCCTGGGGAGCTTTTTGATCATCTCCGCATCCAGAATCACATAGTCCGCAATCATGTTGGTGTTCACGATGCCCACCTTCAGCTGCTTTTCCGGCACAGCCACGATGGCGTTGGGCGTTGCCTCGGAGCCGGTGCCCGCGGTAGTGGGAATCATCAGGGTTTTGACGCACTTCTTTGCCCGGCCCGGTGTGTCCAACAGCTCCTTCACGCCGTACTCGTCGGTCATCAGGATGGAAGCGAGCTTGGCAGTGTCCTGTACGCTGCCGCCGCCAACGGCCATGATGAAGTCCGCGCCATAGGCCTTGCACTGGTCCACCAGCTTCTGCGCCTCCAGATAGGAGGGCTCCGCCGGCAGGTCGTCCAGAATAGTGTATGCCACGCCAGCTTTCTGAACCCTTGCCATAGGCAGTTCCAGCAGTCCGGCTCCTTCAATTCCCTTGTCCGTAAAAATCGCCAGATGTTTTACCTGATTCTCCGTCAAAATCTCTACGATCCGCTCCAGCGCGTCCTTGCCGCTGAACACCGCATGGGGCATTTTCAGTTCATATTTCGTCAGCATGCCGTATCCTCCTTCTGATTTCCGCCGCCCACCAGGGCCGCCAGTTCACAAAACAGCCGGGGCTCCCCAAAGCCGCCGGATTTTGAAATGATATAGTAAGATTTTCCACGGTAAGCAAAGCTCGTCAGCACCGTTCCGGTGTCCATTTCGCAGATGGGCGTCAGCTCGTTCACACCCACGGCCCGCATCAGTGCCAGGAGAGTATCCCCGCCGGTGCAGAGCATCGTGGCATCCAGGCCGCCGTCCAAAAGCCGCTTCATGATGCAGGCCAGCTGGACGGCAATCCGCTCCCGCAGCTCTCCAGTTGTCAAGTGGTGTGCCCTTGCGTACGCACTCGTGTCCTCTGTCCCATCCGGATCATTGACATCCATGATGCACCGTCCGTTTTCCCGGACCGCCTCCAGCCAGAGGGCAATCTTTTCCCTGCACTCCTGACTCTCCAGCCAGGCCGGCTCTAGTTTCTGCTCTGGAGTAAGATGGATATGTACAAATCCGTGTTGTTCCGCCATTCGCATCTGACGCAGGGTTACAGGGTTCACACTGCCACAGGCCACCAGAAAGAGTGCGGGCAGCCGGGGCTGTCTGGGTGCGGGTCCGTGGAGCTTCAGAAGGTCCGCCAGTGCGGCGGCAAATCCGGCGCAGCCGGCGGAAATATGCACTCCCTCTGTTCCCAGCGCCCGGCTCAGCCGCGCCAGGTCCGCGTCTGTCTCGGCGTCGTAAATCTGAATCCCCGGGCAAACAGGCGCCGCATCCCCGCTCAGCCGGTGGATGACCGTCGGTTTTTCCGTCTGACTTCTCAGGATGTCCGGCAGAAATGAGACCGTCACCGGTTCAAAGGGGTCCTGTCCAAAGATACTCTCCGCCACCGGCACGCCGTCCACATAATGAACGCCATTGCGCGTCACCCGGTTGAGTTTGGGAAACGCCGGCAGGAACGGCATCATATCGGCGTCCGCCGCATCCATCACGGCGGCCAGCTCGCTGCCCACATTCCCCCGCAGGGCGGAATCCGTCTTTTTATAAATGTAGGGAACGCCGGCTTCCCTGGCGTTTCGGGCCACATGGTACACCACGTCGTAAGCTTTCTGAGGCGGCAGATGGCGGGTTTCCGCCACCATCACCAATACCTCCGCATCTGTCTCCAAGAAGTCACAGTCCAGGTCCGTGACCACGCGGGTAGCCGCGCCTCTGGCCGCAAACTGCACGCCGGCATCCAGTGCACCCGAGAAGTCATCCGCAATCATCAGCAGTTTGATCATCTGTTTGCTCCTCTATGGGTGTTTATTTTTGAAATACTTGTTGGGAGTATTTTGTGCGGCTTTTGTATTTACAAGAGCTTCACAAAGGTTTTTCTGATGTTTTAAGTTTATCATATTCGCTTCTCAAAAATTTCTCAATCTTTTTCGCTTTTATTATCGTTCATTTTTGAAACGCACAGAAAAATATTGCTTTATTTTTGTGCATTTGATATAATCCGTTTCAAGTTGAAACACGCGGAGGGTGGATATGAGCAGTCGGATTCGCGTTCTTGGCATTGCCCCTTACGAGGGCATGAAAACATTGATGTCCCGTGTGGTGAGCGATTATCCTCAAATTGATTTAACGCTCTTTGTTGGCGACCGGGAACAGGGCCTGGAAATTGCAAAAAGCAATTTCCACGGCAATTATGACGCCGTGATTTCCCGCGGCAGTACGGCCACCATGCTGCGGCAAGACCTCTCGATCCCAGTCATTGAGATTGAGCTTTCGATGTATGACATTCTCTGTGCGATCCGGCTGACAGACGGGATGGATGGAAAAATTGCCGTCGTCTCCGCGGCCAATATCGCGGAGAGCGCCCAGCAGCTATGCACTTTGATGAATTACGATATCGACGTCTATACCTACGCCTCGCAAGACACCCCGGAGCCCACGCTGCGGCGTTTGCAGGCCAAGCATTATCAGGCCATTCTCGGCGACATGGTCTCCAACACCATTGCCAAACGTTTAGGGCTCAATTCTTTTTTGATTACATCCTCCGTGGAGAGCATCCGAAAGGCCTTTGATCAGGTTTTGCTGCTGTGCCGCAGCCAGCAGCACCTGCGGGATGAAAATCTGTTCTTCCGGGATCTCATGAAGGGTCAGATCGGAAATACCATGGTCTTCGATCAGGATGGCAGTTTGTTTCTCTCCACTCTGGAAAATCCAAAGCCGGAGCTGCTGGAGCTTTTGCGCCGGGAGCTGCCGGAGTCTCAGTCAGAAACGGAGCGCCGCATTATCCGCAATTTAAACGGGATGCTTTACGCCATCCGCGCCAAGCGCATTTCCACTGGCAGCCTCAACTATACCGCGTTCTTCTTCGACGCCCGGAGGACTCCTCTCTCCCCCAACCAGGTAGGCATCCGCTTCTCCACCCGCCCTGAGGCGGAGAGCGCCTTTTACAGCAGTATTTTCAGCTTTGCCGGCAGCATCAGCGACTATCAGCAGGACATCAACCACATCAGTCAGAGCAGCGCCCCGGTCATGGTGACGGGGGAGGACGGAACCGGCAAGGAGTCCATTGTCAGCGTCCTCTATATGCGGGGCCCCCTGCGAAACGGTCCGCTGGTGTCCATCAGCTGCAGCCTGCTGAATGAAAAAAGCTGGTCCTTCCTGCTGGAGCATCATAATTCTCCCTTGGCGGATCAGGACAACACCCTGTATTTCGCCAGCATCGACGCCCTCTCCCACGAGCGGCAGCAGCAACTGCTGGCAGCCTTATCGGAAATGGATGTGTGCCGGCGAAACCGGGTCATTTTCTCCTGTGTCTGTCAGGCCGGCGAATATATCTCCGCCGTAGGCTCCTTGTTCATGGACAAGCTTCAATGCCTGTCCCTGTATCTGCCCCCCCTGCGGCAGATGGCGGAGCGGATTCCCGCTCTTGTAAACCTCTCCCTCAGCCATTTGAATGCGGACCTGCCCCAGCGGATGGTAGGTGCGGAGCCAGAGGCGATTTCCCTGCTGCAGAACTTTCAGTGGCCTCACAACTATACGCAGTTCCGCAGGGTCATCCGGGAGCTGGCCATCACCTCCACCGGGCAGTTCATCACAGCCGAGAACGTCCGACAGGCGCTTCGGAAGGAACGTCATGTGGGAACCTTTGCCCTCCACGCAGAAAATACGGCGGAACCCTTGAATCTGAACCAAACCATGAATGAAATCAATCAGGATGTGGCGCTGCGGGTTGTAGCGGAAATGGGCGGAAATCAAACCGCCGCGGCGAAGCGTCTTGGGATCAGCCGCACCACGCTCTGGCGTCTTTTGCAGCGGTGAGGTCCGCCGCAGATGAGCCCGCTTCTCCCAGCGGCGGCCCTCATCATTGTCTGTGCCGCGTCGATATGAATGTCTCCCTTCCACATCCGCCATGGACATCTATGCCTGCGGCGAGTTCTGGAACGTGCGCAGCCCTTCTTCAAAAACGGGGCGTTTGCGCCGGGATGCACGCCAAATGCCCCGTTCCTTTCGGGCCGGGGCATTCCTCCTTCCCTGGCGGCATCCCGGGTCCCCCTGCTCTCCTTCCAGCGGAGGCGCGGTTCCTGCGGCCCTCCCATGTCTTTTTTAATCGCACGCAAATGGCGGTTTTCATGATATCGGGCGGCAGAAACTCCCACTCAGCCGGCAGACGTCTTTATGCGCGGCGCTCTTCCGTCCGGTAACTGCGCTCTCCCAGATTAGCAAAGCGGGCTGGAAAACGCCCTTCGTTTTGGCGTTCACATCCCCGATCCCATACAGAAGCGGTAGCCTTGCGCATAGCAAGGCTGCCGTTCCTATGGATGAGGCAGGTGTTTGATCTCCTTTTGTCTCCTCAGTCTCTGTGCCAGATAGCGCCGAGGTTCTCCAGATTCGTGTATCCGCCCACACCGGCGCTCTCCATGTTTTGGCGCTGGCGGATTCCCTGGCAAAGAGAATCTCCGCAGTTCTCCACGGCGGTTTTCCGCCGCCATGTGAAACATGGCCCTTTGCGTCAAATGAGAGGTACGCTCACTGTCTCGCCCATGTCTCATTTAAAGTGGCAAAGCCCAAGATCAGCGCTCCGCCGATGATTTGAAATCCTGTGATGCTCTCATTGAGAAAGGCAACGGATACGATCACTGCCACAAGGGGGTCCATATAGCTGAGAATCGCCGCCTCCTGTCCAGGCAGCTCTCGGAGTGATGAGAAATACATACAGTAAGTAACGCCTGTATGGAACAGGCCGACAATCAGCAGATTGATCCAACCGCTCCCGCTCAGGTCTCCCAAATTCACACCGCCGGTCATCAGGACATATGGACTCAGAATCAAAATTGCGGACAGGAACTGTAAAAACGTGCGGTGAATTCCCGTAACCTGTTTGATAAACTTGTTCAGCAATATCACCGCGGCATAAAAGACTGCGGCGCCAAGTCCAAACGCAATTCCGATGAGGTCCGTTCCGGACCGTCCAAATCCACTGACGCCGATGATCAGAATCAGGCCTATGGTGGACATGCAGGAGCAGAGCAGTTGTCTCCCGGTCATTCGCTCCCGGAACAAAAACGGACAGACCACTGTCACCAGGATGGGGGCAAAGTAATAACTCAGCGTGGCCACCGAGACCGTTGTGTACCGGTACGCCTCAAAGAGAAACACCCAGTTCAACCCCATAGCAATTCCCGATACCAGCAATAAGGGCAGCTCCCTGCGGATATCCGGCAAGCGGATTCCCCTCTTTGTCACCAGAAGGTAGAGCCCAATCAGGAGCGCCGCCAGAACTGCCCGATAGAGCGCCAGCTCACCGGAGGAGACAGAGATTCCGCGCACAAACAGCCCAAGGGTTCCAAAAATCGTCATGGAGGCGATGATCTGTATTCTTGCTCTTTTCATGTTGTTTTGATCCTTCCGCTTGATCGTCTCTCTGGCTGCCGCGCGAAAAGCCCGTGTTCTGGCGTTTTTCCAACACTCCACAGCCAGATGGCAGGTCCCTGCTGTCAGGGACGCAGACCAGGCGCCCGCCGCTCTTTTCCAGAAAAGGGGCCGTGCCGCCTGCGGGGGAGCTTCCCGCCCTTCCCTTGCACCTTTGCCTCCACTTCTATGGGCCACCGGCAGAAAGTGCCATTTCCTTTTAAAAGTAACATTTCAGGCGGGCCGCGTCAATCCTTTTGATATGTGTGCCGCTGCTTAGCCGCAAGCAAAGGGGCAAGCTCCCGGCGGAATTCGGCAGGGAGCATGGTTTGTTCTTACAGAATAGACAAGCCTGCGCTTTCTCAGGATGGGACGTCCGGGACAAGTTTCTCTTGTATTTCTGTCCTTCACGGTGTAAAATAAAAACAAACTTATTGTTTCATCTTTATTGGGAGGATCGTATGCCCAAGGTAGCGTATTCGGAAGCGGAGCGCCAGCGAATCAGAACCGCCCTGATATCTGTGGGGCTGGAGCTGATGGCCAAGCAAGGCATCCAGCATACAACGGTGGAACAGATCTATCAGGCAGTCGGCATCTCCCGCACCTTTTTTTACTCCTTTTTCCCCACGAAGGAGGACCTTGTTGTAGAGACGCTGTATCTCCAGCAGCCCCGCATCCTTGCATATATTCGCACGCTCCTGTCTGATCCAACACTCAGCTGGCGGCAGGCGGTTGAGCAGTTTCTCTATGCCTGCTGCTATGGCGAGAAACATGGAATCGCTATTTTAACTGTGGAAGACCAGCAGCGGCTTTTCCGGCGGTTATCCAAGGAGAGCTACCGCCTATTTCGTGAAAAGCAGTTCCGTCTCTTTCACGACATTCTGGAATGTCTCGGAATTCGGGCAGATGCGGCCAAGGTCCATCTGTTCACAAATTTGAGTCTGACTGTGATGGTGATCCGTCGGGCCATCCCGGACAGCCTGCCGCTTTTGGTTCCGGAGGCAGCGGATGAAACTGTGGCCTTCCAGATTCACGCAATCGTGGATTGTCTGGAGTCCATGAAACAGATGTAGAGACTCTTCTACAAAGGATTTCCCACGCAGGACTCCGTCTGAAGCACGTTGGATTTCGGCGGAGTTTTTCATTCCCCCAATAAAGACAAATATAAAAAATCATTTTTATTGTTGGGGGATTCACCGTTTGAAGTGCTGAAAAGCAGTCTGGTCACGGCTTGTTTTTCAGCTTCATAAATGTTTACTCAATGAAGGAGGAATGTTATCATGGGATTATTCGGAAAGTTGTTTAAAGGTCCTCAGGTGGACACGGAAAAAAGTCAGGCAAACGCCCAAAAAATGCGCATTCTGTTCAATCAGGCTGTAGAGGATGGCGATGAATACCGGCTGATTTTCGGCTATACCGAGGACGTGTCCCGATTCAACTATGGGTTCGTTCATGGCAGCAAAACCAAAATCGGCAATCTGATTGTGGGATGGAATGAACCCCGTCAGACGATTGTGGTTGTTCCTACGGTCCCTGATCTGTCTGGCTGCGGAGCTCCCACCTATTATCGCCGGTCTGAAATCTTAAAGGCCTATCGGAACAAATACCCCACGGATGCTTTTATCATCTATCCCGACAAAAAGGGTTATATCGGCATCAACGCCTATGACTGGCTGGAAGATGAAAAGCTGTATGTCTATGTGGCGCAGGAGGAGGAACTGGCTGCCTTTACAGATTTCTTTATGAACCGATTTGCCACGAAGTAAGGCTGAAAAGAACCGGGTGCGGCGCTTGTGGCTGTGTGGGGTTTTGACTGTCTCTGGCACCCTCTTGCAGCCATGCCATTACATGAAGAACCAGGTCATTCAACCTGGTTCTTCATTTTGCCCCTTGCAAAGTCCTTTTTCTCTGCTTCATCAATCCAGGGAGTGGCATGCCTCAGGCCTGCTGACCCTATCAAAATCTGTATTATGAATGATACGCCGCAGCTTGTTAAATATTAAACGATATCTGGTTAATAATTTGTAAAAAGGCTGCCATAACCGGATTTCTCTTGTCTGTGCGATATGCCACTCCGAACTCAGCATGGGGCAATTCATCTTCAATCGGGCAGAAAAAAACTCCCGCAATTTTTGAGTATTCTAACCAACTCGTGGTAATGGCAATTCCTTTGTTCGCCGACACAAGAAGTGCCAAATCATAGGAGTTCTGCGGCGGAAACGGAAAATAATTGGGGGCTGGATTTACTTCCTGTATTTTTTTGAAAATCATTGTATTTAAAATGGAATCCTGCGTTCCTGATATAGGAATAATTGCTTCATTGGCAATTTCCGCAAGGGTAACAGATGGTCTCCCAGCCAAGGAGTGCCTAGAAGACATGACTGCAACAAATGGCGCTTTGGCAATTAATTTCCAGCCGATACTTTGACTCTCATAGCTTTGAAAGTCTGACTCCTTCAGAGTCAAGATGATATCACATTCTTCATTAAATAATTTTTGATTCAATCGGCCATGATGTTCACGCGTAAACGAAAAATTGACAAACGGAAACTGTGTTGAGAATTTGTTTATCACTTCGGTTAGATATTGGAATTCCCAATATCCTGAATATCCAATCGACAAATGCCCAGATCCACTCGTGGCTAAAGATTGTGCGACCTCTAAGAACTTTTCTTTTTTCTCAATAATTTCCTTTGCTATTGGTAACAAGGTCGCGCCTTCCGGTGTCAACTCAACAAGGTTTTTTGTTCTGATGAACAGTCGCACCCCCAACTCACACTCTAACTCGCTGATGTGCCGGCTCAGTGACGGCTGGGATATAAACAGTCTTTTAGACGCAGCTGTAAAATTATGTGTATCGGCTATGGAAACAAAAGATACCAATTTTGCAAGATCCATAAAATGAGTGCCTCCTTGCCACCGCTTCAGTTCATTTTCGTTTATCATTTCCCAAAACCGCAATAATTGCGCAAAATATTCCTGTATTTCATGTGCGATTTTTACCTTCTCAACCGAGTTTCTGTGCCGGATGGCCACGCCCGGTCCAGCTTCAGCTGGAGCAAAGCACCTAAAAAACAGGATATTTCCGTCCGCCAAATTCCTGCAAATAATTTTGCGGCAATTTTCGATCGTCTCCGAAAAAGCCGCGGATCTTCGTCGGGCGGAAGGTGGCAACCATAGCTCTCCGGCTCCCCGGAAAGTCCTGTCCTCCAGCTACGATCAGCTCCGTATAAAAATTTCAAATGGTTAATTGAATACAACTACAGAGAGGCCACCTCTCTGTAGCGGCAGGAAGCGGCCTCCACAGTTGCGGAGGCCGCTGTATGATGGAGCCCTAACCACTCAGGACCCCATAAAGTGCTGATCAATGACAAGAACATCTGCCCCGTTCTGCTCCGCCCTGCAGAGCCTGCCATTGCAGACCCCCACGAGGCATCGTATGAGCTTGTCCGCCACTTCCTGCGCCGTCCGCTCTCCCCACAAGGTAGCACTGGTATCAAAATCCAGAATATCCGTAAGCCTGGCATAGGTGTCCCGGTTCCCAGTAATCTTGATCACTGGGGCGATTGCGCACCCCATCGGAGTACCCAGGCCTGTGGTAAACATCACCGCCTGGCAGCCGCCGGCAATCTCTGCAACCGTGGAAATTGCGTCATATGACGCGGTTTCCATGAAAGTCACGCCTTTTCCTGTGACGAGCTCTCCATATCGGAAATAGCCAGTGATTACATGGGTTCCGCTCTTTCGAATGCAGCCCAGGCTTTTTTCTTCCAGCGTAGAGATGCCGCTGCGGAGATTGCCGGGAGACGGATTGGAGTCCCGGATATCCTCTCCCCGTTTCCTGAATTCCACATCCTTGTTCCGAATGGCGCAATAGATGGCATCCCCGATCTCCTTGGTGGCTCCGCGCTCCCGCAGAACGTTTTCTGCTCCGATGGCCTCGGATGTCTCGCTGAATACCACGGTGCCGCCCAGATCCACCAGCCGGTCGGAGACTTCCCCTAGCACCACGTTGGCAGAAAGGCCAGAGGTAGGGTCCGATCCGCCGCACTCTAATCCCAGCATCAGCTCCGAGATATCACAGGGCTCCCGCCGCAGTTCCATGGCCCGATTCATCAGATCCCGGACAATGGCGGCACCCCGGGCCACGGTACGCTGAAGCCCTCCCTCCTGCTGGATGGAGATATAGGAGATAGGCTTTCCGGAGGCCTTAGCCGCCACGGCCCGAAGATACCGCTCTCCCTGCAGAGTTTCACACCCCATGCCGACCACCAGTGCGCCAAACACATTGGGATTGGCCAGCAATCCGGACAAAACCTCCAGGGTCCGCTCTGAATCGGCGGTCCCCTGCCCGCACCCGTTCGGATTATAAAGATATACCGTGTTTTCGACCTGATTGGCGATCCGTTTGGCTGCAACACTGCTGCACACTGCTCCTGGCATCACTACCACGTGATTGCGGATGCCGACTCTGCCATCTGACCGTCTATACCCCCAGAATTGCATCGCATGCCTCCTCGGAAAAACCAACGGGCCTCAGGTTGTGGATATGTATATGGTCTCCCACATGGATATCCCGTGTGGCTATTCCTATTTTTTCTCCGTACTTGTACACAAATCCGTCCCTCGGTATCTCCGTGATGGCGGCCTTGTGGTAGACGGGAATATCCTCATTGGCCAGAATCTGTATCGCCACTCCCCCCTCTTCCAGGTAACGGATCACGTCACCCTTTGTTGTAGGTGCGGTGACTGTTACACAGGAATCCACAGCACTGATCCGGATCGCAGGAACAATGATCATATTGGCACCTCCAAACTATACGGGCAGACTCAATGCCTGCGGAGTCAGAATCTTCCATTAGGCGGAAACGGGCTGTCACCAGCCAGCCTGGAGACCATTCAGTGCGTCCGCGATCTCCATCCTTCCGCTCCGGAAAATTCTGGGGTCCATTGTGTGCAGATCCTCTGCGATCAGCGGCTCAAATTCCATCTGGTCCAGGATATCCCTCCGCAGGTCCACCCCCGGCGCGATCTCCGTCAGCAGCAGGCCGCGGTCCGTCAGGCGGAAAACTGCCCGCTCCGTAATGTACATGATTTCTCGTCGGTGATCCCTGGCATACTGTCCCGAGAACGTGATCTGCTGCACGTGCTGGAGGAACTTCCTCTTCCTTCCTTCCCGCAAAATATGCAGAGCGCCGTCGGATATCTCCTCCTCCAGGCCGTCTGCTGTAAAAGTCCCCACAAAATATACCTTCGGCGTACTCTGGGAGATATTGATGAACCCCCCGGGACCTGTGCAGCGGCTGCCGAACTTGGAGACGTTGACGTTTCCGAACTGGTCGATCTCGGCAGCTCCTAGGAATGTCATGCTCAGGATGCCGCCGTCATAGAGATGAAAAACGTCGGAGAGATTATAGATCGTCTCGGGGTTTACACTGCCCCCAAAACCCAGCCCTTCCACCGGGACGCCGCCCTGAGGACCGCTCTCCAGCGAGAGCGTGGAGGCGATGCCCTCCTCGTTGGCGACGCTGCCGATGCCAGAGGGTATACCGATTCCCAGGTTGATCAGGCAGTTAGGCTCCAGCTCCAGGGCTCCCCGCCGCGCAATGACCTTCCGGTTCGTCAAGTCCATGGCCGGGATTCCGGCGGCCGGTACTCGGACGTTTCCGCACAGTTCTGGCCGATAGCCAGCCGCATAGCCTTGATAATATAAAGACTCGTCAGCCACCACCACATAGTCCACCATGTGGGCGTGTATCCGCACGTCCTTGGGATGAATGGCGCCGAATTCCACCACTTTTTGTACCTCGGCGATAACAATTCCGCCGCTATTATGGGCAGCTGCAGCCAGATCGAACGCGAAATCCCCTAGGCCCTCGTTCTTCATGGTTAGGTTGCCGCTTTCATCCGCGTATGTAGCACGGATAATGCATGCCTGGATGGGAAACGTTTGATAGGCCAGATACTCCTTTCCTTCCAGTTCCACCACCTTCACCATCTCCCGTCGCTGGGAGAACGCCCGCTCATTGGCCCGGCATCCGTCCATCCGGGGGTCGGCGAAGGTCCCCAGTCCCACCGGCGTCAGCACCACTGGCAGATGGGCCGCGATAGCGTCATAAAGATGGATCATGACACCCAGGGGAAGCGCGTAGCCAGCCACTTGGTTCCGGGCCACCATCTCGGCGATCAGGGGCGGATTCGCAAAGTGTCCCGCGATGATCGTATCCAGAAGGCCCTCGCTGGCTATACGATTGAGGCCCACCAGACGGTTCGTGTTGTCCCCGGGACTGACACCGCAGGTTACTGTCAGGGAAGCCGGGTGTCCGTGGGCGGCAAAGCTGTCCGCCATGGCTTGCAGGATGGTTTCCGGGGCAGCATATGCGCCGAATCCTCCCACGCCGATAGTCATTCCATCCTGAATCAATCCGACGGCTTCCCCCGCGGAAATAAGTTTCATAATAGCACCGTCCTTTTATAGGCTGAAATAGGTCCAAAGCGCGGAAATCGGAAAAACCAGCAACATGGCAGGGGTCAGATTCAGCACCTTTGTGTCCCGTTTAATCCCCGCGATCCGCATACCAGTTGTCAGCTCCACAATTCCCCCCACCGCAGAGAAGTCGGCGAGCATCTCCGCCGAAATCAATGGTATGACCAGCCGCGACACGCCGAACAGCAGAACGAAAATCAGCAGCTGGGGAGTTGCCAGAAGAGAGACCACTCGTCCCAAAGCCGCCGCAAAGATCACGGCCGTGAAAAAGTCCAAGATCGCCTTTGTCAGCAGGATTGAGCTGTCCCCGGTGAAGCCCTCTGTCAGCACTCCGTACCAACCGGTTCCACTGCAGCAAAACAGCACCGCCACCGCCTGGAACGTATTTTGTTGAGCCGCCTCCAGCGGTACTCCGCCGCAGAAGATTCTGATCCAGTTTCCCGAAAAAAGCGACTGAACCCGGTCCTCCAGGCGAAGGAGTTCTCCGATTATGGTTCCCAGCACCACAGCCAGCACCACAGGCGCCAGTGCGTGCATTTTCATCATCAGGGTGACACTGATGAAAATCGCGCAGAAACCGAAGGTATGGTTCATAGCCTCTTTCATAGGTGCTGAGAGATGCTTTCCTATCAGGCCTCCCAGCAGTCCACCTATTCCTAATGCACCCACGTCTGTGAAAAGTCCGATAGGCATATCAATCCCCCCATATTGCAACTTTTGTGTTTTTTGCAGAGCGCCTGCTCCACGTCCAGGGAGCGAGCAGGCGCTCTGCTTTCAAGCTGGTTGGGGAATATTTATTCGCTGTATGTCTGATAAATCTTTCGAGCCAGCTTCTGGAACTGCTCCACGGTGAGGGAATGCGTCATCATCATCGACATGTTTTTCACCGCCTTGTTCAGTTCCTTGACAAAGTCGTCGTTGTCGGTAGGCAGCCCCATTTCCGTCAAGTAGTGCTTGATGGTGGGAGCGCCACTGCCCTTGCCCAGGGTGTATGTGATGTCCGCGTGACCAGTCATGGGGAACCGGTAGGGGAAAAGAATCAGGGGATCTACTGTCTTGATGCGCTCATACCAACCGATGGGCAGTCCGGACTCCATCTCAGAGATGACGGGGCCGATAATGCCCCTGTTCGGCCGACAGGGGGAGTGGGCCAGATCCATCACAAAGTTGGCTGTTTCACAGATTTTAGAGATGTTCAGCCCCAGCTCCTTGTCAAACATCGTCTTCAGGGTCATGACCACGTCCTCGTAGGAAACATTGCCCGCGCGTTCGCCCATGGCTGCGACGGTAGTATGCAGCACATCTGCTCCTGCCGCGGCGGCCATCACCGTGGAGGCGGAACCGATGCCAAAGTCATCGTGGGCGTGGAACTCGATCTTCTTGTCCGGATAGCGTTCCTTCACCGTGCGGACCATGAAATACGCGCCCAGAGGGCTCAGGGCGCCCATGGTATCCACACAGGCCAGGGCATCAAAATAGCCCTTTTCATTGACTGCATCAATGAACTTCGTGGCATAGTCAAAATCCGCGCGGGAGAAGTCAATGAGGAACAAAACGACGTATAAACCTCTCTCGTGGGCATATCGAGTGGCCTCAACGGCGGCAGCAATTGCTTTCTCCGTCTCCCAGCCATAGCCGTACTTAATAATGAGTTCATTGGCGGGGATTTCCATGACGACCCCCTTAACCCCCAAATCCGCAGCCAACTTGGCATCGGATACCATACAGCGAGCAAAGCAGAAAATATCCGCATTCAGATTTTTCTTCAGCATCTCCTCGATTGCTTCGTAGTCATCCTGAGAAACTGCCGGCATACCCGCCTCAATGCGATGGACGCCCACCTCGTCGAGCTTCTCGGCAATGGCAATCTTTTGCTCTTTGGTAAACGCTACTCGAGACTGTTGCTCGCCGTCCCGTAAAGTCACATCATGAATTTTGATTTCATCCGCAAAATGGCACATTTCTCGAGCACGGAGATCAAAGTTCCAAAAACTTGTATACCATTGGTCATTTCTCCATGGTTTCTTTTCATAATGATAGTCAGACATAGCAGCTATCTCTCCTTTTGGAAATTATATAAGTATATAAGATCGTTACAGACCAAGTTCCTTCCTGTTGAAAATCATGCGGTTTTCCCACCCTTTGAGAGTGCGGAGTACCTCGTCCGTACTCCGCTCCTGCAGTTCTGGGAGGGAATTGCGGGAATAATAGGCTGCGTGAGGAGTCAACATGACGTTATCCATTTCCAGCAAAGGACTGTTCTCTGCCAATGGCTCCTCCTCAAAGACATCCAGCCCTGCTGCGCCCACCTTTCCAGACTGCAGTGCGGCAATCAGCGCTTGCGTATCCACCAATGCTCCCCGGGCCGTGTTGACAAAGGAGACTCCGTCCTTCATGGCGGCAAAGGCGGCGGCACCGATCACATGATAGGTCTCCCGGTTGGAGGGCAGGTGCAGGGAAATCACATCTGCCTGGGTGAATACCTCCTCCATCTGTATGGCTCTCCGGACGCCCTCTCCCTCAAAGACCTCATTGTCCAAGTAGGGGTCGTAGGCCACCACGCTCATTCCACAGGCCTTGGCTCTGGTGGCTACCTTTTTGGCAATGGCGCCAAATCCGATCAGGCCAAAAACCGCACTTGTCAGCCGGGGAACGGCTCCAGCTTCCACAGAATTCCATATGTGCTGATGCATTCTCTTGTTCAGCAGTGCAATCTTCCGCAACGCGACCAGCGACAGTGCGAAGGTGTGGTCCGCCACCTCGTCCCGGCAGTAGTCCGGCACATAGCACACGCGGATGCCCTTCTCGGTAGCAGCAGACACGTCGATGGTGTCCACACTGATCCCCGTGCGGACAATCATTCGGCAATCCGTCAGCGACCGGATAAACGCCGGCGTCACTTTGGCGAAGGAGTTCACGACAATCCGGGCATCCGCCCCCTCTTGGATCAGGGTCGCCTCATCCTGGGCGCTGGCAAAGACCGCAATGCCTCCGGCCTCGGCTATCTGATGGGTGAAGTCGTCATAGCTGGGCCAGGACCGATCTGTTACAAACACTTTTTTCATATCAATTGCTATCCCTTTCTTGTGGATTTTCTGCGCTCAGCCCTGTGTTCTCTCAATCGCGGACGTGATCTCCCCATAGAAATCAGGATACTGTGCAGCCAGATCGTCACGCACAGACTGGGTAGCTTCATACATCTCATTGAAAGCATCCGGCTCAATATCGATGAAGGTGCAGCCGTAATCCACCATAGTCTGGGTGTAGGTCTCGGTCATCTCCTCATTGTAGGCACGGCTGGCTTTCAGATACTCTGCGGCGCCCTCATCCACAACAGCTCGCAGGTCATCGGGAAGATGATTATAGAAGTCCAGATTCATGACCAGGAAGAGCGGCTGAATCTGGTGGTTGGTATTGACAACATAATCCTGCTGCTCATAGAACTTCTGACTATAAATCAGTTCCAAGGGGTTCTCCTGTGCATCCACGGTGCCCTGCTGCAGGGCGGTGTAGACCTCTGTGAAGGCCAGCGGCGTGGGGTTGGCACCCAGCGCCGTCCATAGGGCGATGGGCGTGGGGGACTCAATCACGCGAATGGTCATGCCGTTCATGTCGGCCATGGTGTGGACCTCGCGGTTGGTGGTCAGGGTACGGAAGCCCTGGAACGCCATGCCCATGTAGTGATAATTGGCGGTGGAGAAGCGCTCCTCCAGAGCCGCGATGAACTGCTCGTCCTCAAAGAGAGCGTACACATCGTCGGCGGACTCAAACATGAATGGGCTGTCCAGAGCAGTCAGATCCGTGATGAAGTTTGTATACTGCGTCAGGCCAGTGGAGAGCATTGTGCAGGAGCCCATCTGCACGGACTCCAGGTGCTCCCGGTCCGAGCCCAGCACGCCGTTGAACATCAGCTGGACGCTGATCTTCCCGTCGGAATTGGCCTCCACGTACTCCTTGAAGGCGGTAGCGCCGGCATAGTCGCTGCACTGCTCGGAGCCAGTGTTGCCAATGGTGATAGTGTAGACGCCTTCGCTGTCGGCGGAGCTACTGTCTGTGTCGGTGCTGGTATCCCCGCCGCAGGCGGTCAGGGTCAGGGCGAGCACGGCGGCAAGCATGAGACTCATCAGTTTTTTCATCGTGGTTCCTCCTTCTTGTATCAAAAATTTATGGGACGGATAATCCGAGTGGGATCTTTGCGCGGGGAAACGGATTCACCTCCTTTATCCACCCAGCAGCAGAAGACTAATCTGGGGTACGAATGTAATCATCATGAGCGCCGCGAAGAACCAGGCAATAAACCGTGCGGAGCTCCGGGCGATTTTGAGGACGGGGATACCAGTCATGGAGCTGGCGACAAACAGGTTGACGCCCACCGGCGGCGTAACAAAGCCAATGGCCAGATTGCAGGTCATCAGAACGCCGAAATGAATAGGGTCAATACCCAGTGCAGTGCAGATGGGCATGAAGATGGGAACACAAATCAAAATGGCGGAGATCGCGTCCATCAGCATGCCGATCACCAGCAGGAACGCGTTGATAATCAGCAGGATCAAAATCTTGGAGTTGATGGCGGAGGTGACAATGGAGGCGATCTGCTGGGGCGCCTGGAGCATGGAGAGAACCCGGGCGAACACCGTGGCGCTGGCAGCAACGAACAACATGGGAACTAGGGATTCCACGGTGCTGTACAGGATCTTGGGCAAGTCACTGAGCTTCAGGGTGTGATAGCAGAACATGCTGACCAGCAGCGCGTAGAACACGGAGATGCAGGCCGCCTCCGTGGGCGTGGCGATGCCGCTGTAGATGCCGCCCAGGATGATCACCGGCGTCAGCAGCGCCAGGAGGCTCTCCTTGAAGACAGCCCAGAAACCCTTTTGATGGAGCTCCGTGTAGTTGGCCTGAAGCTTCTCCTTGTCCTCCCCATTTTTGCGGCAGTACAGGTAGGCTGCGATCATCAAGAACACACCGATCAGGATGCCGGGGAGGATACCAGCTGTGAACAGATCCGCAACGGAGACGCCGGCGGATTGTCCGTACATCACGAAGGGGACGCTGGGCGGGATGATTACGCCCAGTCCGCCGGCCACAGCCACCAGGGATGTGACAAAGACGCGGTCGTATCCCAGCTTCACCAGCAAAGGGATCGTCATAGCGCCGATAGCCGCCACCGTAGCGGGGCCGGAGCCGGTGATGGCACCGTAGAACAGGCAGCTGATGACCACGGCGATGGGCAGGCCCGCTGTCTTGTTCCCCACAAAGTAGGAGAAAAATGTAAAGAGGCGGTCTGAGATTCCACCCTCTGCCATAACGTTGCCCGATAGGATGAACAGGGGAATGGCGATCAGGACAAAGGAGTCCAGTCCGGTGGTCATTGTGCGGAAAATAAAGCTGGCATCACAGGTCAGAACCGGATTCATGACGGAAGCCGACAAAGAGGCAACCAACAGGGTGATGGCAATGGGAAGGCTGCAGAACAATCCCACAAAAAAGATCACAAAGACAATCGCTGTAACCACGCTTATCCCTCCTTATTCTCCGCACGCAAAAACCGGCGCAGGAGCATTTTGATATACCGCTCCAGGATTCTTATGATGGACAGGGCCAGTCCCACCCACATGGATGCATACACCAGATACATAGGCACATGGGTCGAGGCGGCTTTTTGACCGGTGGCGGCCAATTGGGAAAGAACGTCCAGGCCCGGCCCCATCAGATATACTGAAACAGCGATCACAGCGATGTCGCAGACCACAATCAGCGGTTTTTCCAGCTTCTTGAACAGATTCGGCAAAATATCCATCCGCAGATGGGCCTCGTTTTTCGTGGCGTAGGAAATGCCCAGGCCGGCCGCCCATATAAACAGATACCGGCAGGGCTCGTCACTCCAAGAAAGAGAGGCGCTGAAGAACGAGCGCAGAATAATCTGGGCCATCATCAAAACGGAGATAACGCAGATGATGATGGAGATCAGAGCCTCTTCAAAATGGTCGTCGATCCACTTTAACACTTTCATGATATATCTCCTTATTCTTCTGCAAAGACCGCGAACAGCGACTCAGGAACTTCCAGCCCCGCTTCATTTGCTTTTTCACAGAGGAAGTTTCGGATATCCTCAGGGACCGAAATGCCCTCCCGCATGGATTTTTCCAGTGCGATGGCCTCAGGCTCTCCGGGATAAAGGACGCGTTCTCCCGGATTCCTGGTGGGCAGACTGTGGAGATAACCGATAAAACGGTCCACACTTTGTCGGTATTGGGCCAGATCACAGAAGTGCTGGATATTGACCGCCACAAAACAATGGCTGGTGGGGTTGTTTTCTTCCAGATCCGCCCCAGGAGGCGCGATTTGGTCTGCCACCAGTCCGCCGGAGAGCATGGAGGTCACTGCCTCCGCCATTACCGCCAGGCCAAATCCCTTGTGCATACCTACCGGCAGAGAGATAAACTTCAGCAGATCGTTGGCAAAGGGGTCCGTGGTGGGATTCCCCCGCTCGTCCAGCCAGGCGTTTTCTGGAAAGGGTTTGTGCTGGCGGCGATAGGCGTGGATCTTTCCGTAGGCCATCACCCCGTTGGAGATGTCCAAGCACATATGGGTAGAGTTGCCCGGCACCACCACGGAGATTGGATTGTTGCCGATAACCGCCTGCTTGCTGACCGGCGCCGCCAGAAATGGCGGCGTATTGGACGCCACGAACGCGATCATATCCCGCTGTGCCATCTGGAGTCCCCAGTAGGCGCAGGTACCGTGGTGGTTGGAGTTCCGCACCGTCACAAAGCCCAGGCCGTAAGCTTCCGCTTTCTTTCTGGCCAGTTCAGCGCCCAGTTCACTGGTGACTGCACCGGCCGCCTTATGACCCTCGATCACAGCGGTGGTCGGGGTTTCCTTCACGATCTCAGGTTTCGCGGTTGGATCAATTGCGCCTTTCCGGGCGTGCGTCAGATACATTTCCACACGCACAACACCGTGACTCGGCATCCCACGCATATCAGCCGAAACCAATTGCCGGGAAATCGCCGCCGCGGCGTGAGGATCAAATCCATAGGCAGTAAACAAACCCGTACAAAAGCTTTCCAAGGCTGCCCCCTTGCAACTGTATCTTCTTGACATTCTTTCCTTCCTCCTTCAAATATGGCAGATCAAAACAATTGGATTTTCAGCAGAATGCTCTCCTTCTGCAATAAATAATACCAACAACTTATTCAAATCGCCAATATCGTTTCTCTATCGTTGCACGACTCAAACTCACAGCATTCGAATAGTGCAAAAAATTTTTTTATCATTTTGGTTATTTTTACAACGATCCATCGCAATGAAGCGTCTCCTCTTTTGGGCGGGGTATCAGAGCTCCAAAAATTGCATTTTGGGTCCCTGCATTTGCTGCGGTTCGTTTCGGATTTCGGTAATCAGTCTTTTGGATGGATTTCCTCTCATCACTCGGCAAGCTTATTTTTCAGGCTGAACAGGCGCTGAACGGGTTGGCTCTATGTGCCTCACCATAGTCTTCTCATGTTTTCGATATGCTGACCGTCGGTGACGCCGAGTTTCCTGCGACATACACCTTGATTCTGGGCTGACAATTTCGGATGGTTCCCATGATAGAGAGCACCCCTATATTCAGCCTGTGCGGCCTTTCCGCGGCCAATGGTAAAACGCCCGTCCTCAGTTCGATCAATATGTTTGCCGTGGTTTCCCTTCAGGATAAAGCAAACGCACTGGACGAAGTTCACTTCCATCCAGTGCGTTTGAGTCTATTTCCAAATCTTTTCGTATATGAGTCAGAACCTACGATAGCAGTTCTCGCTTTCTCTGCCGCCAGCAGGCCAGGACACACAGTCCAAGCCCCAGAAACAGCAGGACTGCCGCAGCCACCGCCTCGGCTCCCCTGGGCACCCAGGGGCCATAGCCATCCCAGAGCGGGCGGAAGCAGAAGGGCATATTCAACAGCCAACTCCCCAGCACCGCGCCCACAGCCACAAACAGCGGCACAGCCTTGAGCAGCATGGCGATGTAGTTGCCGCTGTACTGAGAGAGGAACACGGTCAACCCGGCGGAGCCAAGGGAGAGCGCCAGAATGAGGCCCACGAGCACCAGCAGATAAGCGCCGTAGGTCCAGTCGAACCAGGGGGAGCCAGGAGACAAAAAGCCACCTAGCCCGCAGGCGGCAAACCGCAAAGGCCCCTGGACGAGAAACGGAATGGCATAGACCGTTACATTCACCACGGTCAGCACCAGTGCGGAGAGCAGGGCGGCCCCCATCTGGGTGTTCAAAACGGACCGTCCTCGGCGGGAGACCCACTGCATGGGCCGGGTGTTCCGCAGCCGGTCCCGCACTAGCGTTGGGGAAAGGAGGAGCACAATGCTGAGAACGCACCAGACTGCAAGATCCTTGCCGTATTCCTGGGTGGAGTGCTTAACAGGGGATGGAAGCAGGGAGTGGCGCAGATCAGAAACCGCCAGCTCCATCTTGCGCTGAATCATAGGTTCCGGATAGCCCGCTGATTGATAGTCCGAAATCTGTAATACAGGTGACTCGTTCTGGACATCATAGGCTTCCATACTCTGCTCCAACTCCTCTATCGTGTACCAGTTGGTGCCGCCGTACACGCGGTAAAGCAAAGCCTCTACATCCATGTCCGCCTCGCCGCCAGCCTCCTTCACACCGTTCAGGTAATCCTCCCGGAACGAGAGAAACGCCGCGTAGTCCGTGAGCCCTGCCGCCGCAGCCTCCGGGATGGCGGCGATCCGCGTGTTAAAGGCAGCAATCTCTTCCGTGAGCTGGCCATCCAGCTCCGCCCGCTCCTCTGGCTCCAGAGCGGGGCCGTACCGCTCCACCCAGCCGGAGGCCAGGGCAAACTGTGCCTGCGACTGGGGGCCGTTGGTGAAATGCTCGATGTAGAACTGGGGGAACATCCAGTAGTAAACCGCCCCAAGCACAAGAATGGCCGCCAAGATACCGGGCCGCCAAATCTTCCGCAGCTCCCATTTCAAAAGGGCCATCACGCCACATCCTTTCGTGAAAAGCGCCGGAGGACCAGAATTGCCCCGCCGCCGAGCAATAGTAAGTTCAGCCCCACCGCGATGGTCTCCTGCCAGGGCAGGACAGCGGTCAGGCCCAGCTCTGTGAACCAGGCGCTGCAGGAGAGCCAGACTATCACAGGCTGGAAGCATGCGATCAGGTACACCGCCCACCAGCCCAGCTCCCCCAGGGCGGAAACCATCCCCAGTCCCCCGAAGCACAGTGCCATCAATGCCAAGGCGGCCAGATAGGAGTTGCGAATGAAAATGCCGAACACTGCCGCCAGCAGAGAGAACACTGCCGTCAGTGCCGCCCCAAGAACAAGAGCGGCGGTCAGGTACTGCCCCACCGTGAAATCCCCCCAGGTGAGGAAGGGCCGGACGAACAGCATGTCGGAGAAGTAATTAAACTGGCTGGACACACTGGCACTCCAAATGCCGCCGTAATCGTACAGCAGAAAGTATGGCGTCAGGGTGAAGCTCGCCAGCAATCCGTACACCACCGTCGAGGCGGGCAGAGCCGCCAGGAGCTTGACTCCCCACAGCCGTCGGCCTGTTCGGGTTGCGCAGGCCAATCCCTCCGTCTGGTGCAGCCCTTCATACCCCAGCAGATACAGTGTCCCCAGCATGGCCAGAATGGCGCTCTCGCCCAGGATAGCCCGAAACAGGGCGCCGAACAGGAACTGGTGGCTGCCATAGGTGGCGGGTCCCGCATACAGGTCCAAAGCCGCATCGGTCTGGGACAGATGCTCCACTCGCTCCGCCAGCAGGCCGTATTTCCAGGTCATCCATTCCATGGCCAGAGGAGAGGTTTTCACCACGCCGGTGTAGAAGTCTGCAAGCTCCCCAGTGTCATAGGTCTCGAAAACATCCTCCAGGCCGGCGACCGACTGGAGCAGCAGTTTCCGGTTTTCCGTCTCCGGCATGGCCGAAAGCCCCGCCAGAAACTCTCCATCCACCCGCTGTCCCAGCAGCTCTGCATCGGCGGAGGTGTCGTTGAAAAACGCTCGGTCATAGGGAGACTGTGTGGCAATCAGCAGCCCATTGAAAACCAGGCACAGCCCCAGAAAGGCCCATAGGGCGGGCAGATGAAAGAGCTTCCGCCACTCGCAGTACACCAAGTTCACGGCTGCTCCTCCCGATAGATGGCCAGAAAGGCGTCCTCCAAGCCCGGTGCCACCGGTATTCCGCCGGAGGGGGGCGCGTCGCAGAGCACCCGGACCACGGGGCCGGCCTCGCCCTGTCCCTCGCTGAGGAGGAACTGGCCCTGTGCTAGGGGCGTCCCAGCGGGGAGGTGAAACACCTTGTCCTGGAATTGAGCACAGATGCGGGCGGGGCTGTCACAGCAGTAGAGCCGGTGATCCTTGAACATGATGATCTGCCCGGCGATGGTCTCGATGTCCGAGACAATGTGTGTGGAGAGAATCACAATGCGTTCCCCGGACAGGGTGTGGATCAGGTTGCGGAACCGCACCCGCTCCCGGGGGTCCAGTCCGGCGGTGGGTTCATCCAGAATCAGCAGCTTTGGGTCGTTCAGCATGGCCACAGCGATCCCCACTCGCTGGAGCATCCCGCCGGAAAACTTTCTCAGCTTCTTGTCCGCTGCGTCCCTGAGTCCCACCGTCTCCAGTAAATGATCGATGCGCCCGTCCGCCTCCCGTCGCGGAATGCACTGGAGAGCGGCGGCGTAGCGAAGGAACTGCCGGGGCGTGTCGCCGGGATAATATCCGAACTGCTGGGGCAGATACCCCAGTAGTCCCCGATACTCCGCTCCCAGGGCCTGGATATCCTCCCCATCCCACAGGATCTGTCCCCTGGTGGGAAACAGCAGCGTGGTGAGCAGTTTGATCAGCGTAGTTTTTCCTGCCCCATTGGGGGCCAGCAGGCCATAGACGCCGGAGGTAAATGTTAGGGATACATCCTCCAGGGCGGTGAACGAACCATAGTTCTTTGTCACATGCTCAACGCAGAGCATAGGAAGCGCCTCCTTCCATCGGGCGCCGGCAGAAGCGGCGCAATTCCGCGAGGTATAGGATGATTCCAGCAGCAGCCAGCAGGCAGAACACCGCGGCGGGGACTGCCGTCAGCCAGGCCGATATATGGGGCCGGATCAGCAGCGCCAGACTCAGCAAAATCCAGCAGAGGGGGGCCGCCCAAAGTCCCGCTGCCCCCTGCATCCGCTGGCAGAACAGGGACAGAGCGCCATATAAAAACAGGCTGGCCAGGGACAGAGACAGCATCCAGCCAAGGGGAAGTTCCCGCCCGGTCAGCAGCCACAGCACCCAATTTGCAGGGACACATACCAACACGGACAGTCCGCCGAAGCACAGCATCCGCAGCGCCGCCACCATTCTGGCAGAAATTTGAAATGTCCAAGTCCACTCCCAAATACCGGCCTGTAAATTCTTCCAGCCAGTCAGCAGGAAGAGGGCTGCGTACAACAGCGGAGAGAACAGGAACAGTGCCGGTGCCAGGGAGCTGGTAGACCTGGTCAGAGCGAGCGCCGGCAGCAGGCACAAAACCCAGATGAGCAGGGACAGGGCCAGACAGTCCCCCGTGCCGAACAGCAGTCCCCGGACGCCGACCCCCTCCAAAACCGCCCGCAGCTCTTGACCAAAGGGTGCCCGGCGGGACATTCCCGCATCCAGGATATAAGAAATAGATCGCCGCTTTTCCGCCTCAGTGGGTATAAAAAGATTGTGATCACCCATCTGCTCCAAACTCCTTTCTCAGCCGCCCCATCAGGCGGTAGTATCGGGATTTCACCGCTGCCTCCGGCTCGTCCAGAGCAGCGGCAATCTCCGGAAAGGTCTTCTCCCCATAGATCCGCAGGCGAAACACAGCCTGCTCTCCGGCGTCTAGGCCGGAGACGTATCCCTCGATGGCGTCCAGCAGCGCCTGGTTGTGAATCTGGGACACAAAGTCCTCCGCCGCTGGCAGCTCCATCTCCTCCAGCGGCACTGGGGACAGCCGGGTTCTGCGGCGGGCATCGATGACCTTGTTGGCGGCGATGCGGTACATCCAGGTGCGGAAGGATGCCCGTTCGGCCCGGTAGCCGGGCAGCGCCCGCAGGACGGCGATGAAGATGGATTGGGTGAGGTCCATGGCATCCTCCCTGCTTCCCGTCTGACGGTAGACAAAGCGGTAGATCTCATCATAGTAGGCCTGGATCAACTGCTCCGCCGCAGCCCGGGAATTTCTCCGCTGGATGGCCCTGATCCATTTCTGTTCCTGCTCCACCGCCTCACCGCCCTTCATAGGGTATATTCGTTCTTCAGAGTACCATCGTTTCAGAAAAAGGGAAAAAAATTTTTAGGGGAATCAAGCGCTTCGGAACAAAGGAGGTCACATGGATTCCATTTTGATATGTTATGCCAAAGAAACTGCGGTTTTTCTCTCTGCTGTTGAGACACCAGCGTACTTTCCGCCCTGTTTGTCCCGTGGCCGCCGGAAGCAGCAGAACGAGGCCCCGTCGCAGGGAGCCCCATCTATCAGAATCTCCTCGGTAAAACCCAAGCGGAGGTGACGAAAGCACTGAAGAGTGCAATCAAGGACAGGCAACGGCTGGATATGAGCCAGGTAAAAGCCCGCTCAGTCGAGAGCGAGATCAAGCTGTGAGCTATGTGCGGAGTCGAGATTACGGGAGAAAACAAAAGATGATTACCCGGACTACATGGAAGCTACTTGATTCCCCGAATCGGAAAGGGTTTTCCGGACAAGCTGACGACCATTCAGATTCAAAAGTTTTACAACGGCTTCCAAAAAACGGCAGAGCACCAAGGTACAAGCGCGTCGAGCTGAAAAGCAAAGGGCTCCATGTTAGAGTGGTCGTGGCATCCACAGGCTTTTGAATAACTGGTCAAAAAACGCCTGCTTCTGACCAACCCAGCTCATGGGTACAAGCCCCCGAAGCTGGAGAAATGGAAGGAAGCTCCTGCCAAAGGAGAACCTTGGCCCGTACCTGATGGATGCAGAGAAAAGAGGATGCCTGGCGGCATATTTCCCGGAACTGACCACCAGTCTGCGGCGCGGGAATCCCTTTGCCCTTCCCTGGACTATTTGGATGTTGAGTCAAAGACGATCTTTGTGACGAAACAACAGAATGAAAAGCAAGTTGGTAGTGCGGAAACCCCAGAGACAGCCTTCGGTTCGGACGCCGGCGATCCCGCAGCAGGCAGCGGACCTGCTGCGGGGAGAACACAAGAAGCATATAAGCAGCCGGTACAAGTTTCCGTCCCTGAAAACGGGCACGATGTTTGACCCAGACTCGTTCCGCAACACCTATGATAAAATTCTGAAAGCTATGGAGTATATCCGGCTCCATGAACTTCTAACACACGTTTGCGGCGTTGTACTGAAAAGCGGCGTGGATGTAAAAAACCTGATAACAATCATTGGCACGTGTCCAGCGCCCCCACTCTGAATGTATACGCCCAATGCGGCACAGCAACAATGAAACTAGAACAGGGGATCACCAAAGCGGGGCTATCTCTGGTATGTCCCACTCGTCCGCCCAAGCCCTCTCCCCAGTTTCCAGTCCTACAAGGGCCAGAGACGAAAGGCCGGAGCAAGCTGTGTCAGCCAGATCAAGGATCATTTATTGGAGGGGTACTACTCCCTATCGTTAACGGAAAGCACATGGCCTGGAATGTATACGCCAAAGCGGAAGAGAAATGTGAAGAAAAGCTGGCGGAGCTAATCACTGAGATAAAACAGGAGATCGCCATACAAAAGGAAGCCGCCACGCTTCAACGGAACGGGGCTCCGGGGTGCTTGCGCCCCGGAGCCCTAATTTGCTCTGTCTGTGGCTTATTCTGTGGTCAAAGCGTTGACCGCTTATCGTTACGGATTTGAACCGCCGGCCTCATCCTTACCATCTGGTTAGGAGCCATCCAGCCCTTGGTTTTCAAGGCTTTCCGACCTTTTTTACTTCAAAAGGGCGAGGTCTCCGACACTCTTATCTCTCTTGTTTCCGTCCGCTCGTTTTCCCGTGTGGGTCAAGCCGCAATTCCAGTCTGCTGGATCGTTTGCAGAAAAGCGCTTTCGTCATCTGCCGCATATTCAATATACAGTCGCATCACGGTAAAGGTTGCCTTCCGCCTCCGCATGACGAATTAAATAGATTGTTGTCATTCTTTGCCTCTCTATGTCATTTCCTTTTCGGGTCAAAAAAGCGACCCCAACACCCGCATGCATCTCGGGTGTTGGAGTCACCGTAAGATACAACCTATTTCATCGTATCTTAGGCTCATTCATCAAAAAAGATCGGATTGGACCAAGCAGACTTTCCATTATGATCCACGCAGACAACCCGCACGTAGCTCTCACGGCCCGTTAATGTATAGCACGCTTCTTTCAGAACGCCGTCAGGCTCCGCAAACAGAGATTTCCCTCTGGGGGAATAGGTAACAAAATGAATCTCGCGGCATTCCGAACAAGACACATATACCTGTTCCCCATCCAAACCGAAATCATAGATTTCCGGACCCGTGGAGGAATAATAGTTTCCTTGGAACAGGGCATCCAGAATTGCTTCCCGGCTGCGCCGAGTTGCCTTAACCCAGATCCATCCGCCGAACAGGTCCTCTGCTACGTGGACGTCATCCACTGCAGTGGCAAAGACCCGTTTTCCCTGCCGCAGCAGCATATCCCACCAGATTTCTCCATGTCCGCCATGGCAGAGATGCTCCGTTCCATTGTTAAACACTTCAACGGCGTGGAGTCCCTCCAGGCCTAAAATCTCCTCCGCACCCATTCTGGACCAGACCGGATGTGCCAGAGAAACAAACTGCCCGTCTTCCCGCATTAGGTCCACCAGGCGCTGATCCTTCAGTTCTGCGGGTGAATACCGCTTGCACAGGTACTCCGTCTCTTCCTTGCCGGCAGCGGCAATCCCCACCACATGGATACACTTGTCAGGGCTGTATTCAAGATCATGCTCCAGCCCTGTAAGCAGGATAATCTGATCCTCCGGCAGTTCACTGTGGGAAACCAAAACGTTGTGGTCTGTCATGGACAAAAACGCATATCCGTGGTCACGATACAGCTCTGCTAACTCCCTGGGACTGAACATCCCGTCTGATACTGTGGAGTGGCTGTGGATATTTCCCTTCAGCCAGACGCCGCCATCTGGGAACAATGATTTTTTCATATCTGTCCTCAATTTCTGAAAATGAATTACTTCATCATAGCCGGCAGCAGCGTGGCGATACCGGGGACAAAGGTCACGACCAGAAGTGCGATCAGCAGGGCGGCAATCAGTTCCTTGCCCTGTTTCAAGAACTCCGGCATCTCAATCTCGCACAGATTGCAGCACTGGTACATTGTGGCGCCAAAGGGCGGCGTCAAGGCACCAATCGACAGATTCAAGATGCAGACGATACCAAAATGAATAGGATCAATCCCCAGTTGCATTGCCACCGGATACAGCAGCGGGACCGCGATCAGCAGCACGGCCGCGCTGTCAATCAGCATCCCCATAATCAGCAACATCACATTCACCAGCAGCAAAAAGCCAATTGGCCCCACATCCATTCCAAGAATCAGGGATGTCAGCTTCTGCGGAATCTGTGCATAAGTTAAATAGAGTCCAAACACCGTAGCAGAGATGATAATGCCGAAGACATTGGCCACGGAAGCAAACGCTTCCTTCGCAACAACGACCAAATCTCTCGGGTGCAACTCTCTATAGATGATCATACCCACGAAAACGCACAGTACACACAGCACGGCGCCGCCTTCCGTGGCAGTGACGATCCCGCTGCGTAGACCAACGATCAGCACCACGATCATCAAAATCGCCCAGAAGCACTCCACCAGGCCGTGCAGGATCTCTTTGGCCGTGGCACGCTTTTCCCGCACCGGACGATAACCGTCCCGATGAGAAACATAGGTAACTGCCAGCATCAGCACAATACACATGAGGATGCCGGGGAGATAACCGGCCATGAACATATCCAAAACAGAATTTTCCGTAATGGAAGCGTACAGAATCAGCATAACTCCCGGGGGGATCATGGGGGAAATCAGTGCGGAAGACGCCGTGACTGCCGCGGAAAATGCACGGTTAAAACCACGCTCCTCCATCTCCGGAACCAGCATCTTGCACTGCATCGCAGCGTCTGCATTCGAAGAGCCGCACAATCCGCCCATCAGCGTAGACAGCAGCACGTTGACCTGGGCTAAGCCGCCCCACATATGCCCCACGCACAGGTCTGCAAACTTCATCATCCTGGAGGTGATGCCGGTATAATTCATCAGCAGTCCCGCCGTGATGAAAAACGGAATGGCCATCAGGTTCATATTCATGCCGGCGGAGACCATTTTGGAGAGAATCATATTCAGCGGCATCTCTGTGGCAATAAAGCCAAAATAAAAAACAGCTCCTCCGATAAATGCCATGCATACAGGAATCCGAATTGCCAAAAGGATAAATACCAAAATTAGAGGCAGCCATATTTCGATACCACTCATCGTTCAGGCACCTCCTTTTTCTTCTTGAACATCCGGGTAATGATGGCGCAAAAGCTACGGACAGTCCCAGTGAAAAAGCCAAATGCGATGCTCGCATAGCCAAACGCCAACGGAATTTTTGTTCCGGTTGCATATCTGGTCAGATTAGAGGCACACAGTTTGACACCCCAATAGACCATATAGACAGAAAATACCAAAATTAGAAGATCCCGAAGCAGGTCAAAGACCGCCCGGACAGAAGGGGACATCATATTCACCAGAAACTTCATGTCCACATGCGCATCTTTTTTATAGAGATAGCCGAAGAAGGCATAACCGATCCAAACATAGGCGAGAAGCGCCACTGCCTCCAGATTGATGGAATAAAATCCGAATACGGAGCGGTTTACGATATTGATAATGACAGGGACGATGACCGTCAGAATCATCAGGCAACCCAGTAATTCCTCAAATCTACCATCGCGAAAGAACGAAATCAATTTTTTCATAAGCACCTTACATCTTTAACATTTTTTTGGTTCTCTGAAAATAAAGCATAGTCCGAAGAAGGACCGGCCCTCTTCGGACTATGCCTTAGAAATCCGATTTCAGATCATATTTGCGTCCATATTCAAATGGGTCATTCTGCGGCGCGGATCTCCGCCAGAGTATCCAGCAGCTCCTGTCCAATACCATACTTCAGCACCAGATCGCTGCAGCCCATATCCAGGAAGGCCTGACGGTCAGCTTCATGGAACTGGACGCCAGCGGCCTCCATCTCTTCGCGCATCTTGCTCTCATTCTCCACAGAGTACTGGTTATAGCGCAGACCAGCCTCGTGCAGTTCTTCCTCAATGATTTCCTGATACTCGGCGGGGATGGAGTTCCACCACTTTGTGGAGCAGAACAGCGCATCCGCCAGAGGCTGCTGGGCCAGCAAGGTGACCTGGTCCACCAGCTCATAGCTCTTGGTGGAATACATCAGGGAGATGGACTGGTCCAGCGCGTCGATGGTGCCGGCAGACAGGGCGCCCATCTGCTCGGAAGCCGCCATCCCCATGGGACTGGCGCCCATTGCCTCAAAGCACTCCAGATAAGTGGTAGAGTTGGGAACACGCAGCTTCAGGCCCTTCATCTCGGCAGGCGTGGTATAGGGCTTCTTGCCGATCACATGGCGCATACCGCCTACGAAAGCGCAGTTCAACGCATGGATATTCACCTGATCCATTTCATCCACGATCTTCTGGAACAAATCTGTCTCCATGACTTTCAGGAATTCCTCGCCGGTTTCAAAGACAAACCCGCACTGCAGGGCACTGGCATCATAGTACAGGTCTTCCCACTGGCTGTATGCAGCCATCAGCATTAGGGGAGAATCGGCAGCAACGGCTTCCACACCATCCACCAGATTGCCAAAGGTATTATTCGGGTACAGATTTACGATCACTGCGCCGTTGGTACGCTCTTCGATGTTCTTTTTGGCGGTATTCAGCTCCACGCTGACTTGATCCAATTCCGTATAGGAGTGGGAAATGCTGATAGTGATGGGTTCCGCAGGCTTCTCAGGGGTTTCGGCCGGCTCATTGGTGCCGGAGGCTTCCTCATCGGATGCTGAGTCGTCCGTTTTTCCGCCGCAGGCTGCCAGACTCAGCGTCATAGCCAGAGCCAGTGCAAGAGCCAAAAACTTTTTCATGTGATGTACCTCTCTTTTCTTATTTTGTAAGCCCGGTTTCAACGGACTTATTTACGGATGACAAAGGGGCTCCTTTGATGAATCTGCAAAGGGCAGTGTGTCGATCACGTGATCAGAAAGTGTGTCCAGCAGTCCGAGATCCCAAATCATTTGAAGAATCGTATACCGTGCGCGCACTTCCTTGCAATAGAGATAGGTTTTTTTCAGCAATGTCCGGTCAACACCAATCTGATCCGGAAGGCAGGGGGAATCCAATGAACACAGGATATGTGCAATCTGATCTGAGGAAGGCAGCCCTTCTAGCAGCGTAAGAATTTCTTCCCAATGCGCCTCTATGCGGTCGATTCGCGCGAGCCGGCCGGCAGTCTCGTTCTTTCCAGCTGCAGACTCCATGTCGATCACGCCCTGAGCAGCGGGGCCATAGGCTTCCCGGATCTTATTTTCCCAAGAAAATGGGTCATAGGCTATGGCACTGGCACGCGCCGCATCAAAATCTACCGGAGTTTTCCGCAGAGCCTCCACCAGCTTCAAAATCAGTACTGTGCCGACACCAACTTGTGTTCCATGGGGAACCGGTCTTTTTCCGGTCTGTTCGAATATCATTTCCCAGTAGTGAGACATATGGTGTTCGCAGCCAGAGGCTGGCCTGGAATTTCCGTAAAGGCTCATTGCTACACCAGCAAGCACAAGGCCCTCCATAATCTTCCCCATGGTTTCCGGGTCACGTGCTTTGACCTTTTCGGCATCGCCCAAAACCTTTGTAACGCAGTTTTCCACCAGTTCCACGATCCGCTCGCAATAATGCTCGCCGTTGATAAGACGAGCAAGCTTCCAGTCGCAGAGACATGTGAATTTTCCAAGAAGGTCTCCTAAGCCTGCGGCAATCATAGAATAGGGGGCGTTCTTGAGAATCTCCGTATCTCCGATAATTGCCGTTGGCGTCTGGGCATCAAACGTGGTCTTCAAATGGTTGGATTGAATCGCAGCAATGCTGGAAGCAAAGCCATCCATTGGGGCCGCTGTTGCCACAGTGTAGAAGGGACGGCCCATTCTATAACTGAAAAACCGGACCATATCGTTGATCGCTCCGGTTCCGACCGCAATGACCAAATCACAGTCCATCGGCATTTGGATCGTTAATTCTCCCAATGTTGCCTCATCAAAGCCTGTATGTGTCAATTGAATGAGATGGTTACGAATTCCTGCATCTTCCAGAATTTTTCTACAGGCTTTCCCGGCGATCTCATAGGTAATCGCATCGCTGACCAGATAGAGGCTCTCAAACCCCATGAGCTTCACCAAATTCGGCAGTTCATATAAGGCATCTTTTCCAATTCGAACGGCCCGCAAGGAAGCGAAGTGCTCTTTTCCGCATGGACAGATAAAGTGCTGATTCAAATATGTATTCAGCTCCATTGGCGTTTGGGGCAGTTCCATAAAATCGACCTCCGGTACAGACCTCGCCAACCTGCAATACAAACGAGTCCCATCATGGTTTGTATTGCTCGCTGCGGAGATGTTGTTGATGGTTTCATCATATCCGCTTATGAAATATAATGCAAAAGTAATCTTTTTTCCCTCTCGTGACCCTCTGCGTCGCTTGATTTAGTAAATAATTTAATAAATAGTTTTGTTTTTGGTAAAAAACAGAAGCCATTTACCTGCAAACCATGCCCCCTAGCCCTTCTTTGCTGTCTACTTTGCAGAGATTTCTTTGTCCTTTGGTTTAATATTTTACTAAATTATTTACTTGAGGTATTTTTTTCTATCTTTTACACAAAAGCTGTCAGAGAATCATATTCCCTGACAGCCACTTGTTCGACTGATGGCGCGGCCCCTTACTTATTTTCGCAAGGGCCGGTACTTTTTCGCACGATCAGCTTTGGAAAGTATTCCACCCGAGTGATTCCATCCGGACTATCTTCCAACTCTGAAAGATGATTTCCTGCTTCAATCTTCCGAACTAAAATATCGATGGCTTCCCGGCCGGTCTGCCTCGCATAGCTCTCCACCGAAGTCAGAGAGATCCCCTTATACTTGGACACGCTGGTATTGTCACAGCCACATACAGAATAGTCCGTAGGGATCTGTTTACCGGAATCTGTGATGGCATCCATGATTCCAATCGCGATCATATCATTGATGGCAACGAATGCTGTAACATTTTCATTGCGCTCGATCAGCTTCTTCGCCATATGGTAGCCCAACTCATAACCTTCCGGAACAGCCTTTGCATCAGATAGCTCCGATTCCGGCGAGCAGACTAAGATATTTTTAATCGAGTCCAATCCCTGTTCTTCATATACGGCCCGCAATCCCTCCAGCCGGCGAACCCGGGTCACCTGCTTTGTTTCAAACGTAGATGTGACAAATGCGATCCGCTGATGGCCCAGCTGCAGCAGATATTCGCCGATGATCCGCCCAATACGGAAACCATCCAGTTCTAAAATATCCGCATTGTTATGGACGCCTTTATCATAAATATGAACCACAGGTTTCACCCACTCCACCTGCTGCATCAGCATATTATTTTCCAACGGGTATAAGAAACAAACCCCCGCAAACGGGAACTGGTTGCAGACCTGCATGATTCGGGTTTCCTGCGGGATTTCACGAAAGGTATCAAAGGCCAGCAGCACGTAACCCAGCTCTTTGGCCCGACGCTGCATGGCTTCCACCATATGAACATAGTAAAGGTTGGACAGTGTCGGCGTGATCGCCACCAGAACTTTGTCATCCGGCACAGAAGACCGGAGAAGGCCGTTTCGGACGTAGCCCAGCTCATTACAAGCGTCGATCACCCTGCGGCAGGTCTTCTCCGGAAACTTACTGCTTCCCTTTCCGCTTAAAATCATGGATACGGTAGCCGGAGATACTCCTGCTCTCTTTGCTACATCTTTGGCAGTAACCTTCGTCTTCTTCATAATAACCACCACCTTTTGAAGCATTATAGTGTAAGTTTTCTAAATTAGCAAGTTCACTAGCGCAAGATGTTCTTATTTAGAAAAATAAGCTTTTCCAATCTTGTCATCGGTGCCCCTAGGTCCTTGAATCTGGTGAAGATGCGTCTGTGATTTCCGCCACCGCCGCAGATCACTCGGGAACAATATTTCATTGCTGTCACAAAAAGAACATCACAAAATTTCCTGCAAATTATTTTGTGTTGCTGAATACAGTAAAACCGCGCGGGACCAATTCTCACGAACCAATCCCGCACAGACTTTTTCGTTTCCCGTATTTCTCTTTCAGACTCTGGTGTCCCTTTTGTGCTTCTCTCCGCAGATCATTAGCAGCCAATATCTGCCACTGAGGATTGAGGCTGCTCAGGTCCAGCCTCACCATTTCTCTCGGAAAATATCGTCCCGAATCAAATCTGAAATCCCGTGCAACAAGCTGCTGCCACATACTCGGCCCATCTGCCAGTTTGATCTTGCCCGCTTCGTAGCTCGTCAACTCGCGGGGCTTGTCCGTCTTCCGCTGGAACTCCTCTGCGGTCAATTTCTCCTGCACATATTCCTCCCGCTCCATCCGCACGTTTTCGCTCCACTGGTCGTACTGCTCATAGTCCATCGGTATCGCTGGTCAAGCACTCATGTGCGATTTCAGTTACTCTCTTTAAGAGGTCTGTTCAAAATCCAACCACCTATACTTAATAATTAAAATGGTTCTCTAATTTCCTGCAATTGATCCAAATGACGGCCCATACTGGAGTTGGAGCAGCACAAATTGGACAGCACCGGGCATGAATTTTTCTGCCCGGTGCTGTTTTTGCAAGTTTTATCCGTGTTTTGACGTTGCCGCTGCACAAAATTTCGAGGTCGTTTTTATATTACCTGATCAATAATATTCCCTGTAGTATCCGGTTGCGGCCCGCTTCATATCCGCTGTGGTAGTCCTCTACAAACACTTCTTCAAAATCTGCGCCGCAAAACAAAGTAAACAGTTTTTTCAAAATGCGGAGCCACAGAAATATATGAATTCTTTGATAACTCTAGCCAAACAGCGTGGCTATTTGACAGAAGTTGCAGTATGTTGTGTTGCTGACAGGAGGCGATGGATATGCCAGAGAAACGAGCTAACGGCGAGGGAAATACCCGCAGGCGCAGGGACGGCCGCTGAATAGGGCGATACACCGTCGGTACGATCTCAAGACCGGCAAGCGGGTCAATAAAAATGTGTTAGGTAAGACTCAGGTAGAGGTACGGGAAAAGCTAAAAACCGCTATGGCGGAAGTGTCAGGGGTTGGATGTCAGCAGGGAAGCGGATGAGCACACATTGGCCACTTGGTTGAAAATGTGGTACGAGCTCTATGCCAAGCCCAATATCCGCTTAAACCATTTCTACCCTTTCGGCGTGTGGGTCAAAATGTGGGGTAAGCATCTGACCCACACAAAAAATCAAAATTTGCAACAAAAAATCCTCAAAAACCGAAGTTTTCGAGGATTTTTGGAGCTGCTGGGCGGATTTGAACCGCCGACCTCATCCTTACCAAGGATGCGCTC
>OGGQ01000668.1_pt1 | contig 49277 bp, 59 predicted proteins | sample 1571191 | NCBI WGS metagenome assembly OGGQ01 (sample SAMEA2582061, study PRJEB24529) | metagenome | biome: Human gut stool | place: China | collected 2011
CCCCCAGTACACGAAAGAACAAGTTTCTTGCGCAGTTAAGTATAGCTGGATATATATATTATTTTTTTCTCTTCTCAACAGAACACAAGGATACCGTATAGGGGTATAGGGTATGCAAGGGGGCGTACTCTGAACGTAACAACCATATTAGGAATACCATAATAATAGATGAATTAAGGTGGTGAACAATTTGAATATAGTAGAAATAATGGCGTTACTAATAACGTTCTGGGCAATGTTAATCGGAACAATATTAATAACCTTTAGCATAACAAAAGATAAAGTACCTGCGATTGTAAATAAAATCGTAGAGGTTAAAGAACATAAACCTACTGTTAATGATGTAGAAATCGTAACAGAGGAAATGGAAGCAGATATGGAAGAAGGTGTAATGAATGAGTATTACAGCAGATTCTAATGAAATAGTAAAAGATGGTCAAAGTCTAATGGTGCTTGACTTAGGGGATAGTACACTAAGACGACCTTTAGCACAAAAAATCATGCAATTATGGTGTTCTGGTATTTACACTAAGAAAGAAATTGCAACTATACTAAACACAACAACTACTACGGTAAATAAGTATCTACGTGATGAAAGAGTGTTAGAAGCGATAGACCATTACCAAAAAGTAGAAACACAGTTAGTAGACCAAAACATAAAAGCTATGAGAGAGAAAGCGTTAAAAACTATTAATGAGCTTATGGATAGTGATGATGACAAAGTAAGGTATCAAGCGTCTAAAGACGTATTAGATAGAACTGGCCATTTAGCAACTATGAAAAAAGAAGTTACTATTCAACACAAGACTTTTGAAGAACAACTGGCTGAAATAGTTAACGCAGATTATTCTGTAGAATAAACGGAAAGGAAGTGTAAGATAAATAGATATTCACGAATCAATAGACCAATATATAAAGGTTATTTATGATACGTACCTAGCTCACGTAGTAGAGCATAAAGACTATGAAACATTTGGACACGCTATGGCGATTGTCCTACCAACATTTATGAAATTAGCGAAGGATTTATCCGAAATTACAAAAGTAAAGCCAGAAGGGGCGAAAATAGGTGAAAGAACAGAACAATAATTTATTAAAAAATTTACTTACGAATAATCGTATGTATATAGAAAATTGCTTAAAAATCGTAAACAAAGATGGTGAATTAGTGCCTTTTAAACTTAATGATGGACAAATCATAGTTGATAATATCATTAAAGATTTAGAAGCACGTAATAAGCCAGTAAGACTTATTATATTAAAAGCTCGTCAGATGGGCATATCAACATACACAGAAGGATATATATTCAAAAAAACTGTAACACAAACATATAAATCCTCTTCTATTATTGCCCACTTAGATGAAGCTTCGCAGAATCTATACAATATGTATAAGAACTTCTACGAGAATATGCCAGACGCTTTAAAACCAATGAAGAAATACCTTAACTCTGATTTGTTAGAATTTGCGAATCCTAGTGCAAATGAAGAGGACGTTAAAAGAAACCCTGGGTTAAAGAGCAAAGTTACTATCAAAACAGCTAAAAATGCTAAATCTGGACGTTCTCAAACTATCCATTATCTTCATGCTTCGGAGGTGGCTTTCTGGGATGACGCTAAAACCTTAATGACGGGGCTTATGCAAACTATTCCTAATAAACCTAACACAGCAGTAATACTTGAAAGCACAGCAAATGGTATAGGTGGCTACTTTTATGATGTGTGGGAAAGAGCTATGAAAGGCGAAAATGCCTTTACTCCAATATTTTTACCTTGGTTTGTAGATACTGGTTACAAAATGGATTTTGAAACAGAGCAGGAGCGACAAGATTTTATCGCAGAAGTTGAATATGAGTTCAAGAATGATAAGGGCGAAACAATATACACAGATGAAAAAGAATTAATGATGATGGTTGAAAGAGATTGGAATATGAAACTATCTTATGAACAGTTAAAGTGGCGTAGATGGTGTATTGCCAACAACTGTAACGCAGATATAGAACAATTCCAACAAGAGTACCCATCAACACCAGAGGAAGCATTTATTGCTTCTGGTAGACCTAGATTTAACGTATCTAAGCTAAAGAAATATTTACGTCATACAGAAGAGGGAATCAGAGGAAATCTTTATTATGATGGGCAAGGAAGAGTTCACTTTGAGAAAAATAAAGATGGTTATATCACTATATGGAACGCTCCAAAACCAGATAGATATTATTGCATAGGTGGAGATGTAGCCGAAGGACTTATTGATGGGGATTATAGCGTAGGTATAGTAGGTTCGCAGGAGGACTTAAAAGTAGACGCAATGTTCCACGGACACATTGATCCAGATTTATTCGGAGCAGAGCTAGTTAAACTCGCTAAATTCTACAATGACGCATACATAGGTGTGGAAGCAAATAACCACGGACTTACTACGTTAAAAGCAATACAAAAATTAGATTATTATAACATTTATTTTAGTAAGGTTTATGACCAAATCACAGATAAACTTACTCAAAAGATAGGTTGGCAAACTAACGCTAAGACTAAACCATTAATGATAGACAAATTAGCTGAATTTATAAGAGAAGAATACATAGGAATCAAATCAAAGCTTATTATAAGAGAATTATTAACTTACGTTATAGACGATAAAGGTTCAACAAACGCACAAGAAGGTTGTCATGATGACACAGTAATGGCTCTCGCAATATGGCTTCAAGTCATACTAGAAGGACGTGGAGATAGCTACACGCCAGAAATATCAGACGAAAGAGTTAAAAACAGAGCAAACTTTGATATAGACAGACCATCACTATACAGAGAACGTGATGAAGATGAAGAAGAGGACGAAGATCCTTTTATAGAATACTCAATTTAGGAGGAAAATAAATGGCTAAAGATAATAAAAAACCATATGAACCTATCTCTAAAGAAGAGAAAACAGTAAATATGGTATTAAATATGTTCAAAAGAGCTGAACAAGCAAAAGCTCCTTACGTTTCTACATGGAAAAAATGTAAAGAAGCATATAAAGGAGAGATGGATAATGAAAAGAAACCAGAATACAAGTCTGATAACGTGTCTAACTACATCTTTTCAACTCTTGAAACTATCCGTCCTATTATGGTTGCTGAAAACCCTAAATTCCAAGTGCTTCCGAGGTTGGAGAAAGACTTTAATAAGTCGTATAGAGTACAGCAAGCTTTGGATTACGAGTGGGCGAGAACAAAAATGGATACTCTTATACCAAAAGCAATCTTGCCTTCGCTTCAAATCGGAACAAGCATTATTGGACTATTTTGGAATGGAGAAGACACAAAAATAGGTAACGTTGAACCTAAGCTTATAAGTGCATTTAACTTCTTCCCAGATCCTTCTGCTCTTACAATGGAGGACGCAGATTACGTTATTTACGCTTCATACCAAAACGTAGGTAAGGTGATAAGAGCGTTCCCAGAAAAAGCAGAAGAACTAAAAATGCAAACTAAGAAACCAGATAAAGAAGACCTTATTATGGGGCAAGACAGTACAAATTTCTCAAATCAATCTATCTTAGTGCTAGAGTGTTATATGCGTGATTATGAAATGGTAACACAAAAGCTTGAAGAAGATGGAGAGCTTATTGAAGAACGTAAGATGAAATACCCTAAAGGGCGTAGAATAATAATAGCAGGAGAAACTCTTCTTTCAGATGGTGAAAATCCTTACAATGATGGTAAATTCCCATTTATAATGTTTAAATGCTATGACTTAGAGGATTCATTCTGGGGTATGGGTGAGGTAGAACAATTAATGAAACCTCAAAAACACGCAGATAATCTTACAAATCAAATTATAGATAATGCTAGATTAACAGCTAACTGTCAATGGATAAAAGATAAGAACGCAGGAATAGAGCAAGGAAAACTTACTAATAGGCCAGGACTTATTGTTACTAAAAACCCAGGAACAGAAGTAAGAAGAGAACAACCACCTTCAATCCCTGCTTACGTCCAAAACACGGTAGAAATGCTTAAAAGAGATATTGAAGTAATATCTGGTGTATTCGATATAACAAGAGGTGAAAGGCCTGCTTCTATTACATCTGGTGTAGCGATAAACCAACTTACTCAATCAGCTCAAAGTAGAATTAAGTTAAAAATGAAATACTTAGAAAACTCATTAGCTGAACTAGGTTCTATGTGGGTAAATCGTATTATACAATTCTGGAAGTTACCAAGACAACTTAGAGTAATGGTAAGTATAAAAGATTTTGAGCAAGCTACAAACGATATGAATATGCAAGGACAACAATTCGCTGTTCAACCACCAGTAAATGGTCAAGTACCTATATTCACTAATCTTAGTGGTGAAGAGATAGATGGAGATTGGGATATAAGCGTGGTAGGTGGTTCTACTATGCCAGTAAACAAAAACGCTAGATTACAACAATTAATCTCACTTTCTCAAACCCCTGCTGAAGATGGATTACCAATGGTAGATAGACAAACTATACTTGAAAATTCAGAACTTCCTAACGTTGAGGAAATCTTAGCGAGGTTTGAAGCTATAAAGCAACAACAAGCAGAGCAAAGTCAAGCTCAACAACAATCAATGCTTCAAGAACAACAAGCTAATATTCAAATGTCTGCACAAGCCGAAATGCAAAAAGCACAACAAAAATTTGAATTTGAAATGCAGAAAGAGCAAATGAAGGAAGTTAATGATAACGCTGAACATGATAAAGATAGACAATTACAATTAGCTCAAATGCTTATGAACCTTATGCAACAACAAAATAACGCTAATAGTGAAGGTTCTGAACAAAGTTCAGAAAAAGAGAATAATATGAGTAATGAGAATGTTGAAGATACTGGAAATGCACAAATGGAGCAAGAAGCTCAACTACAACAAATAATAGAGCATATTATGAGTTTACCACCAGAAGAGCAACAAGCTATCTTAGAGCAATATCCAGAGTTAGTACAAGTTATGCAATTAGCACAACAACAAATGTAGAAAGAAGGTAAGTAAATGGCATTTACAGATTGGATTGCTGACGAGCAATTAGATGAAGTAGAAATTGAAGAAGATGTAACTAACGAAGAAGTTAGTGAAGTTGAAGAAACAATAGAAGAACAGATAGTAGAGGAAGCACCACAAGAAGAGGTTGCTCCCACTACACCACAAACATTTAATATTGGTGGAAAAGAATTAACATTAGCTGAAATCGAAACTGGCTATATGCGTCAACAAGACTATTTAGCAAAAATCGAAGAAGCTAATAAGTTAAGAGAAGAAAGCAAACAAGCATTAGAGCTTGTAGATTACATCAAGAAAAATCCAGAAGTTGCACAAAGATTAATGAACGAAGAAAATGTTCCTAGTAATATTTCTAACTCAATAAATCCTGCAATGGAAAGAATTGAAAAACTTGAAAAACAATTATACATCAAAGAAATGGACGCTACATTAAATGGATTAAAAATGAAATATCCAGACTTCAACGAAATTGAAGTGCTTAATAGAGCTGTTCAATTAAATACTAGCGATTTAGAATTTGTGTACCACGGACTAAGAGGGGCAAACATGGATAACATAATAGCTCAAAAAGTAAAAGAACAGTTGGCACAAGCTACACAAGAAATGGCTAAAAATTCTCAATCTACTAGAACAGTAGTTGGTAACACTAAACATTCAGAGGTTGCTACTACTACACATAATTTAACTAAACAACAAATGAGAGTGGCTGATATGATGGGAATATCATATGAAGACTACGCTAAATATTTATAATTTCAGAGGTGAAAATAAATGGCTAGACCACAAGGTACTGCAACACATCAAGAGGTGAACTTTGGTAAATTATTAGAACCAGGTTTAAGAAAATTATTCTATGAAACATTTGACGAAGTCCCAGAACAATATTCAAAAATATTCAAAGTGCATAACTCAAAGAAAGCTAGAGAAGTAGACTACGGACTAGGAGCTATGCCACTTTGGAGCGAATTTGGTACAGCTATTAACGCTAACTTAACTGGTGATGCTGTTGGAGCAACAGATATGCCATCTGTAAACTACGTAACAATCCCTGCAGGATTAGAAAGAGTTTATGTTCATAAAGAGTTCGCACAAGGATTCCAAGTTGAAAGAAAGATGGTTGATGACGAACAATACGGTGTTATAAACAAAATGCCTAAAGACCTTGCAAGAGCAGGTAGATACAAAGTTGAAATGGACGCTGTATCTGTATTAAACAATGGATTCACTAATACTGGATATGACCAAAAACCTTTATTCGCTAAAGACCACCCTCTATTATCTGGTGGAGAGTGTTCAAACTTAATCGAAGGTGAATTAAACGTTGAAAACTTAAAGAAAGCAATTATTGCTATGAGAAACTTTAAGGACGAAGCAGGAAAGAAAGTTGTATACAAAGCTGATACATTAATCGTTCCTCCTGCATTAGAGTTTAAAGCTATCGAATTATTAAACTCTATCAATCAAGCTGATTCTGAATTAAATAACGTAAACAGCTTAAAAGGAAAGTTAAAGATCGTTGTACTTGACTTCTTAGAAAGCGATAAAGCATGGTTCGTAATGGATTCTGCAAGGCACGAATTAAACTTCTTCTGGAGAGTTAGACCAGAGTTCAAACAAGCAGAAGATTTCGATACTTTAGTTGCTAAGTACAGAGGTTACATGAGATATTCTTATGGATATTCTGACTACAGAGGTATCGTAGGTTCTAAAGGTGAAGTTTCTTCTTCAAGAACAAAAGCAAAATAGCATAATTTAATATAGGAGCGTTTATTCGCTCCTTTTTATTTATACGTAGAGGTGATTGAATGAAAAGAACGGAAAATCTAAATTTACCAATTTACGATAATCCAGAGAGCGATATATTCAAAATTAATGATGTTAATAATGCTCACGAAACGATAGATAAGCAATATAAAGAGCTTAAAAATATAAAAGAAACAATAGAAAGCACAAACCCTAGTGCTAATTTACAAGGACAAATTAATGGTATAAATGCGTCATTGGAACATAAAGCGAATAAAAATGAAGTTGTAAAAAAGGGTGCTGTAGATTTAGATGAAATGACAGAAAGAACATTACAAGCAATTCAAGGTGGAGAAGGAGCTAACTTTGAGTTATTATCAATTCCAAGAGATTCAAGCGTTGATTTAAATAAATTAAACGAAGATTTTCAATCAGTTTTATTTCCACGTAAGTCAATTAAATATCCTATTGATAATTTAGATGAAACACTTCCAAATCATATAAATGCAAATAGTAGATTTATACAAAAAGAAATAATTCCAAAAAATTCTTATTTAAATTATGTTGATGTTTATCTAGGAAACGATGGTTCTTTTGTTGGAGGAACTTTAAAATTAGAGTTATTTTCAATTGATGGATCAACTATAACAAAGTATTATGAAAAAAGTTTTATTACTAAAATTGGTGTTAATAAGTTAGATGTAAATAAAATGATAACAAAGAATACTTATATTGCTTTTAGTAGAAATGGTTTTTCTTTGCTTAAATATAAACAAGGAACAGAAAATAATTGTTATTATACATCTGATATAAATACTAGTTCTTTTGATTTAGCTTCTTTAAATTTAGGTAATTTTATATTATCAATGAAAGTTGAGGTATTAGATTTAGGGATAAGAACATTTAAATTAGAAACATCAAATGTTCTATTAGTTGATAAAGAAAACGGTGATTTTACTAACGTACAAGACGCAATAAATTCAATAAATGATGATAGTGAAATTAAACCATATACAATAATTGTAGGACAAGGAGTATTTCCTCGTTTTTCAATGAGATCTAGCGTTACAGGAATAGATAGAATGAGGTACATTAGTATAATAGGGATTAATAAATATTCATCAATAATAAAAGATGATACTGGCCATTATGTAACTGGTAGTTGTGATGTATGGAGCAAAGGAACAATAGAGAATTTAACAGTTGAAGTATCACATGAAAATGATACATCTGAAGAACGTAGAAAAGCATATGCTTTGCATTTTGATTTTGGGCAATGTGATACCGAAGTTAGAAATTGTATATTAATAAGTCATCAAGCACCTGCAGTGGGTATTGGATTATATCAAGATACAACTATTAAATTTAAAGATTGTGAGTTATATAATTTATGCCCAAGCGATTATGGAACAATGGTTGATTACGGAGCTATATTTTGTCATTCTCAAAGTGCTGAAAATATAACTAACCAAAATATTAAATTAGAAAATTGTAAAGTCGTTTCTCAAAATGGAGATAAATCAGCGTGGTTTTCTAAAATTGGAACTGGTGGAGAAATGATTGTTGAATCAATTAACACCATGTATTATTCACACAAAGAAGGAATTGGTGCAAAAGTTGTTAATAATGCAAAACTAAGTCCTTATTCATATGGTAATAATGCTAGTAATATGAATAATTGATATATAAGATGCACTCAACAACAAAATTTAACACGTTTCACGTGAAACATACAAAATTCGAGGTGATAAAAATATGTATAACGGACAAGCTAAACTAAAGCTTTACGAAGATACATCTTGCACTAAAGAGATACGCCTATCCCCTACTGGTGAATATATTCTTAACGCTAGAATAGTTACTGGTCATGCTAGTGGAACGTACAATAAGAATATATATGTAAAAAACGTAGGTTCTCATAGTGCATATAATATTAGTGTAACAAAACTTACTGATACGTCTAGTGAAGCGACTATTCAAAAGAGCTTTAGCACTTTGCCATCTAACGATAGAGAAGTTATAAAAGTATCTATACCTTACGAAAAAGGTGATAGAAATACGATAAGAATATCTATGAAAGTAGATTACGATAATATACCTTAATGAACACTATAAAGAAATTAAGCGTTGAGATTAATAAGTTAGATGGTTTAAAAATATGCAAATTAGAAAATTCAAAAGAAAGAGAAAATGCACTATACATAGCTGATGAATATAAAAATGATTTATCAGCGTACGCAGAACATGATAGAGTGTTCAATAACGTAGATATAGTGCAAGATATGTTAATAGATGTTATGGAGCAACCTAGAGCGATAGAAACATTACATACTAACGCAGATTGCTTTATACCTATGACAAGTTACAAAGAGAAAATTAATCTTTACGAAGATTATGATAATAAACTTACGAGGTGATTAAATGAAACAAACGCCTAATATAAACTTGCCTATCTTAGAGCAAGGTGATAAGTATTTAAAAGAAACACAGAACGAAGCTTTTAGCGTTATAGATAGAGAGATAGCAGGTTTAAATAGTGCTATATCTGTGCTTGATAATGTAGAAGGTAGTATTATTGACACCAAGAGTGATGTTGAAACTCTTAAAAACGAAACAAATACGCTAAAAGATTCATTAAATGATATGGCGAGTAACATTATACCAAACATTCAAACGTCTTTGGATAATAAGGCGCAGGGAGTTATAAATGTTGCTGAACTCGGGGCTAAATTAGATGGTAGAGATGAAACAGAAATATTAATAAAAGCACATGATTTGCTACCATCAAATGGTGGAAAAATAATAATACCTAGTGGAAAATTATTGATAAGTGAAAAGGTTGAATTTACAAAAACAGTAATATTAGAGGGTGTTTGTGTAAATCAAATTGATTATAATTCTAGTAGTACAATTCTTACTAAAAACAATGGAGAACTTGTCTTTAAAGGTAATTGTAGTGGTGTAAGTAGAATATTTGTAAGTGGTATTAGTGAAAATACAGGAAACGGTATAACTATGTTATGTGGTAGACCGTGGATTGAAAATGTTACAGTAACAGGGCAAGGTAATTACGGAATCTCTATTGGTGATGATGTAACAGATAATATTAACGTTAATAGCTTTTATTTGGCTAATATTAGAACAAAAGCAAATAAACACGGTTTGTTTATAGGAGATAAGAGAAATCAAGGAGCAAACGCAAATGCAGGGTGTGTTGTTAAAATTGACGCTTCATATAATGAACAAAATGGAATAGTTATAAAAAATGCATATGATAATAATTTTCTATCATGTCATATTGAAATGAATGAAGGTTATGGGGTTGTATTTGAAAATGCTTGTAATAATTATTTTGCTAAACCATATTCAGAAGCAAACACTTTAGGGGATTGGAAGGGCGATTCTAATAGTGAATATAATTTTATTGATCACACAAGATATACTTCTGATATAACTCATGGATATTACTTTGATAATCCAAATAATATTTATTCATATAATTATCTATCAAAAGGGTTAAAAGATTGGAAAAATAAAATAGGTGTTGATAAAATTAAAATAGCAAACAAAGAATGTGCTGGAACTTGGAATATTGAACAAAATAACTCTAATGGTTTAGATATGTTTATAAATGGTACATCTTCAAGCAGTAAATTAAATATATTACACGGTGCTAGTGGCAATGTAACCTTAAATGTTCAAAAATTACAAGTTAATAATGGTACTATAATAAACGATATTTCAAGAAGTATGGGTACTAAAAACTATGGTTATATTGGAGCAAACTCAACTTCAGAACAAATTTATGATATATCTAATGCTAAGGTTGGGGCTATCTGTTTAGTATCTCCAACTACTCAACCACCACAAGGTATTACATGGTCAGCTTATTGCGTTGAAAATGGGAAAGTAATTGTTAGATTATCAAATGTAACAAGTCAATCAATTCAGGTTAATATGCCATTTAATGTTGTTGCTATTAATTTAACTTAACTCACCATTAATTTAAACTACAACGCACTAACACTTCACACATACCTCGTAATACTAATGCAAGACGCTCATTCAACATTCTCAAATAAAATAAATACGCACAGAGGTGATCGTATGGCAAAACAAATAGTCGTTACTAAGGATAATTACGGAATAGAGATAATTGCGACCTTAGTAAATAAAAATAAAGAAAGTGTTGATGTTACTGGGCAAATAGTAGAAGTAGTAATCGTCGACGATAACGATACTATTATAGACAAAGTAGAAGCTCAACACATAAATTCGTCAAGAGGGATAGTATCTATAACATTACAGAAAGAGCATACAAGCACTATTGGTTTATACAAAACATATTGGAGTGCTTTAGATGAAAATAACAACGTTACAGCTCAAGAAGATATATACTACTATTGCAAAGATAAGAACGGTGGAGCAAGTAATGGTTCTTACGTGCAAGAAGAAAAATTCGATAATGAAAGCATTATTGATAAGTTCAAAGAAACTGACGCTGAAATAGAAGGTATAAAGAAAGACTTATCTAATTTATATAAGGTGAGTGCAAATGCAGAACTAGCTGACGCTAGAGGTGAATATGGCACACTAGGAGAGCGTTTAGATGACGTTGATAATGATTTAACTGGCGTTCATTTAGAGATTGAAAACATAAATGCGTCATTTAATAATTGTGCTACTAAAACTGAACTTAGCAATTACTCATTAAATGGTCATATACATTCTGTTGATTCTATTGAGGGTATAAGTAACTATGCTACTAAAAACGAACTTAGTAGTTATGCTACTAAATCTGAACTTAGTAATTATGCTACTAAAGATGAACTTAATGATCATATACATACTGATAATCCTATTGGTGGGGTAGGTGAGTATGTTACTAAAGATGAACTTAATAATTATGCCACTAAAGATGAACTTAATAATTATGCTTTAAATGGTCATACACATACTACTGATAATATTAATGGTATAACTGCATATGCTACAAAAAAGTATGTAGATATTAAATATGATGAGCTTTTTCAATCTGTCAGTAATGGGAAGGAATTATTAGCAAGTGCAATTACTGACAAAGGAATTTCAACACTTGCTACAGATAGCTTTGAGGTTATGGCTAACAATATAAGAAAAATAGCTAGTAGTGGTGGAGGAGGAGGAGAAACTATAACTCCTATTACTATTGCAAATATCAGCGATATAACTGTAAATAGTGGAGCTACATTTGATATAGTCTATACAACAAATGTTGACGCAGTAAATCATGAAATGAGCTTTGACGGTGGAAGCACTTTTCATGTTATTTACCCAAGTGGTAATAAAAATGGTTACACATATGAGCATGAAGCTTTAACTGAAACAGCTTACCCTCATCAAAGAATAATTAGAGTAAGGGACGCTAACGGTAATACTGCTACCTCTAATACTTTCAACATAAATGTTAGTACCAATGGTGGAGGAGGTGGAAGTACAAAGTCGCCTTTCTTAGCTAGTATGTATGGTGATCCTAGAGTAATTCCTAACTATCCATCAGGTATACAATTCCCACCTATCAACGCTCACGAAGATGGGATTCAACCTAACGGTGTTAATACTTCAGATAGTTGGAAGTATGGTACTAGAATTAATCAAAGTCCTAGAAGTGATTGGACTAGAATAGGATTTTGGGGACAAGTATATAGACAAGAAGGATATGGATACGACCCAGATAACGTTGCAGTAGAAATAAAAGATTGTAAATTGTGGGGTTGGAACGGATCAAATTGGGTGTTAATACACGATGTTTCCTTTACTGCTTCTAATACAATTTTCTATGTAGAAAGTTTCTCTGGAGATAGTAACAAATCTTTCCCTTCAAATGTAAAACTTAATGGTAAAAACGCTATTGCTAAATTTGATAGTGTTAATAGTGGTTATATGTTCCACCCATATTCAGGAAAGGCAAGGGCAAATGATTATGGATTAAACCAACCTTACTATTACTGTTCTACTATGAGTGCTAGACTTGTGAAATGGGATAGTAGTGGAGCAGATAATTTAGATAGTGCTAAATTATGTTTTAATGTAGGTGGAGATTTTTGGCATACAACTCATGAAACATGGCAACCAGATTGGAGTGCGAATGGAGAATATGCACAAGGTCAATTCTTAAAATGTACTAGAGAATGGAAAACTGCTTATTGTACGAATGTACCAGAAAGTTGGGGTAATGGATTCCCAAACTTATAGGTAGGTAAGAATACGAGCAATTGTTCGTTAAACCTCTTCTCCCCTATTCACAACTCACATATATTATGGACAAGTTTAGCATATAATATGTGTAAAGAGTGCTTCGGTAGTGCTTCGGTAAAGAGTAGGGGAGGGGTAATGGTGAACAATCGGTATAATAGTAGGCGATATGATTCGCTTAGAACGGTTAGAGTATCAGTACAAGTTACGGAGAAAGAAAGAGAAAAGTTAGAGTGTCTAGCACGTAAAGAAGGTATGAGTATAAGTTCTTATATCAGAAAAATAGCAATATATGATAGGTGGCGAGAGTTCTTTAATGAGTATTAGTTTAATGTTTTTTATCATATTTATGAGCTTGCTTATAATATATTGTATGTTAAAAGATATTTCTGATCATATAGACTATCAGAGAAATAATCGTGAAAAAGAAAAGAATTTACTTAGAGAAAATATATATATTGACCTTACAGAAGAGGAAGACGAGATGTTAAATACTCTATGTAGATTTGATAAATGTAATACACAAGAATATCTTAGAAAGATATTAAAAAACTTATAGGGGCATAATGCCCCTTGTATATGAGGTGATTAGATGAACTTCAAAGAAATAATAGACTTAGCTTACAATATGATCGACGAAACAGATTATGATGAACAAGTTGAGATAATCGTAAAAGAAGCGATAAATGAAGCATATCAAGATTTAGCAAAAATAGATATGAGATTAGCAATAGGGTATTTCCCTATTATAAGAAAAATGGCTACTCTGCCTAACGAATGTATAAAAATAGTTGAATCAACTCCTGCTATTAGTGGTACTGATAAAGTTGTTGGTAATACCATTGTTACATCTAAAACTGGTGTATTTGAAATTATGTATGCTGCTGCTAGAGAAAATTTAGTTAATGATAATGATGAACCAGATTTACACGTATCAGCACATCATAACTTAGCAAATTTTGCTTGTTATAAATACTGGTTACACAGAAAAAAAATTGAAGTTGCAGAAGCTTTCTTAAATAAATATATGATTGAGCGTAGTAACTTAGATGTAACATTAAAAGATATGTCTTGCACAAACGACTATGTAACTATTGAATACTAGGAGGTTTATTATGGACGTATTTAAAATACCTAGCTTCCAATCTGGAATTAACGAATATTACGCAGAAGGTTTAGTTAAACCTTATGAAAGCGTTAAAGCATATAACTGTAACACGTCAGAAGGCTCTCTAGCAACGTGTAATACTCCGTTAACAAAATATACGCTTAATAGTCCTATTCACTCTCTAATGGCGTTCTACGACGTTTCAGACAGCTATCTATTATGTGGTTGTGGTGATAAACTAAAAAAAGTAGATGGAACTGACGTTTTTAACATTTCTGGTGATAAACTTGATACGCTTAATTTTGAATATAATGGTGAGCGTATTTTAGTTGCAACATCTAAATCAGACACTCCTTTTTTACACTCTTCTAAAACTACACGTAAATTACTTAATAGACGTAAAAAATATAACGAAGAAGGAGAACATATAGGTTTTATAGACGCTAATGGTAAAGAGCATGAAAATGAAAATACTATAGAAACATATGCTCCTAAAGGAGAATTTATGGAGCTTCATTACGATAGATTATGGATTGCAGGAGATAATGAAAATCCAGATAGAGTATATTTCTCTACTGCGAATGTTAACGGAGCTGATATAGAAGACTTTACTATCCCACTTGCAGAAGAAGACGAGATTAATATGCACGGTGGATTTTTAGATGTACGTTCTTATGACGGATCTAAGATTATCGCCATGAAAGTTATATTCAATAGTGTAGTTATCTTCAAGAATAAAAGTGCATATAAGATTTACGGTTCTTCTCCTTCTAATTACCAACTTGTAGATTTGTTCTCTTGCAATGGAGCAATAGCAGATAAATCTATATGCGTAGGTAACAATGGAGCGTATTTTTTAAATAATGATGGAATATACTACTATGATGGTACTAATACTACTTTAGTATCTCAAAAGATTAAGAATACTATAAGTAAAATGAACAAAAATTACGCTAATAAGAGCGTTGCTATATATCACGATAATAAGTATTATATCGCCATACCAACTGGTGTTTCTGATGTAAATGATACTCTTATCGTATATGACACTATTAATAGTTCATTTATGACTTATGATATAGACAATATAACATCTTTTTTAGAGTATGATAATGAAATACTATACACTACTGGCAATCATATAAAAGCATTATTCAAGGGAAACACTTCTCTTCCTCTTTTATGGACTACCCCTACGATAGATTTTGGAGCAAAAAACTCTCGTAAAATGAGTAACTACATATATCTTCGTGTTAAAGGCCAAGGGAAGATAAAGTTTACTTTAATAACTGAACGAAAAGAAAAGGAATTATTATTAGATTTGCCAGAAAAAGAAACTCTTATACGTAAGAAGTTTAAAAATAAAGGGCGTATGTTTCAACTTAAAATAGAAAACGTAGATAATTCAACATTCACATTAGTAGCACCAGAACTACATTGTGAATTAGATGAAGATTAGAGGTGAACTATGGCGTATATAAGACAAGAGATTAGAGGAACAAGTGGTCAAGATATTGCTAAGATGAATGAGAATTTTATGGGAATATATGAAAAAGTATTCGGTGATATTAACTTCTCTGATACTGATACTGCATTGCAAAACAGCATATTAACACAATATATACCATTCCAAGGCGAAGGTAATCTTGATAGTAAATATCCATTAACAATAAGATTTTATGTACCTCCTAATGTAAAGAAGATTAAGAACGCAACTGTTAATGTATTCTTAGAAAATTATCGTATGGATAGTGATATTACAGAAGGTGGAGGTGGCGTTGCAGGAGGTGAAGTAAGCCTTAGCGTTGCTTCTGGTGGAGGGTACACTAACACGCTTTCACAAGGAGCAGAAACATCTTATGTTCGTAAATGGGGTTCTCCTGGGTATGAAGTACAAGCACCTACTGATTATATTTATCCTAATAATATGAATATGGTTAATGCTAATTTAGGTGGTTTTATTACATCTAACGATAATAGAACTACATACGGATCAGTTGTACCAAGTGGTAAAATGAATAACTCTTCCGTATACACTAACTATGTTGACTTACATTCTATTCAACACTCTCACGAAATACCTTCTCATAGCCATTCAATATCAATAGAGCCACATACTCATAGTGGTAGTGCTAGTGTTACTATACCAAATCATCACCACTCTCTAAAAGAAGGTATAAGAGTGTCTACTACTGCTCCTGGAACTACTACTATAGCTGTTAACGATACAAATGTATGTTCTGTATCAGCTTCAAAAGTTAGTGAGAATGACGTTGATATAACATCGTACATTAAAGTTGGTGAGTGGAATATTATAAAAGTGAGTACAACAAATCTAGCTCGTATCAGCGTTTACGGTACGATTGAAGCTATTATGAGATTAACTTAACGAGGTGAAAAAATGAGTATAGATAACAAGTATTATACACAAGCTGAACAGCAGTATAATCCTTCATATAATCAAAAAGTTACTGCTTTGCAGAACCAACTTGCACAGAATCAACAAAACTTAGAGCAACAAAAAGTTGGAGTAAATGCTAACTATGATTATCAAGTGCAAAATCAAAATTTAAACAATAGATTAAATAAAAATAATGTATCTAACGCCATGCTTGGAAGAGGACTTTCAAACTCTTCTATAGCAGTAAGTGGATTAGCAGAACAAGACGCTAAGAACACAAGATTAGTAGGAGATATAAATAGAAATAGAACTGCTGAATTAAATAACATAGACCAACAAAAAGCTTTACTTAGCCAAAATTATAATAACACTTTAGCTCAAATGGAAGCTGATAAATATGACGCAATAATGGCACTAGCTCAACAATTAGAAGATAGAGATTGGAATAGAGATTTCCAAAATAGACAATTAGCTCAACAATATGCTTTAGCTGAAATGCAAAAACAATATCAATACGCACAATTAGCACAAGCACAAGCACAATTTGAAGCAAATCAAACTTGGAAACAAAAAGAGTGGGAATACCAACAACAACTAGCACAAGCACAACAAACTGACGCTTTTAAAAATAAAATAGATAACATAGTTGTTGATCCTTCAATATCATCTTCTGATAAGTATAATGCACTAACACAACTTTACTATAACCAAAATGGTAATGAAAGTAATCAACAGTATCTAATGGACAGTTATCTAAGGCTAATGAACGCTAACAATAATTTTGCTAGGTCTACAACTCCACAACAAACATCTTCACAAAATCTTTATGGTGGAACATCACAAGCAGAATCTAGAAAAAAAATAGGTTACGAGTATGATCCTGCTTACGACTTTATCACAAACAGAAGATAGAAAGGTATGATAAAATGGGATATTTAGATGACCTTATGAAAGGTACAAAAAGAACAAGTAACAATATAAACTCACTAGGGGCTTACTCTCCCCTTAGTGGATTTAGTAATGAAGATGAATTAAACAAAAATCCTTATCAACAAATACTATCAAGTATGCCTAAAGAAGATACTATAACTCCTACTAACCCTTTAAAATCTGATTGGCTAGATAATAGAAGTGTGTTTAATAGTTCTCCATCTTCAATGCAAATACCAGATGGTGTTAATATAGATTCAACATTCTACAATCGTAAAGATATATACGATTTAAAACAAAGATTAAAAGCTTCTGGTGTAGAAATACCAGAAACTAAAAAAGATAGTCCTGGAATAATAACAAGGTTCTTAGATTTCATATCAACTCCAGGTTATGCAGTAACAACAGCACTTTATAACGCCTTTGATGGTGATAAAGACACTAAAGTATTAAAAGGTTTATTAGATGGTGTAGTTGGTGGTTTAACATCTAATAGCGATAAATATAAAGAAGGTTCTGATTTAGTTGACCTTATGGTAGGTGAACAAAAGAAGGACGCAGGAATAGGCGAAAAGGTAGGTAGATTCGCAGGTGGAATGGCTTTAGATATGTTACTTGATCCTATGACATATCTAACTTTAGGTACTAATGCTATTGCAAAAGGAACAGCAAAAGTAGGTACAGAAGTATCACAAGAAGCAGTTGAAAAAGCGATAAAAGGTATAAATAGAGTTGGTGATTTAGCTGACAAGAATAACGTTCTTGATTTAGCAACAGAAGCTAAACGTATAACAGATAAGATTAATGCTAAAAACGTTAAAAATTATGATGGGCTTAGATTTGATTTTAAAGTACCATTCACTAAAATAGCGATAGAAAAAGAGTTTGTAAGTCCAGAAAAATTAGCTGAAATAAGTAACAAACTTGGTATTTCTAAAGTTGGTAATAAAGTTACTGATACAGCTAAAGCTATGTGGAACGCTAATAAGAGCGAAACTGGTATACGTTCTGCTATTGAAAAAGTACCAGATACAATACTTGGAGCTATATTTAACGACGCTGACGTAAGAAGAGTTATAAAGGACAAGCCACTTGAGGCAGCCCAACTTATGGCTACTAAAGAAGTTGAAAAGCAACTAAAGAGATTTGCTAAAAAAGCTAAAACTGACGCAATACCTAAACTTAGAAAACTTTATAGTGGTATAAAACAACTTGAAAAAGAAGGTGTTGATACAACTAAATTATCATCTATATTTGAAGAACTAGAAACGTATAACTTCTCTAAAGAGCTTGATAACGTTAAAGTATTTGATTTAGTTAAAGAATTTGACTTTGAAGCTAAAAGACAACTTGCATTTGCCGAAACAAAAGTTAGAAATCTATCAGCAGATATAAGAGAAGAAGTAACTAAAAAGCTTCAACAAGTAACGTTAGATTACAACGATCTAAATAAATCAATAAATAATTCAACTGACGAAGTTATCAATAACGTTAAAAAAGTAATGACAGATGATACTGTTGATTTTGGTGAGCCAGAATATTTAGATGATATAGATTGGGATGATGTAGATTATGTAGTAGAATACAAACCATATGAAAGATATGACGAACAAGGTAATAGAGTTTTTGGAGAAGGTAAGCTTTTAGAAGAACTAGACAAAGAAGAAGTAGCATTAGATAAAAACATATTAGAAGATATAAAAATAGATACTGATGAAATAGCTGATATTAGTGAGTTTGAATACAAAGCTCCTACGCCAGAATCAATTAACAAAGAGTACAAAAATTACACTAACCAAAGTGAATTAGATGATTTATATAACTCTAAGCAATGGGAAGGTAAACAAAGACACGAAATTTACCAAAGTGTAGAAGCTAAACAGTATACAGATGAACTAGCAGAGTTCGGTATGCTTAACCCAGAGAATACTGAAAAGTTTATCAATATGCCTATTGAGAAACAAGAAGCATATATAAAGAAAGCTAGAGATTATAGAATAGCAAAAGAACTTGGAACTTCTAGGGAAAACGTATCTAAAATGCTTGAAGCAGGACATGAGTATTTCTATGAAAATCTTATGAAGCATAAAAAGTTAACACCAGAACAAAAACAAAATGCTTTAGATATTTTAAAGAAATATGAAGAGGTAGACGCTCATTGGTTCGGTAAACGTGATAAACGTAAAAGAAGAATGACCTCTACAAGTAATATTGCAAAGTTACAATCAGATAAAGATGTATTTGAAAGAAAGAACGGAGCTTTACATAAGGAATACATTCCTGCTAGAACAACTGATGAAATATTTGCTAAGGTTCAAAAAGAAGTAGATGATTATTCAGAAAAAGCAGAAAGAGCAAAGATACAACTTCAAAAGAAGGTAGAAGTTAATAACGTAAATACTAAGCTTTCTAAGAAAGAAATGGTTGATCTATTAGGTAAGAATGGCGTTAATTTAGAAGGCGTTGATACTAATAACATAAAAACTCTTAGAGGGCTTATTGAAAGTAATAATATCAATATCGCTTCTACTATCAGTAAGAAGAATTTTAATAATGCTGTTGATGTTGTTATGCGTGAAATATTCGGTAAGAACTTAAATGGTAAAGGGCGTAACAATACATACAAGAAGTTAAAGAAAATAATATCTGACGACTTAAAGAATGGTATAGAATCTGGACTTGATTTACCTAATGCAATAGAAAGTGTATTTGAACGTAATAAAAAGTCTATTGAAAATCGTATAAGAGAGTTTGATGAAGCTAAGAGATTATTAAAAGATGGTTCTTCAACTGGTCAAGATTTATTCATTGATAAGTGGTTCGAGCTTAGAGCGTCAAATTTAATTGATCCAACAAGCAGATTCTATGTTGATCCTAGGGAAAGTTTATTTGATAAAGGAAGAATAAAAGGACTTTCTAAGCAAATGGAAAAAAGATGGAACGACTTGGAGGATATAGCAAGAAGATTATACGGTGAAGAGGAAGTCAAAAAACTTCACGATGGAACATCACTATTACTTGAAGGAAGTATGGAATCTATATTCGCTAAAACTACAAGACTTAATGGTAGCGTTTCATCTGCGTTAAGAAGTGAAGCTCAAAAATATGCTAATAACATAGCAATAGGTAGAGGTAAGAACGGTAGATTTAACAAATCATGGGATAAAGAACCTCTAATAAAGATTAAAGGTAAAGATGGTAAACCACAAGTTGTTACGCTTAAAAAGTTTAACAAGCAACGTAAAAATCAAGGTCTTGAAGAGGTTAAATTAAGCAACTTCCCTAAAGATAAAATAGTAAGTGGTAACGGACTTGTACAAAACTTAGATGAAGAATTAGATTTATTAATGAGAGATAATAAAACTCTTGATATGTTTGGGTTTGAAGATATAAAAGAATTTCTTCATAAAAAAGCAAAAGAAGCTAACAAGAATAAAGAATGGACTGATGACGAACTATTAAAAGCTTTCAACAATAAGACTAAAGAACAACAAAGAGAGCTTATAGCAGAAGGTTTAGAAAACGTTAAATTCTACGAACTAGACGAAAAGAAACAACAATATCTTTTAAAAGCTTCATATGATAGAGCTGAAAAAGTGCTTGATAATGACTTCTGGGGTGGTGGAAGTTTAGAAGATATTCTTGATAGAGAGTTTAAAAATCAAAACAAACTTCTAAATGATAAAGCTAACAAAAATCTTTCTGAATTAAGTCAACTTCATATGTTAGATAATGACGAAGATTTAATACAAGAAATCTCTAATAGAACACAAGCTAGAATAGAAGCTGTTAACCAAAAGAAAGGTATAAAAGGTGGATTTAGTCAAGACAAAGATAAGGATAGAACCTTTAGACAAAATCTAGCACAAGGTAAATCTACTGAAAGAATGTTTAGCTATCGTGGTGAAGCTATAACATACGATCAATTACAAGAAATAAATAAACAAACAAAAGCTAAATTAGATAAAATGAACCACGAAAGAGCATTAAGAAAAGAAGCTCCGTTAACACCAGAAGAAATAAGAGTTTATAAGTTAGATGAAATAAAGTTAGAAGATTTAAAAGAACTTAATACAGATGAAGTTAGAATGACACATCTTAATAATATGCTTGAAGAGGAAATAGCAAATTATCAAAGACTTCTAAAGAGCATACCTACTAACGATAATATAGGCTTAGCTGACCACTCATATAAGTTAATTCAAACAGAAATGAAGTATAACTTAAACAGAATAAGAGCTATACAAGACGAACAAGCGTATATCAAAGCTTCAAGTGAGTTTTATTCATCTAATCGTAAACTAGAAGATTTAAGTAATAAAGAATTAATTTCTCTTTTAAAGAAAAATAATCTAATAGAGAAAGGCAATCCTGTTAATTATAAAGATAAAGAAGGGCTTATAAAACTTCTAAAGGAAAATAACATAAAGCCTAGAGAAACAATACAAGAGCAATTAGACGCTCAAAAGCTTACTAGAGAATCTGAAAGAATAGGTGAAATGAAAGCATATGTTGAGCCTAAAGATTTCTTACTAAGCAAAGAGGACGCTAGAATACTAAATAACCTATTTGCAGGAGATGAAGAAGTACAAAAGAAACTTCTTAAACCTCGTTATGAAAGTTTAGATAGTTACTGGAAAAAGAAAGATTTAGTTGATATGTATTCTGGTAATAAGGTTATGGAACGTATAAGAAATATGCCTAACAGCGTTAAAACTAAAGTAAATAACATACCAGATGAAGTTGCTGCAAAAAATAACGAACTAGGTGAACTACTTACTAAAAATGGTATTGAAGCACCACAACCTAAAGATATTAATGATGTTATTCCACCTAAGAGTGTAAGCGAAGAAGTTACTAATGAAATAGCAGGTACAGTAAATGAAGCTCCTAAGACACATACTGGTAGAATAAATGTAGACCTTCAAGGTAAGACAGCTCACGAATATCAACAAATACTTAAAAACTTTGGAATAGAAGATGAAACAGTTAATAAACTTGTAGCTGAATATGATAAGCAAAAAGCTATCGTGGAAAAAGCTAAAAAAGCGTTAGATTTCTCTAAAGATTTTATTCCTAGTGAAGAAAGTTTTAAACAATACTTAGATAATATGGAAGAGTTGTTTGGTAAAGAATTTTTAAATTTTGAAAACGATTGGTACGATAAAACTAAGAATAAGTACGACGTTATGAAAAATACAAATCCAATACCTAAAACTCCAATAGAGCTTATAAATGATAATTCAGAAGTTCTAACAAAGTATTTTGGTGATAGTAAAGTAGCTAGAGAGTTTATGGTCGATTATATTGAATATATGAGAGAGCTTGGTGGGACAGAAGAAGCTTGGGAATTATTCAAAGAAAATGGACTTATTAAATCACAAGGTTACGTTCCACATAGAATGTCGCAAGAAGCTATGGACGCTATGGGTATGACAGATGGACTTGAAAGTATAGTGCAAAAATTCTTAGTTGATAAAAAAGACTTAGTTTACAATGAACAAAAGTTCGCTAAGAGCAGAACTATGAGCTTCAACAATAAAAAAAGCACTATTGAAGAACTTAACAAATATATCGCTAAATATCTTAAAGAAGAAAAAGGAATAGAAATTAACAACTTCTTTGAAACAGATTTAATGCGTTTAATAGTACAAAGAACTTATGAACACTCTGACGCTTTATATAATAAAGGTGTGCAAGATTTATTTGTAGGTCAAATGGGTACTAAATTATCTTGGACTAAAGGTAAGAGTGGTAACGCTTATAACATAATTGAAGACATATCTAGCAACGGAATGAAGTGGAATAGAGAAGTTACGAAAAAGAACGGTGAAACCTACTTCGTAAATGACTTCGCAAATGCTCTTAAAAAAGGTGAATACAACAAAATAATAAAAGCAATAGACGATTTCACTCCTAGAGAAAACTTCATAGGAAGTGAAATAGTAGATAGAGTTAAGAACGAAGCTAAAAAATCAGTAGATACATTAACTAAATACTTGAGTGAAAGCAACAAAAAGATAGATGATTTACGAGAAGCTATGCAAAGCGAAATAACACAAGAAGAATATTATAAATATTCTGATATGATTGACAATATGCTTAAAAAACAAGAACGTTTAAAGAACGCTGTATATCAATCATTACCACAAAGAGCATTAGCAAGAGAGTATAGAGATTTAATCAAAAAAGGCGATATTGTTTTAGTATATCCACAAGGTAGAACTAAAGAAAAGATAGTAGAAGTTATCAAAGAAGGTGTAAAGGATAAAGCTATGCACAATCATATGTTTGGTAACACAGATTATCAAACTATAAGTGCTAAAGATTTTGAAAAAATGGTGCTTGAAGATAAGCTAGTCGATGTGTTTGCACTAGATAAAAAGACTTACGATAGCTACATTAAATCTCAATCTAAGCAAATGAAGAAAGATACTAACGCTTTCTTACAACTATACGATAAGTTAACTAATAAATGGAAACAAATGGCGATATTATCTCCTGGATTCCACGTAAGAAATAGTTTTGGTAACTATGCTCAAAGTTATCTTGATGTAGGTACTAAAATATTCTCTAAAGAAACACATAAACTTGGTGATGGTATAAAAAAAGCAACAGATGAAGTTCTTATAGACGCTTCTAAATCTTGGAACGGTCAAGATTTAACTGGTAAATTCATAAATGAGCTATTTGAGAACGAGTTTGGTGATAATACACAAATCATTAATGAACTTGGTAAGTTTAAGAATAAAAAAGAAAGCTTCGATACTGTTATGAAGGAAATAAATAATATTGAACTTGGTAAAGGTAAGAATATATTTGAAATATCTGAAAATTGGGGTAACAGAATAGAACAACAAGCTAAACGTAGACACTTTGGTGTTCTTTTATCAGAAGGGTTATCACCTAAAGAAGCTAGAGATAGAGTTAACAAATATTTATTTGATTATGATGATATAACAGAGTTTGAAACAGAAGTTATGAAACGTATAATACCATTCTATACATTTATGCGTAAGAATATGGAATTACAATTAAATACTTTATTAGAAAAACCACAAACAGTAAAGAACGCTAGAAGGTTATTAGCAAATCAACGTAAAGCTTCTGTTAGTACAGAAGAACGTCAATTACTAGATTCTAACGATTTAACTAAGATAATCATTCCTACTGGTAAAGGTAAAAGTGTTACGTGGGATACTAACTTGCCGTGGTTCGATAACAAATCAATGTTAGGTTCATTAAACCCATTAATAAAAACACCTTTAGAGTGGGCAACTAATAAGAATTTTACTTACGGTAACGATATAGAAAGCTACGGTGGGCAAGTAAAAGAAGCAAATCCATTAGAAAGCTTAATAGGTGGTTTACTTGGTCAAACCGAAGTAGGCGAAGACGGTAAAATATATATTAACGCTAAAGCAAAACACACTATAACTAACTTATTACCTACCGTAAGAACAGCAGATAGAATGTTAGATAACTTCTCAACTAGCGATCCAATATCAGCTTTAATGAGTGCATTTGGTTTAGGTGGTCAAGAATTTAGTGTGGAAAAGCGTACATCACAACAAGTAAGAGAATACAAAGAATTGTTAGAAAACTTAGAGAAAAAGGCACAAAGTAAAGGAATAGATACACGTAAAAAGTTAAAAGAGCAACAAGAGTTACAAAGGATACTTAGCTCTTTAGGATTATAGAGGTGAACAAAAGTGGAAGAAATTGTTAAAAACCTTTTAGAAGGTCAAGGGATATGGGCAACTGCGTCCATACTCCTTGTTGTTTATGTATTGCGAGAAACAGAAAAAAGAGAAAAGCGTTCCATTGATAGGGAAGAGAACCTGCTGAAAATAATTGATGGGTTCAAGGAACACTTCGGACAGCTAACGGAAAAAGTGAATATCATAAAGATAGATGTAGATGACATAAAAGAAACGATAAAGAGAGGTGATAATTAATGGCTAAATGTACTTCAAAGAAGACAGGGAAAAAGAAAAAATAGAGGTGATGTTGATGGACAAGCTGTTAAGCGTAAAAAAGATTATGGCATTATTACTTACTATTGTGTTTTGTGTGCTAAGTATAACAAAACATATAAGCTCAACTGAATTTCTTAGTATATTCACAATGGTTACTGGTTTTTACTTTGGTCAATCCGTTGCTAAAAGAGGTGATGTTTAATGAAAATAGCTATTAGAAGAGGTCATAACAGACAAGCTACTGGAAGCGTTGGGTTAGTCAATGAGGTTATCGAGAATGAAAACATCTTAGCTCCAACTATAAAATATTTAAAGCAATTAGGCCACGAAGTGTTAGACGTATCACCTAGCGATATGACATCTGCTTCCGATCTGGCTTATGGGGTAAAAAAAGCAAATGATTGGGGAGCTGACATATTCGTATCTATTCATTGTAACAAAGCTTATGATAAATATAACGGAGCTATCGGTTCAGAATGTTTAGTTTACTCTAAAACTGACGATTATAAAGATGAAGTTATAGGTCAAAGAATAGTTAATAATCTAGGCGCTTTAGGTTTTAAGAACAGAGGTGTTAAAGAGCGTACTGATTTATATGAATTAAAGAACACTAAAATGGAAGCTATTATTGTAGAGTGCTTCTTCGTAGAAGCAACGGAAGATGTTGCTCTTTACAAGAAATTAGGTGCTGACGCTTTAGGTAAAGCTATTGCAGAAGGTATAGCAAATAAGAAAGTACCTAATCCTATAGCTTCTCTTATTAGAGTGTTCAAAGATGATAAACAAATAGGTGCTTTCAGCTATATGGATAATGCTATTAAGACAGCAGAACAAGCTATGAATGAAGGTGCTAGAATAGTACGAATAGAAAAGATATAAGAAAAAGAACGTTAGGGTAGCTGACATACCTAACGTTCTTTTCATGTAATTAGTTAATGATTATATTGTGTTGTTAAGGTTAAAAAAATGGTTTAAATTGTTTTTATGTTTTGCTTATAATTCGCCCAAGGACTTTGAACGTTAAATGCGTTCCTTTACGTTTAAAGCGTTAAGAACGTTATAACTCACTACGTTCGTGATTGCTTCTAACGAATCAATCAAAAAATATTATGTGTGATTTGTCGATAGACAATCACAACGAGCGATAGCGAGTTAAAAGCGTATAAGCGTTAAGTAACGTCCTTGTGCTACATACACGAGCTGGAACTATCGAAATTATAGCATATTTTTTTAACGAAAGTCAAGTATGCAGAAAAAAATTTTTTGTCAATATGTATATTTTAGTAATTTAATGTCTATATATACTATTAAAAGGAGTGGTTTTATGATTGTGAATTTAAACGAGATAGGGGTGTTAGAAATTCTATTGATATGTATGTTAGCGTATAGCATAACGTTAATTTGCGTTAATAACGTTAATAACGTTAAAGGACGTTTACTTTCGTATATCTCTTTACTATCTTATGTTGTTATTAAATCTATTTTCTTTTATTATTAGAAGTATCTGATAAGCTAATGCAGAACATTATTACTATTACACTCATAAAGATTGCTATACCTATTACAAAAACGCTTTCTGCTGTGTACGGAATATCGAATAAATAACAAATTTTTTCTAACATAAATCTCACCTCATTTATATATATTATATGTAATGTAATTTTAGACAAAAAAAAGGCACTACCAAGCCGATCTGTAGTGCCAAAGAAATAAAAAGGGAGGTGTACCCAAGTGCCAATTAAGTTATAAGGAGTAAAAAAACTTATTAGCTGTTAAAATATTAATTACCATGTCTTTCAATATTAAGAAAGGACTAATCAAAAAATCTGTAAAACTGGAGGTAATACAACAATTTAGATTACATACTAATTATAACATAAATTGTCGTATTTTGTCAATACTTCCAATGAAATTTTTTACATATTTAACATTGTTTCCATAGCATATGTTCCTAACGCTATTGCGTCAGATTCATCTGCTTCGTAACATTTTACCCCTTTTTTAAGCTTATAGTATTGAGGAACGCAGATATGGTCTGGATTTAAGTGCCATTTCTTCGCTATGTGCATTGCAACTTCCCTCTTTTCAGCTCGTCCATTTCCAGTAATATGTTTTTTCATACTTGTTGGGTTAACGTAAATAATTTTACAGTTGTAATTTTGTGCTATTGCAATTATAATAGCTTGTAGTTGTGCTAGTTTTATGACGTTATCGCCACCGAATTTCGTACCTGCGACATTTATTTTTTCTAGCACAACTACTTCTGGTTTGTAAATTTGGAATAATTCGTAGAAGCTCTTTTGAGCTTCTCTTAATTCTTTTATATTTTTTAGTAGGATTACCCCACTATATGTATATTTATTATTCACGAAGTAAGAAAACCCACTTCTTGTTCCATGGTCTATTGCTAGTATTCTCATATCTTTATCCCCCTATTATATCGTTATTCTATATGAATAATCCGACCATAATACCAGTTATCATAGTTGCTACAGTAGATGTAATTAACGCTTTAAATCCTAGTGAAGCTACTGTTGGTATTTTGTTTTTTGCAACAGCACTATACCCACCAATCATAATTGCTATACTTGCTATTCCAGTAAAACCAGAAAGTGCAACAGTTATCATTGATTTAGCTTTCATAGATAACATAGCGAACTGTGGCATACCATATGCAACAACTTCATTTGTAACAAATCTTGTTGCAAGTAGTTCAGCAACCTTCATAACTTCTTCTTTTGGAACACCCATTAAGAAAGAAAATGGAGCGAAGATATAAGCTAATATGCTTTGTAATGTAACACCATCAACAAATAATCCAATTAAATTATTTATCATTCCAACTAGCGATAAGAATAATATTAATGAAATCGCTATACCTATACAAGCTTTAAAACCTTGGTTACTATAGTTTACAGCAGTTTCTATAAAGTTTACTCCTTTATCACTTTCATCTATTTGTAAATTTTTAACTTCCACATATGAAGTAGGCATTAATATTTGTGTTAGCATAAATGTGCTAAGAACTGATAAAGGCATTGATATAACTAATAACGTCATATCTGCTCCAAGCCCAGTATAGACACCAAGTACAGACATTGAAATTGATGTCATACCACCGACTAATGTTGCGAATACTACGCTTTCAGAAGCACTAGGTAAATAAGCTTTAGTTAAGAATAATGCGTCTGATTGCCCCATAAACATATTTGTTATACCATTAATACCAACAATAACATCAACATCTAACGCTTTAGCAACAATTCTACCGAATAAAGCAACAAATTTTTGAATTAAACCAAAATGAAATAAAACACCAAGTAAACCAGATACAAATACGATTGGTAACAATGAATTTATGAAAAATACAAAGTTATCGCTTATTCCACCAAACACGAAGTTTATCCCTTCGCTTGCTTGATTAAACACCCATTGAAATCCATTTCCTATAATTTGTACCACATTCCATAAAGGCGTTTTTAGCATTAAAAAAGCCAATACTATTTGAGTTATTAAAGCAAACCCAACGCTCTTCCATTTAATGTTCTTTTTATCATTAGAAAATACAGAAGCAACTGTTATCGCTAATACAATTCCAATGATCCCTATGATTTTTTCCATTTTTCTTCCCCCTTAAAAATAAAATTGTTCTTTACATTTTTTATCATATAACTAGGACGTAATTGTTTTGAATTATTCATTAATCTTTATTAAATTAGGGTTATTTATAGGTACTAAATATCCATCTTCACAATTATTAATACAATCCATGACAACTACATCTAGCTTTTCCATTTCTTCATTCTTAGTATATTCCATTTCTTCTCCACATCTAGGGCATTTCATTTTATACACTATAAAATCCTCCTTAATTGTTTCTTTGAATTATTCATTTATATATATGTTATTAACTCCTATATAAAACTCAAAGTTGTAACAATATTCTATATTGAAATCTATTTTTATTTTGTCATTATAAGTAAGTATATAATCATCTTCCAAATAAAGATGATATTCAGCTATATAATTTTTTATAGCATTTTCTATATCAGTTTTAGTGGTATCATTTTCAAATAACTCTCTATATTCTTCTCCTAATAAATGATATTCAAAATCAAATTTTCTTTCCATAATCATTCTCCTTTATTTTTTTATAATAATTTCAAATTGTGAATATAGGTCATGGTGAAAGGTACATTCTGCCTATATTCATTGCGTGATGTACTACGCAATTGCTTATAAATCCCAGCCATCATTTGATTTGATGTACTTAGGACATTCATCAAAGTAGTTACAGAAATTTTTACAGAAATACTTACCACCTTTTGCTTCTGGAATGAATATTCCTTGCTCTATTGCGTTAGTAATTCTTTTTATTCTTGCTAACCCACGTTCAATGAAAGCGTGATCTATTTCTATTTCTTTTGTTTTTCGCTCTTTTGTAAAGATAAACACGAATCTTTTTGGGTAGAACCCATATTTCTCTTTGAACCAAAGTGAATAAACTGTTGCTTGAATGTTATCACTTAGTTCACGCTTAGTATATTTAGTAGAAGAACCAGTTTTATAATCGGCTAACACAACTTCTTTCTCTTCTATACTTCCATCAATTCTATCAATAAACCCTTTAAAGTGTAATGGAACTCCATCAATATAAAACTCATCAAATTCTTCTTCTGTTGCGATTGGCTTCATTGGAGCGTACTTTTCGTAGAAGTAATCAAATTGTTCCAACGCTTCTGTCATGTATTTGTCTTTCTTTCCATCTGGGAACTCACATTCAAGTCTTAACACTCTATCGAAGAATATCCCTTTCATATCTTCGATAGTTAAGCTTTGTTTATAGTGCATATCAAATAAATCGTGAAGAAGTGAACCAAACTCACCATAAAAGTTTTTATCATCTTCTAATTTATCTTCCCCCATCTTGTTGTACTGTCTTAAACATTTGTACCCACACGTTTCATATGTTCCTAGGCAACTAACACTAAACCTCTTCATTTTTATTTTCTCCTTTTATTAATATTTTTAATTCTTGAAAGAACCATAATAACATTATCCCACACATAGAACCCATAATAACAAAAACGATATATGCAATTATTTCAGCTATATCCATTCTATCACCTCCATTTTTTAGCAAAATAAAAACTGCGCAAATGTAGGAATAAGCGCAGTTTTTTCTGAAAGTGGCTTTATTGCTTTATCCACACCTTATTAACATAATGTTAATAACTCTTTTGGTATAAAAAGCGCAGTTAAAAAGAACAAAACACGCAGTTTTTTAATTATACACAACCTAATCTTTCAATATTATCTGATAACCATTTATTGTTACCATCTTTACGACCTTTTGTAAATACAATATTTCCTTCAACCAAATTGTGCTTACACGCTGCATAAACATTCGGAAAAACTGTTACGTCAATAATTGTTTCCCTATCCTCTAATTGTAAGAAACACATTTCTTTACCGTTTTTGGTCTTAATTACCTTCACACTATTTATTATACCACCAATCACACCAAAATTCGACACTTCTGAATAATTTTTTACTAAAAATTTGTCTAATGGGTGGCTTGTTAAGTATATCCCACAAACGTCCTTCTCCCAAGCAAGCTTCATTTTTTCGTTATATTCAGTAATAGTTTCAGTTTCACGCTCTTTCTTGCTTCTAGTAGAGATATAAGAGTTAATTAAATCAACTCTTTCCCCTTCCTTATCGAATACGCCACATTTAATCATAGCAAGTATTCCAGTTTTATTAAGAGTGTTACTATCTATAAGCTCTTGAAGTGTAGTTATCTTAGTGTTCTTGGTGTAAGCTATAAGTTTTTCAACAGCTTTTTCACCAACGCCTTTTACACCAGACAATCCGAAACATATATTGCCATCTACCACATCAAATCCTACGTGTGTAGCATTTATGTTGGGAGCTGTAATGTTTATCCCTAGAGCCTTACATTCAGCAATAGCAACATTTACAGTATCTCTATCATCTTTATACATATCAATAAATTCGCACATATATTCTGCAGGATAGTACGCCTTTAAGTAAGCAGTAGCGTAAGTAATAAAAGCGTAAGCCACGGCATGAGATTTGTTAAATGAATATCCCAAATCGAATCTATCAAATATGTTATTTGCAAAATTACTGTCGTAACCATTATCCATAGCACAACTAACAAAATCTGCTCTATATTCTTCAAGATCTTTCACCTTTCTCATATAATCTGCTTTACCTAGCGTCCAACCTGCAACAACATTCATTAATCTCATTGTTTGCTCTTGGAACACAATAGCTCCGTAAGTAGGTTCAAGTATTTTATCTACCTCTTCTATTCCGTAAGAATGACACATTTTTTCAATGTAATCTTTAGCTTCTTTAACTCCAGGCCTACAAACAGCTTCACAAGCGATTATATCGTCAAATTTGCTAGGTTTTAATTTCTCAACAACAGCTTTAGCACTATCTCCATCAAGCTGAAACACACCAGTTAAATGACCAGAGTTTAATAAACTATACACTTTCTTATCGTCTTTAGGTAAGTTCCATATGTCTATATCAACACCATATGTCTTCTTGATACGTGCAAGTGTTTTTCTAAGTATAGTAACAGTTTTAAGGCCTAAGAAGTCGTGCTTAATTAAACCAACTTTCTCAACTTTCTTTTTATCTAAACTTATTACATACTTGTTTCTATCATCACTTGCTGTATGACAAGGAGCATAAGTGTATATAGGTTCGTCAGTTACAACAACTCCTGCAGGGTGCATTGATTGAGTAGTAGTTATTCCTTCAAGTGCTTTCATAACTTCTATCTCTTTTTCCATACCTTTTGTTGCGAACATTAACGCAGGATCTTTAAGAGCGTCATCTATCTTTTCACAACCTTCTGGTATAAGTTTTGAAATTTTATTAATAATATTAGAAGGATAATCAAATGCACTTAGTATTGATCTAAAAGTAGCTTTAGGTTGAAGAGTACCAAAGGCACTAATTTGAGCAACATGTTCACTACCATACTTATCAATCATGTATTGAATACCTTTTTGTCTATGTTCGTAATCAAAGTCCGTATCTATATCTGGATAAGATAATCTGTCTACATTAATGAAACGCTCAAAAAGCAAATCATATTCAAGTGGGTTTACTTTTGTTATGCCTAGTGCATAAGCAACTAAAGAACCTACACCAGAACCTCTTCCTGCTCCACACATTAAATTTTGCTTTATACCGTATTGCTCTATTTCCATAGATTCAAATGCGTTAATATAATCAGCAACAAGCAAGAAGTAACCAGTAAAGTCCTTTTCAATAATTACTTTTAATTCGCTATTTATACGATCAATTACTTCCTTATTATATGTGTTACCAAATTTCTTTGCGTACCACTCATTCATTTTTGCTTTAATAAGTGCAACTTCTTCCTCTTTAGTAGGGCAATATGAAGGAGCGTGTATACTAGACAAATCAATTTCAACGTTACATTTATCTACTATTTCTTGCGTATTATGAATAGCTTCTAACGGAAGAGGTAGCTCTAACATTTCTTGATATAAATGTATATAGTAACTATCTCCATCAAACTTCCAACGCTTTTCATCATTCATTTTCTTTTGTTGTTGCATAGCAAGTAAAACTTCGTGAGCATAAGCATCTTCCTTAGTTAAGAAGTGAACGTCATTAGTTGCTACTATTTTAATTCCTAGTTTTCTTGCTAAATCAATAAGCTCTCTATTAACACTTTCTTGTACTGGAATAGAGTTGTGTTGTATTTCTACATATAAATCATCTTTGAATATGTTTTTATACATCATTAAGCTATTATAAGCATTTTCTTTTTCACCGTTTATGATAAGTCTACCGTGTTTTCCACCTATACACGCAGTAAGTACAATAAGACCTTCGCTATTAGCAAACAAATCAGCTTCTTCTATTGTTGGTTTATAATAAAAATGCTCTGGTTTGTTACTTAACGCAACTAACTTTAGCATATTTTTATATCCTTTTTCATTCTTTGCTAAAACTACTAAATGGTTACGTTCTTCTCTTCCAACGTAAAATTCACACCCTACGATAAGTTTAAAGTTCTTTTCTTTTGCGTAGATATATGCAGGTATAATACCTGCCATAGTTCCATGGTCAGTTATTGCTATTGCTTTATGACCTAGTTCTATTGCTCTATCAATTAACTTTTCTACTTTGTTAGCACCATCACGCATAGAGTATTCGCTATGAACGTGAAGCTCTGTAAATCGGTTAAACATAAATATTCTCTCCTTTAACAGCTTTAGGCAATCCTAAAGCTTTTTTATAACTTTTATATTCTACTATTTGTTTTATTGTTGTTGCGTTAACACCAAATTTAATGGCTAATCTATGATAAGATTTACCTTTTCTATATTCCATTCTTATGTATCTTGCTTGCTCGTCAGTAAGTTTACGCTTGTTATGGTTCTTTCTTGTCTTTTGCTTACTTATTTTGTCTGGCAGCACACACTCTCTAACGCCAACATCTACACCTTTATCCTTTAGTTCTTTAATTATATCCTCTATCATAATTTCTCTCCCTTTTGTGTATATAAAAAGGAAGCATTAGGCTTCCTTATTGTACTGTAGTTGTCTTTCCACACAAAGGACACGTAACTTCGTATCTTTCTTCAAGTAGAAATCTATCGTCAACTTTTATTTCAACGCTTATTTTGCAACATTCAGTTTTGTAAGTAGCGTAAAATTCTTCATTTGTCATTACTTACTCACCTCTATTGCCCACTTTAAATATGTAAGTGCTTTTTCTAAATCTTCTTTACCATTTTTATGCTTGTATCTTGATACGTATTTGATTACGTTACCTATGCAAAAAGCTTCATAACCTTCAATACCAAGCTTGTCTTTTATGTAATCAATAACTTCTATATCGCCATTGTTATAATGATTTGGGTGATTTACAGCGTTATTTTTGTCTAACTTGCTCTTTTCATTTCCTGGCATAAAAAAATCTATGTAACCATCACAGAAGTATTTGTCGTATTCATTCATTACTCACTCACCTCGCTGTCATCAAAGAAATACTCAAATTTAGTAACGTTTATTTCTTCTCTTCTAAAGCCTAGGTCTTGCTCTATAGCTCTTATAAAATCTTCCTTAGCAATCTTTTGAATTTTCTTCATGTTGCTTTCGTAATCAGTTTCTAATATTTTTTCTAGCTCTTCTTTAGTAAGTTCTATTGAACCGTTTAATCTCACGTTAGCTTTTAAACATAATTTTCCCATTTGTTATTCCCCCATTTTATCTTTTCTTTCATTAGCGTCTTTAGTTGTAAACCCATTAGGGAAACGCTTTCTAAGTTTTTTTATGTTACTTTCCATACATTCGTCCATTGTTATGTTGTTTACGTTGCAAAAATTAGCAATGTACCAAAGAACATCTCCTACTTCTTCAATCACATCAGTAATATCAAGTTCTTTGCCTTGATATATATGCTTTTTCATAATATCAATCACTTCACCAATTTCACCTGCAAGTCCCATGCACATATTTGAACAAGTAGCTTCATAAGGTAAATCATCTCTTAAACTTCTTCTCGCTTCTCTTTGAAATATCTCTGTATTACTTTCAAATCTCAACACATCTGCTACGTTATGCATTCTCTAGTTCCTCCCTCAAATACGCTTTAAATTGTTTTAAATTATAATAAAAATTAGTACGACCTATGTTAAGCGTTTTTACTATGCTTTCTATCTTGTGTCCTTCTAAATACATTAAAAGTGCTTTCTTCGTTTCGTCTTTTTCAAACTTACTTAAAGTTTCATTTACGATATCCTCGTATAAGAGGATACTTAAATCATCTGACGCTTTCAACATCTTATCGAAGCCGAACTCATCTAGCTCTTGCAACGTACTATTCTCGAAATTCTTTTGTTTCTGCCTTACGTAATCACGCAAGTACATCTTTAGTTCGTTAATAATAATTGTACTTAAATACGTTGTGAAAGAAGCTCGTCCACTCGGATTCCACTTGGTTACAGCTTTGTTTAAGGCAATTCCAAATATGTAATTAAGCTCTTCCTTTGGAACGTTTTTATAACTCTTGCCAAACTTATAAATTATTTTTATTGTGCTTTCAGCAATCATATTTAAGTACGTTTTATCACTTGTATTTTGATAGGCTATTACCATAGTTTCTATTTCATTTTTTGTAAATCTCAAGAATCTCACCCATATATAGGATAACACATATTTCCTATTTTTTCAACAAATTATAACGAACATTGACACGAAATATTAATTTTTTGTTCGACATTTGTTTTGTAAAAAGTTTAATTAAATTAAAAAAGCAATGCTAAACGCATTGCTCCATATTTTTATACATTTCTTCAAACTCGTATGGTTTGCATATTTTTATATCTTCCCACGTATTAGGTGTTATATCTCCTGGATCTACGCCCCAAGGTAAAACATATACGTTTATATCCATCTTACCTTTTAGCTTTTGTATTGCACTATAAGTAGCGTCAAGCCCTGCTTTATCTCCATCATACATTAAATTAACTGACGTGAAGTTACGTATGAGTATCTTTGCTTGTTCATCTGTTAGTTTAGCTCCGAAACAACCTAAAGCAAATATGCCTAAATCACGTAATTTTAACACATCAATAGCACCTTCAACTATCCAAGGTGTATTACCTAAATTTAGGTGCATACCGTATAAGTATTCACCAACTTTAATTCCAGTAGGGTAATGTAGCCATTTAATAGGATTGTTATTATCTCTTCTACGCATTGTAGCTCCTATACACGTTCCACTTTCATCACGAATTGGAAACACTATTCTATCCATATCTTTAGAGTAAGATACTTCAAATAGTCTAAGTGTTTCTTCGCTTATGCCCCTATACCTTGATATGTCTTTTAATTCACCAAGCTTTGCTAGGTTATATTCTTCTGTCTTACATATAGTCTTTTTATTCATTACTGACCTTTTCCATTGCTCTAGTTCTTTTAAATTTTCTCTAGTTTTTGCGTTATAAGTAACGTTACTAACATCTATATTAAGTATTTGAGCAACTTTATTAGCAACGTCCTTAAAATTCGTTTCAACATCTAAATTCTCCATTTCAGCAACGAAGTTAAACACATCACCTCCACGTCCACACGCTGTATGGCAGAACCAAAGCCCATTGTCTTTCCATACAAAAGATGTTGGATTATCACCTCCGTGTATAGGACAAGTACATCTTATTGTGCTTCCAAAATTATGTACTCGGTTAACTCCGTAATAATTTAATACATCTACTATTCTATCTAAATTCATTTGAGATTGCACTAACTCAACAATATTCATCTTACGCTTCCTCCATTCTTAATATTGGCCTATTGTTATATATATTTATCGGTGGAAGGTCGCTAGAACCACTTCTTTGAAATGCTAACCATAATGTTTGATTTCCTTTCTCTAAACCGTTTCTAGCCAGTTCTTCATCAGTTTTATTTACTAAGAAGAACAACTTGCTTGCCATATGAAGTATTCTCTTAGAACCACCAATGAAGCTTTGCCCTGGTTTACCACTTACTGCTTGTTCATCAGAATTACTTTGGCACGCAGATATAACTGGTATATTAAGTGTTCCTGCTAAATCTTTTAAACAAGTAGTCATATAACCCAATCTTTGATATTCTTGTGCTGACGCTAATTGGCTAACATCAGATGGTGGAAGCTTTATATAATCGAATATAAGAACATCACATTTGCCTTGCAAATTCTTTTGCTTTGCAAGTGCTGTAACTTTTTCTACTGTAAAATCTGGCATATATATATGATTAAATGGAGCTTCTTTTATCATTTGAAGTGCTTCATTTATTCTATTTGTTTTATCTTGTGCTAATCCATGTTCTGTATTCTTAACAAACATACCATTGCTTATTTCTACGTAAGGTACACCAGATAAACAAGACAAAAGTCTATCTTCCATTTCTTCATCTGTCATTTCTGTGCTAATGTATAGTACGCTTATGCCACTACCTACTGATAAGCTCATTGCATGATTCATAAGGATAGCTGATTTACCAGTTTTACTAGGAGCACAAAATACTGTTAATTCTCCACCTTGGTATCCTTGCGTATATTTATCATATTGTGTCCACCCAACTTTATACCCTTTTACTTCTGTTGGTGCATTTGCTCTTTCATTTAATCTATCAGCTAATTTATCTCCCATTTTATACACTCTCCCTACATCATTATTATCTAAACTCATTCCCAATAAACTATCTTGAACACTATTTAATAGAACTGGTAAATTAACATCATCATCTAACATTCTCTCTTTAGTGTTTTCGCATAAATAGTAAATATTTCTTCTTTTATAAGCATTGACAACTTTATCGACATACATACCTAACGTGTCTGAATATATTTCACTCATCATAAGTAAATCTATATATTCTATACCTCCAATTTCATTCAATGCTTCTTTACCTTTTGTATCTAAACTATTTATTATTGCCACTCCATCAACTCTAGTATATCCTTGACCTACTAGGTACGCAATAGCACTATAGATATATCTATTAGCTTTTACACTAAAGTGTTCTTTCTTTAGCCCTAGCTCTTCGCATTTTAATATATAATCTGTGTTTTGCATTATTATTGTTAATATAGCACGTTCTGAACCACTATATGCTATCATTTCTTCTAATTTGATACTCATATCATCATCTCCCTTTCACTATTGGCGTAGGTCATAAGCCTACGCCATATAATATTTACATAAATTTATCTAAAAATGAACTCTTTTTAGGCTTTACTTCTTTATCTACATTAAATACCTTAATACCCAAGGTAGAAGTGTTATCTTTGCTTTTAACTTCTTTTAAGCGTATTTCATCAAGTATCTTGTTTGTAGCATAACTTAGGTATCCTGGGCTATAAACATTAGGTACATTCCCTCCTTCTATATACTTTATTACACTTTCTAGCTCTTCAACTGTATATACGTTGAGTAAATTTTTGAATTGTCCTATCCCCTGACGCATTAACGCAGGTGTAACTTTCTTGTTTATTGCTCTGTAAAAGTCTTTACAAAGCTCTACTGCGAATTTGTTATTTTCTTTTGTCATACATAAATCCCTCCGTGATATTCAACGAAGCACATTTCATCACAATAATAGTCATCACCTTTGTTTATTGCTTCGCCTAAATATAAACATACCTCATTTCCACAGTTTTCGCAAATAGGTAGTTCTTCCTTTTCTTCATCATATAATCTCATATTATCTAACATTTTATACCACCTTTCCAGTAACGCTTTCATAATAATTATTTGTTATGTTTATATTACCTCTATAATAATAAATGTAATTATTATTAAACTGCGTTGATATAACGAATTGCTCTGTATTTATTACTTTTAAGTAAGTTCTTTCTATTTCAGCTCTAGCAATCAAGAATTGGCTTATAAAATAATACAAATCATAAAAATCTTCTTCTGGAATAGATTCTTTTGTTATTTTGTAAGTAAAAGTTTTTGTTGCATTTTCAGCTTTTATTTCTTTTTTATCTTTTGCTACGAATAAGAATAAATCACCGTTATCTTTTACTAAATTTTCTAAAAATTGAACACTCTCTTTTCTCATACCAATCATTCCTCCAATTATAAAGCTAATTGTATTTGTATAGCTTTATTTATTTCTTGCTTTAGATGTAATGGTGCGTGTCCTATACGATCTTTCAACTGATATTTGCTTATAGCCATTATGTTCTCACACATCACTTTACTTTCTTTCTTTAACCCACACTCTTTTAACTCTGCTTCATTATCAATGATAACGTGAGTTTTGATAATTTTATTTAAACTAGATGTAACTGGTACTACTGTTACGCAATTACTAAAATTATTATAGAAATTATTACTTACAACAACTACTGGCCTTATCCCCTGCTGAACATCACCAATAGAGTTATTCAAATCTGCATAATATATATCACCTTTTAAACAACACATTATTTTTTCTTCTCCTTTTTCTTTCTTTTTAGCATTTCTTCTACTTGTAATTCACACTCTCTAAGGGTGCAATCTCCCCAATAATTTTCATTAATACAACCACTTTGGCACATAAATTCTCCCCCTTTTTTTGTATTAAAAAGGACGCATTAAGCGTCCTCGTTATTTGAATGGCACGAATGATTCTTCTTCGATACCAATATCTTCTGATTCATTAGGTGTTGATGTTTCACCAACTGTTTTCTTAGCGTCCTCTATTGTCATTCCAGATATTAAAAGCTCAACAACCATTGGATCGAATTTTTGTGTTATTTCATCTAAATCATAAAGCTCTAATCCTTCTGGTACTGGTTCGCTGTTCATTACTGGTACTGGTGTATACTTAGTATCTAAGCCTTTTCCTGCTTTAACGATATTTATATCATATCCAGTAATATCACCCATAGATTTATGGAATGTTGCTAGAGTTTCAAATATACTCTTACCTTTCTGTAAGATCTCAACTCTTTTTGTGTTTCTGTTATATACATTAATTACAAACTGTCTTGATAATCTATCTCTTGTATTTACGTTATTAGCTTTATCATAACGATATTTTGCACACATTGGACAATCCTTACCTAAACATACAACTGATAAGCCTTTACCATTATTTGCATTTGCTAACCAATGAACCCATATAGCTTTTGGCTCTGCGTCTAAAATTCTTATTTGATTATTTCCATCTTGAAATTTAATATAATTTGTTTCGTTACTTCCTTCTTTCATATTTCCTTTTTCTAATGCTAAATCCCAATTTGACATAATTTCATACCTCTTTTCATTTATTTTTTTTATTTTTTATTACTCACTTTAGCGTGATTGACCATATATAAATTTTAACATAAATTACACGTTTTGTCAAAATACGTATGTATTTGACGAATCGTATGATTTATGGTTTTTATTTATTTTTTATTTCTCTTTCTTTCTTCTTCTTCGCTTTTTTCACAACAATATTGTTGTAATGTTTTATTACAATACATACAATCGTAATCACATTCATTTCTTAATTTTTCTAATATGTGAGTTATCATTCAAATATCCTCCTTAAACCATTCGCTTTTATTCTTCTATGCTTATTTTTTATAATTTGTTCTGTTTCTTCCTTGTTAGGAACGTACAGTATACCTTTTTTCACTCCTAGCACGTCGTATACGCCATTTTGTAGCGTTTCAACATCACTAAACTTGATTAACTCTACTTGCTTCTCAATCGCCTTGTAGCGTGTTATACCATGATATGCTTCAAGTGCAATTTTAGCTTTAACGCTTTGTATTTCATTGCAAGTGTATATTCTACCTATGATAAACTCGCTATTGCGTTTACGCTGAAAGTATTCTTCACTTATCAACCTATAATCGCCATAGTATTTGTATAATCTCACTCCATCTATAAGGCAATACTCACATTTTTCATATTCTAGGCGTAGCTTTTCAAATAGATCATCATGTAGAATGAATTTTTCTTTTGTAAGTTTTTGCATTTTTAATTCATCTCCTTTCCAAATATTAGTGAAATCTGTTCGTGTCAATACAGAACATAATGTTAAATTTATGTTAAATTTTTAAAAAATGCTGTATCTTTTTGCATTTTTTAGCTTATAATAAGGGGGAAGGGGGTTAAGCGTTAGAACGTTAAGAACGCTAAGAACGTAATAAACGTAAAGTAAATAAATAACGTATTCGTGTTCTGTAAGAACACAACTTACGAAGTAAGTTAAATACGCTAATAACGTTATATACGCTTAAACCTCATTACATTCGGTTGATTTGCCTAAAGACAAATCAGAATTATAATTCTTCTTTGATTTGTTCTAAATCACTCTCTTCTAACGCTTCATTCCACTTATCATCTAATACTTTTGATTCGCTTAACACATCTTGCGCTACAAATAATGTTAATAAAGACGCTACTTTTTCTGGATCTGTAATATCTTTATATACTTCACCAAACTCTTCTTGGTATTGTTCTAAACATTCACACATATCATCAAAGTATTCCTTTAAGAATTGTTTTGCTTCATATGTTCCTATGATGTAATAAACTGTATTGTACATTTCATACGCTAAATCACAAGCATATACTCCTTCATAATTCATTATATCGTCTTTAATTTCACCTTTTATTAACTCTCTTATTTCTTTACTATATCTACTCATTTTTATTTACTCTCCAATCTTACTACTATTTTTTCATTATCATCTATAACGCAATATACTGACCATTCATGCACGTTGAAGTACATCATAAGCTTATTCTTAGGCTTTATTTTTTTACGCTTTAATTCAGCGTTAACTTCTTTTCTAATATCTTTTTCGTTAATATTGAAATTATTGAATTGTACTATTAAATTTCTTGTAGTTTTGACCATTATAACCTCTCCTTTTTACTTAAATATTATTTCATTAAATAAACCTAATTGAATAATTATATCTGCTTCTTTGCTATCTATATCCGAAGCGTTTGTGCAAATATGTTCACCTTTTTCAACTTTCCAGTTGCAATACCTTCTATAACCTCTATATATTGTTCCTTTGGTAATTTGCGTTTCTTCAATTTCTCTACCAGTATCAACCAATACGTACATTATACACCCATCTTTAATTATCTGTTCTGCTCTTGATTTTCCATTAGCTCTTTTGCTGAACCTATATTTTTCAATCCAAGAACTTACTCCATCACGCCATGCAGTTTCTAGCACATCTACAAAAAAACTATCATCTAGCTCTACTTCTAATTTAACGCTTAAATTAATCAATTAATATCACCTCTTTTAAAATGTGATATTTTTTTAATAATGCTTGAACTGAACCATAACTTTGAACGTAATAATCCGCTATAGTTTGTATGTTATTGTTATTTTCTACGTACCAATACTTTAGTATATCTTGAACGCTTGCGTAGCTCTTATTCTCTAAGAACCACATACGCTCTATTTGTCTTTCTGATTTACTTTTTTCCATTACATATCATCTACTTTCTCTTGCACTACTTCTTTGAAGTGATCTTCTATTTCGATAGCGTCTATATCTTCTGTTATGCTTTCGATACAAACTTCTCTAGCAACTTCTAAATAGTCGCTTTTATAATTGCATACCATATCTTCTACGATTTGGTCTTCATCTATACAACAAACTACATCATCAATTATTTCTCTTTCTAGCCTATCATATATTTGCTCTGCAATGCTTCTGTAATCTATTTTATTTAATATTCTTTCTTTTAAACTCATATTTACACTCTCCTTTTCGTCTACTGGCTCAAATCTTCTCTTAAAGTATTCGCAATATGCTCCACCGTCGTTTATTACTGTATAAAATTCATCATCTTCATTTTTAACAGTATATATTTTTCCAATTGTTAAGCTGTTATTTTTATTTGCTTCTATACATTTTACTTTCATAATTTTCAACTCCTTATTATCATTATTGACCTTATGTGTATATTTTATACACATATAAAAAAGAACGTCAAGTATTAAAAAGTAACACTTAACGTTCAAATTGATATACGCATATACGCCCTATTTGGATTATTCTTCTACACGTTCTTTTATTTCTACGCTTTTGAAGTCGCTATAATCTAATACCAAAGCACCTTCGTGGTACATTTCGTGTATTTTCTTTAATGCTTCGTACTTATCTACAGCTTGTACCTCTATTATCCTTTGTAAAGTTTCTTCGATTTCTATTTTATAAGTTTCCATTTTATATTTCCCCTCTTATACTATATATTCTTTCTATCATTTCGCAATAAGTTCCACCACGATTTACATATAAATCTGTACTCCACATTGGAGAGTAGTCTTGCTTATTATAACACTCTAGGTACTGTTTTATTTCTTTCTTATATATTTTGCGTCCTACAGAACGCATATAATTATATACGTTATTTATTATATCTTTTTCATTCATTTATATCCACTCCTAATATACAATCCAACCTTTCTTTTCGTAATATTCTCTTAGTTTATGTTTTGCTTTAATGTCATTTGATTTAGAACGTCTATTACAAGTGTGTATAAGCACTCTTCCATCATAGTAGTGAAATTCATAAGCTCCACCAGTTAAGTATACTAATTTACCTCGTGAGTATTGATGTACTAATGTTATCGCCATATTAATAAGCACCTCTCATTTCATTATATATTTCATAAGCTTCTTGCAATGTGTCAGCGTATACAACAACACTACCAAAATTATACTTATTCATTATTTGTTCACCCCCATCTTCATATCTTCGCTTTTATAATCACGTTGTTGTAAAGTTCTATTAACTTCTCTTTTCATTTGTTCATCTATAGCCTTGTCCGATTGATTTGTAAAGTATGCTAATAAGCACATCATACAAACTACGCTAAAAGCTACACTAAATCCTAATAAGTAATCACCTAATTTTCTCATATCGTTCGTACCTCTCTCGCTTTAAATTTCGTTAATCATATATGCCCTATTGGATTTGAGTTGCTATTTTACACATATCTATACCAGTAAGCATACCTATTGCTTTTCTAATAACGTTAAGTTTAACCTTATATTCGTTAGTTTTAGGTGCGTATGGGTGCTTATATTTGAATCCCCACGTATAAATATTTCTTTCACCTTCTTCATTAACTAATCTGATAGTTATAACGTCCTTGTTAGTTTTTTTAGTGATTACCTCACATTGATAATTTTTGTTTTCATACTTGAACATTGTCATTTTTAATACACTCCTTATAATTTACTTTCTATTACTCTTTTTATAGTTTCCGAGTGACATCTTTTTGGGTAACACCAACACCCTAATACTACTGTCTTGCCCGACTTTGCAATTTTCCAGATTCTATTTAATTCATCTAGGACTGCTCTATCTGTTTTGTCTTTTATTTTTTGCATTAACCATTGTTCATATTGTTCACAAACTTTATCTCTTTCTGATTCTGTTCTCATAAAAAACTTATTTCCTAATACTGAGCTTCTATCTACTTTTATAAAAACTTCGTTATTGTTATAAACATAGTTTTTTATATTTGCTATCTTTATCATTTTTAATACACTCCTTTTCATAAATTAAACTCGGATAATAACTCCATAGGATATACGACTAAGCGTATACCCTAGCAACCATTATCACGTATGCCCTACGTGGATTTCGTTCTAAGCGACAGTTATCATATAACATTCAGTTCTGCTCCAGAACGCTTTGTATTCAGTACCTCTATTTTTGTTAACGTCTATGTTAACCTTAGTTACTGCTTTAGCGATATACTTCTTATTGCCATTTCCATCAAAGTGAATTGGGTTTTTCATAAGTCTGTATATTGTATCTCCTTTAACTATTTCACCTACTTCATTTGCAGGTACTATTAAGTTAAATTCATCAGTTGGTTCGATAGTTTCGATTTCTCTAATAGCTGATACTGTGCCATTTGAGAACTCAACTAATCCTGTGTATCTTTCTTTGATTACTAAACCGTTTTTAGATACACCATTTACTAACTCAACTAATCCTTCAACCTCATTACCTCTTTGAAGGATTGTTCCATATGCTTTGTACTCTTTACCTATTAAGTAAGCGTAAACTAGCTCTGGAACGCAGTTGTAAGCAAATCTATTCTTAGAGTGAGCGTCTATGCTATATTGCCCATTTTGAGCTTTTGAACAACCAACAGCTAACGCAACAGCTCCTTTTAATGAACCTAATTTTGTTCTTAGCTTGTTAAGAATTATTCTGATTGAGTTACCTATTTGTTCGCAATGAACTTCGTAATTAGCTTTAACAACTTCTAATTTTGCTTCATCTGTTACACCATCAACTGTGCAATCGTTTACATCATCAATGTAACGAGATGTTAAGCTAGTGTAAGTTGATTTTAGAGTTGTCATTGAAGATAATAGCTTCTTACCTTCTTTAGAATTGTTTAATTTATTTAATAAATCGCTAAATTCTTTAACTTGTTCTTTAGTGTAAGTGAATAGATGTTTATTTATTTCCATAACTTGTCTAAACTCAATGTTAGCAATATCCATTAAAGAAGTTTGAATTGATCCTAGAACATCTTCGAACACAACTGGTTCAAGGAAATGACCAAATTGTGTTTTTACTGGTTTCATTTCTGGGATATTTCTTCTTAATACTGGCATACCATCTACTTCTAACACTTCAATTCTCATGCAAGATGTAGGTTTGATTGATTTAGCTGTTAATCTTCTAACTAAGTATATACCAGTTTTAGCACCATCTATTTGAGTTTCTTGGTACAATCTGAACACTTTAGAGCAATCTATTAAGAAGTTAATGATATTTTCTTTATTCCATATTACATATTGCATTTTGTTAATCATATCATCAACATATGCTATATCTACTATGCTTCTGTTAACTTCATATTTTAGCTTGTTACCTCTTGAAGAACCTAAGTTCTCTATTAAGAAGTTCTTAGCAGGATCAAAGTTACCTCTGTAACATTCTGATAATAAAGCTATTGTTCTGTTGTTAGCTTTAGTTATTGAACCAATGCTATCATCAGTTTCTATTTGCTTACAGTACATTTTTGAATAGAACTCTTCATCATAAAGGTTGAATGATGTATTAGTTTCTATTGCTCTGTTAAGCTTTTTTACTTCTTCTGCTAAAGATTTAGAAACATATTTTATATTTTCTAGGTCTTTAGGTGTAGCAGAAGATATATTAAGAACTTGTTGTCTACCATATAGTAGATCAACTATCATCTTATCGAATATAACACAAATCTTATCGAAGTCTGTATCCATACCTGCACAAGTGTTAAATATATCTCTTGAAGCAGGGAACATGATTGTTGCGTCTGACATATTTCTGAAATAAATAGTTAATCCTCTTTTTACCTTTTGAGATAAATCAGAAGAATGGATTATTTCTATCATTTCGTTAATAGTTAATACTCTAGCACTTGCATATTCATTAATGAACATTGAAGGGTATTTAATACCTACCATTTTAGAATATTTATCTTTAAGTTCTGGATTTTTGTCCATTAACTTAGAGAACTTACCGATAACAACACAATCTTCTGGTATTAAGCCTTTACCGAATGTAGCAGTTATATCGCCTGCAACAACTGTGTTATACATAGTAGCCTTGTTATCTTCATCAACAAGCTCAATGTTAAGTCCATCTATCATATTTTTCATAGTTTGATAAGCGTCCTCAACTCTCTTAGCGTTTACTATTGGGTTAGAAGGATTTGTTTTAGCAAGTACATCTAAGATGTACTTATCATTTAAGTTAACTTCTTTAACTTCTTGTGATAAGATATTGCTTATTATTCTTGCAACTTGCTTAGTACCTTGAAGATTAATGTATTCTATAAATTCTTCAAGTCTACCTTGTCTTTGAGCTTCTATAATCACTTTTTCAAGGAATTGCTTAGAAGCTTGTGAAGTTGTAACTTTACCAATAGACATCATAGAGAATACTAAGTTTGAAGGTTTGATATGACACTTAACAGCGTTGCTATCTAATAACATATTAGTGTTAGAACCATCACCTAAGAAGTTAACATCACCTCTTTTTCTCACTTCATTAAGCATTTCAATTAGTAATTCATCTGGAACTACTATTACTTGGAATTTCATTACTCCATAGATTCTAGCTTGAAGAACTAATTTACAAGCTTCGTTAATGCTGTGTAATTTGAATATTCTTTGAGCGTATGAAGCTTTCATATAAACTTGACCATCAGAAGTATTTGCGTTAGCGTCAAAGTTGCCTTTGAATAGTGCTATTTTATCTAATGTTGAGAAGTTAACATTTGGTGTCCAAGCTAAGCCTGGTCTTGAAGCAAATTTTAATGAAGCATTTAATGATAAGTCTTTGTTCATGCTATCGATTACATTTGGGATAACAACGTTGATTATATCCATATTTGATTTAGCGATTGACTTATCATACCATATAGTTTTACATTTTTTAACACTTGAAGATGTATACATAAGCATTGCGTATGCTCTATATCCTTCTGTTGGCTCTTTTGCTACTTTACCAGTAGAGTGATTAACATATAATGTTTTTCCACTTAGCTCATATGCAGTTTGTAAGCCCATTTCTACCATGATGTAATCTGTTGTGAAGTTTTCGTAACTTCTTATAGCTCCGTTAGAAGTTCTTATTTTTTCTTCTGTTGTTGTAGCGTTTCTTAGGAAGTTATTTTCACCTTGTCTTACAACTGATACTTCGATTTCATCTGCTATTGTTATGTCATAGATGTGATAACCTTCGCAAGAGCAAGATAAATGTTTAGCGTTAATTACTGTGTTAATTCCGAACTTAACTCCTTCGTTTACTGTGTTAAATGCTGTTTCCTTTGTGTTGATTAATAATGTACTGTTCATATTTGAACCCTCCTTGAATTTATATATATATTTATTATTTTGCAAATGTATTGATAAAAGCATATGTGCGTCCATTTGCGATAACGCACGTACGCCCTACTGGATTTCGTTTATAAGCGTTAATGCGATCATTAGCGTTTGATAAACTTTTGTATATTTTTCTTATTCTCCAAATTGAATGAAGTTATCTAATCTTATTTGTTCATCTATACTTTTGTCGCATAAATCATAGCTTTCATTCTCAAGTGTTAGTAATTCATAACATTTAGTGAAGCATTGTGATTTATAAGTGCAAGATTTACATAGATTGAATATCTTGTGTTGTGTTTCGTTATGTCTTTCCTCTAAGTGTTTGATTAAAAAGATGTTTGTTGTTTTCATAATTAATACCTCTTTCTGCGCCTTTGCGCCCTTAATTTAATTCATAGATTATTTGATTTGATAAGCAATTTATTGCTTAATCATAATTTCTGTAACGATTAAGTGAAAGAAATTATAAGTAAACAACCAAGCGACTGTGAGCGAAATTGTTTCGTCTTACAGCGTTAAGCACCGAAAGCGTTAGCAATCAAAACGATTCCTAAGTGTATAGATAACACCTAGTTGAGAAATGATAGTTTTTAATCGTTTGTGTTACTTTGTGAAAGTAACTCACGTAGCACGTAGCGAAGCTATGTGTAGTGTTAACGCAGCGAAAATCCAATGTGCTAGAACGCTAAAACGTACTTCAATCGTAGTTAGTCGCTTGGTAAATGGAATGAGTACGATTGGTTTAGTACGTTAGCGTTATAGTGCATTTAGTTGAGCGAAGTATTAGTGTGATGGTGAACGTATTGATTTCATGTGGTATCACTTCCTTTCATAATAAGATTATATAAAGCAGATAAACTGCGAAAAATGGATATAATTCATAGCACGTTTAAACCATACATATGTAATGCACTTCGTAGAGATAAGCAAATCTAATCTAATTTAATAGCCAAGTCATTGCTTAACGACTGATGTATGATAAACGCTGTTTATGTGAATATAGGATATAACCTAGTGATTTGTCAGATATGCACCAACGAAGCGTATTGATTGTAGATAATAACAACCAACAAGCTCTATTGAGTGTATGTAAGTAACAACCTCCATGGAAGCCCACGGAGTGAAAGTTACAACGTTTACTAAACACGTTTGGAAGCGTTGAGAAGATTGCGAAGCATGAGCAACACGAAGTGCTTGTCTTATCTGCGTTTACATAGCGTGTTTCTCTGCCCAAGATTGGGCAACGTTCGTCAGAACGTGGGTTGATACATAGTGAGCGTTAATAAGCGAAGCGACATTAATGCGATATCTCGCAGCGAATTTGTGAGCGTAGAGATTAATCACTCTGTGATGTTTGGCACGTAAGGGGGTGTGGGGGAGTTCGTCCCCCAGTACACGAAAGAACAAGTTTCTTGCGCAGTTAAGTATAGCTGGATATAT
>OGGQ01000677.1_pt1 | contig 49024 bp, 44 predicted proteins | sample 1571191 | NCBI WGS metagenome assembly OGGQ01 (sample SAMEA2582061, study PRJEB24529) | metagenome | biome: Human gut stool | place: China | collected 2011
AAGGGCAGCTTCTTCGATGTACTGGCTCACAGGGGCTTCACCCACACCACACACATGGATGCCCGATTTGTGATTGGGAATGAGTACCCGCTGGCCGGGGCTTTGTCCCACGGCGGCGGCCATGGGAGCGGAGACCTCCCCCAGCATGGCCCCGGCCATCAAAATGCCGATGGGGCCTGCCACCACATGGGCCCGGCCGCAGCACTGGACGATGGCATTTTCCCCGGTGGCCCCGTCGTCGGCCCCGGCCCGGAGCATGGCCGATGTGGCCAGGGCATTGGTACCCAGGGCCAGCACATGGGCCTGGGGTACTTCTTTTTTCAGTCGGCCGATGAGGGCGCTGCCCACGCCGCCCCCTTTGCCGTCGATCACAGCGATGGTCTTCATATGGTTTCTCCTTTGGCGTTTTGTTTCAGTATACCCCAAAGGGGGAAAAATGGCAAAGGGGGGCATCATAAGAAAAGTTTAAGCAAATTCCCCCTCCCCAAAAAAGACGGGAGGGAGTATCATAGAACAGAGAGAAAAGGAGGGGTTTTTGTGCAGGCCAATATCTTAGTGGTGGATGATGAAAAGGAAATCGCCGATCTGGTACAGGTCTACCTGGAAAACGAGGGCTTTACTGTGTATAAATGCTATACCGGCAAAGAGGCTTTGAAGGTTATCGAAGAAAAGGACCTGGACTTGGCGCTTTTGGATGTGATGCTGCCGGAGATGGATGGCTTTTCCCTTTGCCGCATCATCCGCCAGAAGCACACCTGGCCGGTGATCATGCTCACCGCCCGGGGGGAGGAGATGGACAAGATCAACGGCCTGAGCCTGGGGGCCGACGATTATATCACAAAGCCCTTCAGTCCTTTGGAGATGGTGGCCCGGGTGAAGGCCCTTTTGCGCCGGGCCAGGCTGTATAGCGGTGGGGAGAGAAAGGAAGCGGATGTGCTGGATTTTGCCGGTATTCTCATCGACCGGAGCACCCACACCTGCCAGCTCAATGAGCGGGTATTGAACCTGACTCCCACGGAGTTCAAGATCCTTTGGCTTTTGTGCGAAAACCGGGGCAAGGTGCTCAGCTGTGAAGAGCTGTTCCGGAAGGTCTGGGGAGAAAAGTATTTCACCAACAGTAACAACACCGTGATGGTACACATCCGGCATCTGCGGGAAAAAATGGGAGATGCCACCGACAAGCCCAAATACATCAAAACGGTGTGGGGCGTGGGGTATAAGATTGATGGCTGAGCAAAGCAGAAGACACCGGGATAAGCAGCGCTATGACCTGCGCCGCCTGCGGCGGAAGATGCTTTTTCAACTTGTAGGAATTTTGATACTGACTTTTGTCATTGGCGTTGTGATTTGCACGGTGCTGGTGGACGATCTGCTTCAATATCCCTTTTCAGAGTTTGTCGTGTCGGCGGTCCAGGGATTTTCGGGGATGAGCCGGGACGAAGCCATTGAGGTTTATGCGGTGATCTTCCGGCGGAACAAAACCGAATGGCTTTTGCTCATGGGTGGGATTATTTTTCTCGTTTTGTTTTGGCAGTTCACCCGCTGGTTCAGCCGGTATTTCCAGATGGTGGACCGCAAGCTGGACGAACTGATTCAGGAAGAAGGCCGGACGGGACCCGACCTGCCCCGGGAGCTGGACTTCATCCAGGAAAAGCTGGAGCAGGTCAAAGGGACTCTGGAGCGCCGCCGTTGGCAGGCCCAGGAGAGCGAACAGCGGAAAAATGACCTGGTGGTCTATCTGGCCCACGACATCAAGACTCCGCTTACATCGGTGATCGGCTATCTGAGCCTGCTGGAAGAGGCCCCCGATATGCCTGCCGCCCAACGGGCCAAATATACTCATATCACTTTGGACAAGGCCTTTCGATTGGAAGAGCTCATCAATCAATTCTTTGAGATCACCCGGTTCAGTCTCCAACAGATTGTGCTGGAAAAAGAGCCGGTGCGGCTGGATGTGATGTTGGCCCAGCTGGCCGATGAATTTTATCCCATTCTGGAGCCGGAGGGGAAAGAAGTGCAGCTCCAGGTGGAAGAGGGGCTGATGCTGATGGCAGACCCGGATAAGCTGGCACGGGTTTTCAACAATGTACTGAAAAATGCTGCGGCATATAGCTTCCCCCATACGCCCATAGAGATCTTGGGAGAGCGGGAAGAGGGACAGGTGCGCATCACCATCCGCAATCAGGGACATCCCATTCCGTCTCATCAGCTGGAGACGATTTTTGAGAAATTCTACCGCCTGGATGGAGCCCGATCCACAAACCGGGGCGGAGCGGGGCTGGGCCTGGCCATTGCCAAAGAGATCGTCACCGCCCATGGCGGCACCATTTCCGCCCAAAGCGACAGCCGGTATACGGCCTTTACCATTGCTTTGCCGGTGGAAGATTTGTTTTATAACCAGGAGGAGCAGGAATGAAGAAATGCGGGTCGTCGGCGGTGGCCCAGGGGATCGGGCTTTTCTTGATGGGAGCCATCACCCTTCCCGCCGGGGGATTCAGTCTGTGGCTGGCCTTTGGTCAGCCGGAAAACCGGACAGAAATGATATGGGGCATCGTAGGAGCTATTTTGTTTTTTGCGGCCTTTGCCTATTGTGCCCATCGGGTGCTGAAACGGGGCGTGCCCTATGTTCAGTACGATGAAGAAAAACTGGTGTTTCACCCATCCAAAAGGGAGGAAAAGGCCATCCGGTGGGATGAGCTGCGGGAATATGCTTTGCGTATCCGCATTGTGCCCTGGCTCGGGCTGGTGTTTTCCTTTTCCCGGGGAAAGGGGAAGCACCCTTATGAATTCCCCATTTATTGGTCCCATCAGGGGTTTGGGGAATTTCACCGCCAGCTGAAAAAGCGAAACCTTTGGCGGGAAATGGAGTATTTCGGGAAAATCTGGGAATGAAAAGAGAGCTGACCGCGGGGTCGGCTCTTTTTTGCTTTGTCAAGGGAAAGAGGGAGTATCCACTGCATCTTTTGGGAATTGTAAAAGAGAAACCACATGGATTTTACAAAAAAGACTGCTGCGTCAGGGCTTTTGGCGAAAAGAAAAAGAGAAGACTCCTATTTTACGGCCTTTTTACAAGGGAGGATTTGGGATTTTACAAAGGGCTTTTAAGATAGAGCCGGTAAAAAGGAAAAAAGGGCGCCCGGCGCCCATCCACGGAAAGTGGGAGGAATGACATGAACAAAGTGATGAGCAAAAGCAAAGGAGGAAAAGAGATGGAAAAGATGAAACGGGGTATGAAAGATCTGCCCGCTCTTTTCCGTTCATCGGCCTTCCGGAAAAACTTCAAGGAAAAGCTGATGGAAGTGGTGTTTTTCATTGCAGCTTGCGCCAGTATCCTGGCGGTGACCCTGATCTGCGTCTTTATTTTCCAGGGCGGCTGGGCTGCTATCCGGGAAATCGGCCTTGCAGAATTTTTGGGAGGCACCAAGTGGAAACCTACCGCAGATACCCCCTCCTTCGGCATTTTCCCCATGATTATGGGCAGTATTTATGTCACCGGAGGCGCCTTGATCATCGGTGTGCCCATCGGCATCCTCACCGCTGTGTTTATGGCCCGGTTTTGTCCCAAATGGCTCCACCGCTGGCTGAAACCGGCCTTTGAACTGCTGGCCGGTATCCCTTCCATCGTCTATGGCTTCTTTGGCCTGATGGTGCTGGTGCCTCTGGTGCGTCAGTTTTTCCCCGGCAACGGCAACAGCATGTTCACGGCCTGGATCCTGTTGGGCATCATGGTGCTGCCCACCATCATCAGCATCAGTGAAGCGGCCCTGCGGGCGGTGCCTGAAAGCTATTATGAAGGCGCTCTGGCCCTGGGGGCCAGCCACGAACGGGCGGTGTTCAAAACCATCGTCCCTGCGGCCAAATCCGGTATTCTGGCCGGCGTGGTGCTGGGCATCGGCCGTGTCATCGGCGAGACCATGGCGCTGATCTGGGTTTGCGGCAACCAGCCCCGTCTGCCCGACAGCATCTTTGATGGCGTGCGCACCATGACCACCAACATTGTTCTGGAAATGGGCTATGCCACCGGCCTGCACCGCCAGACTCTCATCGCTACCGGTGCTGTGCTCTTCGCCTTTATTCTGCTGATCAATGCACTCTTCGCAGTGCTCAAGCGCAAGGAGCTGAAACAATGAACGGAAATACACAGAAAAAATCCCTGCGGGCTGATCCCTTTTCCCTGGTGATGCGGGTTTTGGTATGGGGAGCCGCCTTGCTCACAGCCGGGGTTCTGCTGGCCCTCATCGCTTATATTCTCATCCGGGGCGTGCCCAATCTGAAGCTCTCCCTGTTTGAACTGGAATACAACAGCGAAAATGTGTCCATGTTCCCTTCCATCGTCATGACCATCTATATGACGGTGCTCACTTTGATCATCACCACTCCTCTGGGCATCGGCTGCGCCATTTACCTCACCGAGTACGCCAAGCGGGGCAATAAGGTGGTGGAGGTCATTCGACTGGCGGCCGAGACCCTGTCGGGCATTCCTTCCATCGTCTATGGCCTGTTCGGTATGCTCTTTTTCGTCACCGCTCTTCAATGGAAAAACTCCATTCTGGCCGGTTCCTGCACTCTGGCCATCATGGTGCTGCCCCTGATCATCCGCTCCACCGAGGAGGCCCTCAAGTCGGTGCCCGATTCCTATCGGGAAGCCAGCTTCGGCCTGGGAGCCGGTAAATTGCGCACTGTGGTGCGGGTGGTGCTGCCTCCGGCCATGCCGGGCATCGTGGCCGGTGTCATATTGGCCGTGGGCCGCATCGTGGGCGAGACGGCGGCGCTGATCTACACCGCAGGTACGGTGGCCAAGATCACCGCCAATCCCATGGAGTCGGCCCGGACGCTGGCGGTGCATATGTACGCTCTGTCCAGCGAAGGCCTGCACACGAGCGAAGCCTTCGCCACCGGTGTGGTGCTGCTTTTGGTGGTGCTCATGCTCAACGCCACATCCAATGCCATTGCCAAACGGATCACAAAGGGGAAATAACATGAAAAAGTTTGAGATTTCTGGTCTTGACCTGTATTATGGCGATTTTCACGCCTTGAAAAATATCAATCTGGATCTGGAGGAAAAACAGATCACCGCATTCATCGGCCCTTCGGGCTGCGGCAAATCCACCCTGCTCAAAAGCCTGAACCGGATGAACGACCTGGTGGAAGGCTGCAAAATCACCGGAAAGGTCTTGTTGGATGGGCAGGATATCTACTATAATTATGATACCAACCTGCTGCGGAAGAATGTGGGCATGGTGTTCCAAAAGCCCAATCCCTTTCCCATGAGCGTCTATGACAACATCGCCTTTGGCCCTCGCACCCACGGCATCAAGAAAAAGTCCCAGCTGGATGAGATCGTGGAAAAGAGCCTGCGCAACGCCGCCATCTGGGACGAACTGAAAGACCGGCTGAAAAAAAGCGCACTGGGCCTTTCCGGCGGCCAGCAGCAGCGGCTGTGTATCGCCCGGGCTCTGGCGGTGGAGCCGGAAGTGCTGCTGATGGACGAACCCACTTCGGCCCTGGACCCCATCTCCACCATGAAGATCGAGGACCTGGCGCTGGAACTGAAAAAGGATTACACCATCGTCATGGTCACCCATAATATGCAGCAGGCGGCCCGTATCTCTGACCAGACGGCCTTCTTCCTGCTGGGCGAAGTGGTGGAGTGCAGCCCCACCCAGGAGCTGTTCTCCATGCCCAAAGACAAGCGCACCGAAGATTACATCACCGGCCGTTTCGGCTAAGAGAGGAAAGGGACACATGAGAAATCGATTTGACAAAGAACTGGCGTCTCTCCACGACCTGCTCATCGAGATGGGAACTCTGTCCCAGCAGGCCATCGAAAGCGCCAAGGACGCACTGCTGGAGCAGGATGTGGAAAAAGCCGCCCGCACCCATGAGTTTGAGCGGGAAGTGGATGAGCGGGAAAAAGAGGTGGAGCGCCGGTGCCTCAAGCTGCTTTTGCAGCAGCAGCCGGTGGCGGGCGACCTGCGGATCATTTCCACCGCTTTGAAGATCATCACCGATCTGGAGCGCATCGCCGATCAGGCCTGTGACATTGCCGAGCTGGCCACCTATATGGCCGGGCAGAAATACATCAAAAAGCTGGTGGATATCCCCCTCATGGCCGATGCTGCCATCAAAATGGTGAAGGAGAGCATCGATGCCTTTGTGGCCCGGGATATCGATCTGGCCCAGCGGGTCATCGCCTGCGACGACACCGTGGACGCCCTGTTCGATCAGGTGAAAAACGATCTGATCGCCTTGATCCGGGAGGACTCGGCCAATGGGGAGCAGGCCATGGATCTGCTGATGGTGGGCAAATACCTGGAGCGCATCGGCGACCATGCCACCAATGTGGCGGAATGGGTGGTTTTCTCCATCACCGGCCAGCATAAGAATGAGAGGGTTTTGTAAGCCCCTGGGAGGAAAGAAAAATGAGTGGATCTCCGTTGATCTATTGCGTGGAAGATGATGACAGCATTCGGGAGCTGATTTGCTACGCCCTGAAAAGCGGCGGTTATCAGGCGGAAGGCTTTGCCGAAAGCGGTGATTTTTGGCGTCGGATGGAGGAAAATACCCCCCGGCTGGTGTTGCTGGACATTATGCTGCCCGGGGAGGATGGGATGCAGCTGCTCCACAAGATGAAAAACGACGCCGCCCAGCGCAATATACCGGTGATCATGCTGACAGCCAAAACCACCGAGCTGGACAAAGTGGCCGGTCTGGACGCCGGGGCGGACGATTACATCACAAAGCCTTTTAGCGTACTAGAACTTTTGTCCCGGGTGCGGGCCGTGCTGCGCCGCAGCCAGCCCACCGGCGCCGAGACATTGTCCTGCGGCGAAGTGACCATGGACCCCCTGCGGCGGACGGTCACTTCCTGCGGTCATCCGGTGGAGCTGACATACAAGGAATTTGAATTGCTTTGTTATATGATGCGCAACTGCGACATCGTGCTGTCCCGTACCCGGCTGATGGAAAATGTGTGGGGCTTTGATTTTGAAGGGGAGAGCCGCACAGTGGATATGCACATCAAAACCCTGCGGCAGAAACTGGGAGCCGGCGGCTCCATCATCAAAACGGTACGGGGCGTGGGATACAAAGTGTCCCAGCGGGAATGACCGGCCCTGGGAGGGGTAATATGAAAAAGAATATCGTCCAATGTCTCATCCTGATCAGCGCTGTGGCGGTGCTTCTGACGGCCGTGCTGTCGGCGGTGGGATTTTACAATGTGTATGAAGAGCAGGTGCAGAAGCAGCTGCGCACCCAGGCTCAGGTGGTGCGGGACAGTTTGGAATTCACCGATGATCCCCTGGGATATCTGGAAGCCACCAAAAAGGCGGCGGGGGATACCCGGTTTACCTTGATCGATCAAAACGGCGCCGTGCTATTTGATTCCAGTGCGGATGCGTCTGGTATGGAAAACCATGAGGGCCGTGCTGAGGTAGTAAAGGCGCGGGAGAGCGGCTTTGGAGAAGCCACCCGACAATCTGAGACCCTGGGACAAAAGACCTATTATGCCGCTGTGCGGTGTGAGGACGGCAGCGTCCTCCGGGCTGCGGTGGCGTTGCAAAGCGTCTCGGCAGTGTTTGTCAACAATCTGCCCATGACCCTGGGCATCGTGCTGCTGATGGTGCTGGTGTCCATCCCTCTGTCCCGGCTGATCACCCGGCGGCTGCTGGCCCCCATCATGGATGCGGCCCAGCAGATCTCCCTGGAAGGGGAAGAAAATATCCCCACCCGGCCCATTTATGAGGAGATGGAGCCGTTCCTCAACAAGATCCGGGCGCAGAAAGCCCAGATCGCTGCCGATTTCCATCGAATTCAGCAGGAGCAAGGCACGGTGGCCATGATCATCTCCGGGATGCGGGAAGGCTTGATCCTCATCGATGGGGATAAAAATGTTCTTTCCTGCAACGAAGGGGCCATCCATTTGCTCCAGGCCCATATCACCACCAATTATATCGGCCACAGCGTCATGGGCCTGTGTCGGGACCCCAATTTTATGGCGGCGGTCAATCAGGCCGTCCATGACCAGAAGGCCAGCGAGACCGTGCTGGAAGTGGGCGGGCTTTATCTGCGGGTTTATGTAAGCCCGGCAGAAGGCGTGCCGGGGGCCATGATCCTTATTGTGGATGCCAGCGCCCATATCCGGGCCGAGCAGCAGCGGAAGGACTTTTCCGCCAATGTGTCCCATGAGCTGAAAACCCCGCTGACCTCCATCAGTGGCTTTGCCGAGATGATCGAAAGCGGCATGGCCCAGCAGCAGGATGTGGCCAGTTTTGCCGGAAGGATTCGTTTGGAAGCCAGCCGCCTCCAGTATCTCATCGACGACATCATGCGCTTGTCGGAGATTGAGGATGGTTCCAATCCGGGAGAATGGGAAAATGTTCCTTTGATGGATGTGGCCAAGGAGACGGTGGAGACCTTGTCCATTGAGGCCCAGGAAAATGGCGTGTCTATCAGCTGCGGTGGGGAGCCGCTGACTGTGGATGCCAACCGGCATATGATGGAGGAACTGATGACAAATTTGCTGTCCAATGCGGTAAAATACAACCGCCCCGGCGGCACAGCCCATATCAATGTGGAAAAGCGGGGAGAAATGGCGGCCATTATGGTCAGCGATACCGGTATCGGTATCCCGCCGGAGCACCAGAGCCGGGTGTTCGAACGGTTTTACCGGGTGGATAAGAGCCGTTCCAAACAGACCGGCGGCACCGGCCTGGGGCTGTCCATTGTGCGCCATATCGCCGAGTATCACAAAGGCTCCGTCAGCTTGCAGAGCCAGGAGGATGTGGGAACCGAGATCACTGTGCTTCTGCCCATCCGCCAGAAGACCGTTCAGGAGCAATAAAACAAGACAAAAAGGCCCTGGAATTTTCCAGGGCTTTTTTATTTGGAAATTTTGCAAAAAAAATTCTTTTTTCGTCAACCAACCTGGTGGGAATATCGTCTAAACAGTACATCCACTGTTTAGGAGGAAAGAAGATGGAATTTACCATGGAGAGCCGGTATGGAAAAAAGACTCTAGCGGATATGTCCCGGGTATTGCGAAAAACCAGCCGAAAGAAAAGCAACCGCCGCAGCATGATCTGGGCCTGGGTGGTGCTTTTGCTCAATCTGCTGTTTTTCCTGCTGCCCGGAGAAGATGGATTTATATGGGATTGGAAGCGCGTGCTCAACGGTATCGCCGCGCTGCTGATGATTTTTGTCGTCTTGCGTCAGGATGCCATCAACGGCTTTTTTGCCCGGAAGCATATGCTCAAGGGGAATGGATACAGCAAGGTGACATTTGGAGAAGAGGGATACACCAGCTCCACCGAAAATGCCATGACCCAGTGGAATTATCAGGCGCTGGCCGCCATCGGTGAGACGGAGGAGAATCTGGTTTTTATTCTGGATAAACGCTATGCCCAGGCCTGGGAGAAAGATTCCCTGGAAGGGGGAACCATGGAGCAGCTGCGGCAGTTTCTCACAGAAAAAACCGGCTTGCCCATCACACGGATATAAAAAAGGACGGCTTTGCCGTCCTTTTTGTGCTGCTTACTCTGATTAAAAATCGTAATTTAGTTGCTGATTGGTCTCTTCCATCAGTTGGATATTGATCTCATGGGTGGAACCCTGGCGGTAGAAGGTCAGCTTCATGGTATCGCCTGCCTTGTGTTCATCCCGCAAGGTACAGGCATCGGAGATGTTTTCCACCCGGATATCGTCCACACCGATGATCACATCTCCGGCGGTCAGACCCTTGGCGGCGGCATCGCTTTCCGGCGCCACCTGATCCACCAGAATGCCCTGGGGGATGTTATAGAAGGCGGCGGCCAGGGCGCTTACATTGCGGCCGCTGATGCCGGTGAGGGGACGGCCGGACACATAGCCCTTGTCGATCAGTTCCTCCACAATGGGCCCTACGGTGTTGCTGGGAATGGCAAAGCCCAGGCCCTCGGAATCTTCGCTGCTGATTTTGGCGCTGTTGACGCCGATGACCTGGCCGTATTCGTTGAGAAGGGCGCCGCCGCTGTTGCCCGGGTTGATGGAGGCATCGGTTTGCAGCAGGACCATATTGCTGCTGCCCACCTGGATCTCCCGATCCACCGCGGAGATAATGCCGGCGGTCACCGTGCCGTTGAGTCCCAGGGGATTGCCGATGGCAATGGCGGCTTCTCCCACTTCCACCTGGCTGGAATCGCCAAATTGGGCAGCAGGCAGGTTCTGAGCATCGATTTTCAGTACGGCAATGTCGCTTTTTGCATCGGTGCCTACAAGTTTTGCCGCATAAGTTTCTCCATCATCCAGCGTGACGGCAATGCTGTCACCGCCTTCCACCACATGGTTGTTGGTGACGATATAGCCGTCCTCCGACAAAATGATCCCCGAGCCGGTGCTGCTGGTGGAATAGGTCTGAAAACTTTCAGTGATGACCCCCACCACCGAGGGGCGCACCTTTTGCACCACATCGCTTACATCTTTCACTACAAAGCCGCCATCGCTGTTTTCGGGCTTTTTCCGAATCTCCATGGAGAAGGCAGAATCATCGGAAGATTGGGCAGAATCCGTTTCCTGGGAGTCGTTGCCGCCCAGAATAGCCGTGAGGCCATCCCCTGAGGAGAGGTTGGTCTCAGCCGATTTGGAAGGGACCTCATCGGGATCGCTGCGCAGCAGGAGATATCCCCCAGCGCCGCCCACCGCCACCAAAATGGCGCAGACAGCACAGCCACGGCGCAGCCGGGCACGACGGCGCTTCTGGGCCAGCACTTCCTCATAACTGCGATAGGAAGCGGCATTCTGGTAATAGTGAGGGGTGTTTTCCTGGAAGCGATCTTGGGAATCTTGGGGATCGTGGCGATGGAACATAGGCATTCTTCACCTCATAGGGATGTGGGGATGGTAAAACAGAATTCGGTCTGGCCGTCGCCGCTTTTGGCGTAGATATCGCCGCCATGACGGCCCACCAGGGTTTTGACAATGTAAAGGCCCAGACCGGAGCTGGTGACTTTGCTTCCACGGGACCGGTCGCCTTTGTAAAAGCGTTCGAAAATATGGTCGATGGCCTCCGGGCCGATGCCTGGGCCGGTGTTGACGATGTTCATCTGCATCTTGCCGCCCTTGGCCGACAGATAGATGATGATCTTGCCCGCCTGATCGGTGAATTTCACCGCGTTGTCCGTCAGGTTATAGACCACCTGGAAGATGGCGTCGTGATCGGCGGAGATCTCCAGCTTGTCCGGGATGTCCAGCGTCAGATCGATCTCCTTGTCGGTGAGCTGCTTTTCAAAGCCCAGCACGATGCGGCGCACCATTTCGCTGATGTCAAAGGTGGTTTTGTTCAAGGCCCGCTCCCCCGATTCCAGCCGGGAGACTTCCACCATGCTGTTGGCCAGACGGGAAAGACGACGGATTTCCTCCGAAATGATCTTCAGGTAATATTCCTGCTTTTCCGGCTTGATGGTGCCGTCCAGGATACCATCGATAAAACCGCCGATGGTGGTCATGGGCGTGCGCAGATCGTGGGACACATTGGCGATGAGATCCCGCCGCTGAGTCTCCATGTTCTCAATGGCATCGGCCATGTGGTTGAAACTGATGGTCAGTGCGTACAGCTCATCCCGTCGCTTGGGCACGGCCACCCGGCAGCTGAAGTCGCCGTGGGCGAAATTCCGGGCGGCGGCCGCGATGTTCTTCAAAGGGCGTACGGTGCTGTCTACCATCACATAGGTGACCACCAGTACCACCAGAAAGACGATGAAGATCATCAGGATAAAGGTGCTGGAAATGTTGATAAACAGATTGAGGGAAGAGTCGGCCGAAAGAGAGGCAAAGACCATGCCCAATATTTGCCCATCCTCTCCGGAAGCGGGGATGCCCAGAGTGTAATGGGGGGAGGTGAGCAAACCGGAGAAGCTGCCCATTTCGGAGAACCGGCCATCTTCCTGAATGGCTTTCACAGCATCCTGGGAGACCTGAGTCACATCTTCATGGGTATAACATCCCTCGCCGGTGGCGAAGAACAAAAGCTTGCCCTGGCTGTCGCAGACAAAGAGGATGCCGCCCAGGTTTTCCGCCAGGTTTACGATGCTGGCCCGGTACATATCGTTGTAGGTTTGCAGACTGAAGCTGGAGCCGATCATGTTGGGAGCGGTCTGCATATAGGTGGTGGTGATGGAAGAGGCCCGGCGGGCGGCGGAGTTCAGGGCCGAATCCCGCTCTTCGGCGGCATAGCGGCTGATCTGGTAGATGAAGGCCCCGCCCAATGCGGTAAAGCTGAGCATGACCACCAGGGAGTAAATGATAAAGTTTTTCAGGAAAATACTTTTCAGGCCCTTCACATGCTCACCGCCCTTCCATCCTGGATTTCACCCTGGGGATGGTTAATTTTTTGTCTCGAATTTATAGCCCACACCCCATACGGTTTTCAGCTCCCATTTGTCGCTGACGCCCGACAGTTTTTCCCGCAGGCGCTTGATGTGCACATCCACTGTGCGGGTGTCGCCGAAATAATCAAAGCCCCACACATCGTCCAGCAGTTGGGAACGGGTGAACACCCGGTTGGGGGAGGAGGCCAGGAAATAAAGCAGCTCGATCTCCTTGGGGGGGATTTCCATCTTCTGGCCTTTGACCACGATGTTGTAGCTTTCCTTGTCGATGATCAGGTTGTCGTATTCCAGCTTGGCTGGGGCGTCATCGTCATCGAAGCGGCGCATCACCGCATGAATACGGGCGATGACCTCCCGCATTTCAAAGGGTTTTGTGATATAGTCGTCGGCTCCCAGCTCCAGGCCGGAGACCTTGTCAAAGGTTTCTCCTTTGGCGGTGAGCATGATCACCGGGGTCTTGGAAACGGCCCGGATCTCCTTGATCACCTGCCAACCGTCCATCTGAGGCATCATCACATCCAAAAGCACCAGATCCGGATGGATGCGCTTGAAAGCCCGCAGGCCCTCGGCGCCGTCGGAGGCACTTTCCACAGTGTAGCCCTCCTGCTCCAGATACAGGCGGAGAAGTTCTCTGATATTTCCATCGTCTTCGATGATCAGCAGTGTTTTTGCCATAAAAAAGGCTCCTTTCCCGCCGCCGGATGTTCCAGCGGGGATGAATTGGGCGAAGGGATAAAAAGAACCTCCCGAAAAAATGGAAGGGTGGCGTTTTCGCTTGATTTTATTATAATGTGTATCCCATTTGATTGCATTAACAAAATGTAAACTAATCTTTGGGAAATTGAGGCCGCAGAGACCCTTTTCTCGGCGATGGACTTGCGGGGGAGAGGGAGAGCAGGTATAATCGGGAAGACAGAACCACAAAAAGGAGGGTTTGAGATGAAATGGATGATTGCATCCGATCTCCACGGGGCGGCCGGATTTGTGCGCCGTCTGCTGGAGCGTTTTGAACAGGAGGGAGCGGACAGACTGCTTTTGCTGGGGGATATCCTTTACCATGGCCCCCGCAACGATCTGCCCCCGGAATATGCCCCCAAGGAGGTCATCGCCCTTTTGACCCCTTATAAAGACCGGATTTTCTGCGTGCGGGGAAATTGTGATACTGAAGTGGATCAGATGGTGCTGCCTTTTCCCATTTTGGCCGACTACGCTGTCTTAAACCAGGGAAACCGGTTGATCTATGCCACCCACGGTCATATGTACAATCCCCAGAACCTGCCGCCGCTGCAGCCGGGAGATGTACTGCTGATGGGGCATACCCATGTGCCCATGGCTAAAGAAGAAAACGGGATATTGTTTTTGAATCCTGGCTCGGTGTCCATTCCCAAGGAACAGAGTCCTCACAGCTGTATGATCCTGGAAGAGGGAGAATTGAGCTGGAAAGACCTGGACGGAAAAACCTATCAGAGTCGCAGTCTCTAAACAAAAAAATCCCCCATTCGGGGGATTTTTTTGTTGTGGTATGATCTGAGAAATCAGTGAATGGAAGCCACCGGTTCCGGTTCGGGAAGAGGTGCATCCTCCCGGGGCATTTTCCGGCGCACCCAGAAATAGCAGCCCAGATGGGCCAGAGCGGTGATGAACCAGGACACCGGGTAGGAGACATAGAGCATGGACAAGGTGCGGTTTGCAGCAAAAAGAGTGAAGATCCACAAAATACGCAGGCCGCAGGCGCCGGTGAGGGAGACGATCATGGGCAGAATGGAATAACCCATGCCCCGCATGACGCCGGCCATCACATCCATGATGCCGCAGAGGAAATAGAGGGTGGCCACAAAGCGCATCCGCATGGTGCCATAGGCGATAACCTGAGGATCGCTAGAATAGATGCCCAGAAGCTGGTTGTGGAACAGCACGGCGGTGAGGCCCAGGCCCAGGCCCACAGCGGTGACCAGGGCCAGGCACAGACGCATCACCCGGCTGATCCGGTGATACTGACGGGCGCCGTAGTTCTGGCTGGTAAAGCTGAGGGCGGTCTGATAAATGGCGTTCATGCCGTTATAGACAAAGCCTTCGATGTTGCTGGCAGCGGTGTTGCCCGCCATGGCCACCGAGCCGAAGGAGTTGACCGAAGACTGGATGAGCACATTGGAGATGGAAAAGATACATCCTTGCAGTCCGGCCGGCAAGCCCACCCGGACGATCTGCCACATTTTGTCCTTGTAGATGTGCAGCTTGTGCAGATCCAGATGACAGGGACCTTCCATCCGCATCAGACACAGAAGGATCAGGCCGGCGGAAACCACCTGAGAGATGACGGTGGCCAAAGCAACGCCGTCCACATCCATGCCGCAGACGATGACGAAAAACAGGTTGAGCACCACATTGATCAGTCCGGCCACAATGAGGAAATAAAGGGGACGCTTGGTGTCGCCCACCGAACGGAGGATGGCGGCGCCAAAGTTGTAGAGCATAACTACCGGCATACCGCAGAAATAGATGCGCATATAGGTGGCGGACATATTGATTACATCTTCGGGGGTGCCCATCAGCTCCAGCAGAGGCCGGGCCAACAGTACGCCCACGGCGATCAGAACCACGCCGCACAGCAGACTGAGGAGCACCGAGGTGTGTACCGCCTGGCTCACCTGTTCTTTTTCACCGGCGCCATAATAGCGGGCCACCAATACATTGGCGCCCACCGAAAGACCGATGAACACATTGATGATCAGGTTGATCAAAGCGCCGGTGGAGCCCACAGCGGCCAGGGCCTGGCTGCCGGCAAAGCGACCCACCACCACGATGTCTGCCGCATTGAAGAGAAGCTGCAGGATGCCTGAGAGCATCAGTGGGAAGGCGAAGATCAGGATTTTGCCCAGGAGCGGGCCCCGGCACATATCCACTTCATAGCTGCGTTTTGCCATAATCGATCCCCTTTCTTTGGGGCGTCCCGGGGCAAAAGCAGCGGGGCGCGAACCGTAAAAATTTTATGATGAAAGCATTATAGCACGGTAAAGCCCAGGGGGCAACCGGCAGAAACAGGGTGAAAGGACGAGAAAATCCCCCGTCCCCCTTTACGAAAAGGGGGCAAATCGGTATAATATTCCTTACGAAGTCCCCTCCGCCCCCAGGAGGAAACGGACATGATCTATGGGGAGAAATGGCGGTTTTATTTATGAAATTAGGTATCGTGGGCCTGCCCAATGTGGGCAAGAGTACCCTTTTTAACGCACTGACCAACCTGAAGGCCCAGTCGGCCAACTATCCCTTCTGCACCATCGATCCCAATGTGGGCATCGTCAATGTGCCCGACAAACGGCTGGATGCTCTGGCAGAAATTTACCATCCCAAAAAAATCACTCCGGCCATCCTGGAATTTGTGGATATTGCCGGTTTGGTCAAAGGCGCTTCCAAAGGCGAGGGTTTGGGAAACAAATTCCTCTCCCATATCCGTCAGGTGGATGTGATCGTCCATGTGGTGCGTTGCTTTGAAGACAGCAACATCATCCATGTGGATGGCAGCGTGGACCCGGTGCGGGACATCGGTACCATCAATCTGGAGCTGGTGCTCTCCGACATCGAAGTGCTGGACCGGCGGATCGACAAGGCCCAGAAGGCCCTGAAGGGGGACAAGAAGTTCGCCCACGAGGTGGAAGTGCTTACCCGGCTGCGTCAGCACCTGGAAGAGGGCAACACCGCCCGTACCTTTGAATGCGACGAAGAGGAGCGGGAGATCATCGAGGGCAGCGATCTTCTGTCCTATAAGCCGGTGATTTATGCCGCCAACATGGACGAAAGCGACATCGCCGGGGACTATCGGAGCAATCCTTTGTTCCAGGCGGTGGAGGAGTATGCTGCCACCGAAAACAGCAAAGTGCTGCCGGTGTGCGCCCGGCTGGAAAGCGAGATCTCCGAAATGTCCGCCGAGGACAAAGCTATGTTCCTCACCGAGCTGGGCTTTGAGGAATCGGGCCTGGATCGCCTGATCCGGGAGTGCTACGATCAGCTGGGTCTGATCTCCTACCTGACAGCAGGTGAGCCGGAGGTGCGGGCCTGGACCATCACCAAAGGCACCAAGGCTCCCCAGGCCGCCGGCAAGATCCACACCGATTTTGAGCGCGGCTTTATCCGGGCCGAAGTGGTGGCCTATGAAAAATTGATGGAATGCGGCTCCTTTGCCGCCGCCAAGGAAAAGGGCCTGGTGCGTTCGGAAGGCAAGGATTATGTGATGCAGGATGGGGATGTGGTCCTCTTCCGGTTCAATGTGTAATCCAAAAGGGGAGAAGGGAGCCCGGTATTACGCCCTGGATGTGCTGCGGGGGCTTTCCATCGTTCTGATGGTGTTTTACCACTGGGGCTATGATCTGGTGCTCTACGGCCTGATCCCCGCTTGGGTGCTGTACAATCCCTTGCTGGATGCCTTGCAGCTTTTGTTTGCTTCGGTGTTTGTGGCTATATCCGGGGCGTCCAGCACCTTTTCCCACAGCAATGTACGCCGGGGTCTGCGGATTTTGGCCTGTGCTTTGGCGGTGAGCGCCGTCACATTTTGGTTTGATCCTCAGGAGGCCATCCGGTTTGGCATTCTCCATTTCCTGGGGATGGCGGCGCTGCTTTATGCTTTGCTGGCTCCGGTGCTGCGCCGGTTTCCACCCAATCCGGTGCTGTGCCTTGTGCTGTTCTTCCTGACCCGGGCGCTAACACAGCCCTATTATGGGGTTCATGGCCTTTGGTGGCTGGGTTTCCGCCGGCCGGAGTTTTCCTCGGCGGATTATTACCCCTTGCTGCCCTGGTTTTTTATGTACCTTTTCGGCGTGTGGCTGGGAGGATTTGTGAAAAGGGGAAAGATGCCCTCTTGGTTTTACCGTGTGCGCCTGCCTTTTCTGGAAAAGGTGGGGAGCCATACTTTGATCGTCTATCTGCTCCACCAGCCGGTGTGCATGGGTCTGACTTTGCTGCTGGTGAAGCTTTGCGGGCAGTAACATTTTCCGTCTGAAGAGCTGAAACAGAGGAGGGGTGAGCGATGAATGTTTCCATCCATATTTCCGGTTTGATTTTGTTTTTGGCCGGGGTATTGTTTCTGGTGTCCGCCCTCATCTCCCGGCAGGTCTATCTCTATGCCGCCGGAGCGGTGTGCCTGATCTGCGGCCTGATCTGGATGCGGCCCCGGAGGAAGAAGAAAAAAGAACCAAAAGAAAGCGGCGCTGGCCGGTACCTTTCCTGACAGCAGGGAAGGCCAGACTTTTGCAGCAATAGAAAACGGGAGAGGATTGCATGATCCTCTCCCGTTTTATGATGTCTTATTCTCCCTCGATCAGAGTCATGGGATCGATAAAGGCCCCATCCTGGGTCACTTCCAAATGGATGTGGGGAGCCATGGCGCTTTCGGTGGTCATGGTGCTGCCGCCTCCGCCCACCAGATCACCCATCTTCACAGTGTCGCCCTCTTCCACCGTGGCGTTTTTCATCAGCCCGCGCAGAGTGCTCACCACGCCGTTGCCGTGGTCGATGGTGAGGCAATAGCCGGTGAGGTCGTCATGGAAAACGGCGGTGACGGTTCCGTCGCCTATGGCAGTCACCTGGCCGCCGTCCTCACAGGCAATATCCACACCGCTGTGGACCCGCCAGTCGCCCATGGTCTCATCCTGAATCAGGGTGTCGCCAGAAAAGCCCCGCAGTACCTGACCGCCCTGTACCGGATTGATGAACTTTTCCGCCACCGGCGCTTCCGTCTGGGCGACCGGTACATCCTCTTCCGGCAGGGAAGAGGGGGCGGCCTCTTCCTCCTGGGTCTGGGGCGCAGGGACCTCAGCCGTGCTTTCTTCCGGCTGGAGGGTTTCCTCTTCCTCCGGCTGGGAAATCTCCGGTGTTTTGGGCACCGTGTCCACTTGGCTGCTGATCTGCAAAAGCTGGTCCTCTTCCTCCTGATTTCCTCCGGTGAAGAACAATACATAACCCGATACCCCGATGGCCGCGGCACACAGGGCAAGGATTATGTAAAATCCTTTGCCGGAGACGAAGTCCGATGCCTTCTCCATGAATCCCGAATGTTTTTGCTGCATATTGTAGCACCTCCGCCTGTAGTATTGCCTTCCCTGGGAGGGACTATACCAATCAGGGCGGAGAGAAATATTTTAATTTTGCAGCAAAATTTCCGTGCCTTTATAGTACCATTTGAGGATCTCATCAAAGGTCTTGCCTTCCAGAGCCAGCTCCCGGGCACCGTATTGGCTCATTCCCACGCCGTGGCCATAGCCCACGGTGGAAAACACCAGGGCGCTGTCGCTGGCCTGAAGGGTAAAGTTTGTGGAGTTGAGCCCCAAAAGGGTGCGGATCTCAGAGCCGCTTACCCGCACGCCACCCACCAGCACATGGATGATCCCGCCGGTCTGGCTGCGTTGGGAAGCACGGAACCAGCCTTGAGGAGGATCGTTGAAATTGGCTTCCGGATGCTTTTCCCAGAACTTTTGGGCAAACTCCTGGGGGGTGATGGAAACGGTGCCATAGTAGTTGGGGCAGGCTTCTTCACCAGGGCTGTCCACGCTCACCAGATAAGGATGGCTTTGGCCCCATACATCCAAAGCGTCTTCGGTCTTACCGCTGGAAGCGGCATGGAACACGGCGGCGATGGCCTGGCCCTCATAGGTGACCACCATGCCGTCGGTGCTTTCCACCGCATCCTGGATGGCCTCCCGGTATTCCTGAGCCTGATCCCCCCACAGGGTCTGCTGATTTTCTTCCAGATTCACATAGGCTTTGCAATGGGTGAAGTCGTCACAGAGCTGGGCGCCCTGGTGGATGTCGGGGATGGCTACACCTTGTTCATAGGCGTTGAGTTTGTACAGGGTGTAAGTCCGGGCGGCTACCGCCTGGGCTTTCAGTGCTTCCGGCGGAAAGCTGGCGGGCATCTCGGCGGCCAGCACGCCCTCCAGATAATCTCCCAGGGCCAGCTCTTCCACCTGCCCGTCCTGCAAAAGGGTGATGTGAACGCGCTCATCGTAGCTTTCTCCCGTTTCTTCCGGGGAAGCGGTGGGCTGGGCGGCTGTCTCCTGTGAGGGAGAAGCAGGGGGGCTTTCTTCTTTTTCGCTGTCCTCCAGTCCCAAAGTACACAGGGGAAGAGCGTAAACCAGCGCCAAGGCGGCACAGGCTGTGAGCAAAGATCGTTTCATGGCAAGTTCCTCCTTTCCAGGTCCTTTTCCCATATTTATTCCGAAGGGAAGGCAGATATCCCTGTTCTTTTTGCTGCCTTTGTGCTATGATGATACTGCTTACAGTATTGGAAAGACCCAGAAGAAGGAGTATTTCAACATGAAAATAAAGAAGTTGCTTTTGTTTTTGCCCCCTGTGGCGGCAGGGCTCATCACCGCTTTTTTCCGGTATCAGATGGTGGAAAAAACGGTGGACCCTCAGACCGGCATTGCGTCCTCCCACAGTTGGATCTATGGGATCTATTTTTTTGCGGCCCTGATGGCGCTGTTGTTCTTGGTTGCCAGTGTTCTTTGGGGGAAAGAGGGCAAAATGGAGATCAAAGGGCCTGGGGCCATGGGCTACCGGCTGCTGGGAGCTGGGGCGGCGCTGCTGTTTGTTCTGTCCGGCGGAGCCTATTTCTTCTCTCTGGCCGGAGAAAAAGCCGGGGCTCTCACATTGGTGAAAGCACTGGCGGCGCTGCTGTGCGGCGGCGGTCTTCTGGCCGGGCTGCTGGCAAAAAACAAGGAGGGAGAAGGGGCCAAAGTGTGTCTGCTGCTCCCTGTGTTTTACAGTGCTTTTTCCCTTTTGGTGTTTTATCGGGACAACAATGCAAACCCCTTGGTGTATAGTTTTGCCACAGAGCTGTTTGCTTATATCGGCGTGATGTTCACTTTGTATGGAGCGGCTGCCTTTTTCTTTGGCAAGAGTCGTCCCCGGCTGGTGTTCTTTACCTCTTTGAGCAGCATCTATCTGCTGGTCACTGTGCTGTGCAGCGACAATTTGCTGCCGGCCTTCACCCAGGGGCATATTCATTTTACCGTGGGGGATCTTTTGTCCTTGGGAGCTTTCCTGCTTCTCAGCGGCGCCTGGCTGCTGGCTCTGCGTCTGCCCAAGCTGGGAGAAAAATAAAAATATGTCAAAATAGATTTCCCTGGAAAAGCGATTATTTTAGATTGTCCAAAACCTGTATAGTCATAGGAAATTGCGTACTACCCTTAATCAATTCGCAAAAACCGGCGACCTGTGCGTCGGTTTTTGCACTTCTCAAGGGACAAGTGTGCGCCAAAGGCGTGCACGCAGCCCCTTGCAAAAATTCGAAAAAGTGGCGAAAGTCACTTTTTCGACATGTAAAAACGGCTTCCCGAGGGAAGCCGTTTTTTGATGTACTCTATTTATTTTTTGGGATTGATAGCCTGGGGCTTGATGCCTGCGGGGATGGGGCACTTGTAGGTTTCACCTTCCAGACGCTCCAGGAACTCTTCGTTTGCTTTCTTGATGATCTCCGGGTTTTCGATCAGGTCGATGACGGTGGCGCCCATGACCTTGCCGGCACAATTCACGCCCTTGTGAGCGATGGAAGTGCGGTTGCAGGAGGTGAACTGCCAGGAATGACCCGGGGTCTTGGCGGCGGTAGTCACCACATGGATCTGAGCGGTGGGGCAGTTCCAGCTCACATCGCCCACATCGGTGGAACCGGCGCTGGCCTTGTCATAGGACTGGAGGGACAGCAGGAAGTCGTTGAGGGAGACGCCGTGCTCGGCCTGGTACTCGGCCAGTTCCTTGCCCCAAGCCTTGGTGGTGCCGGCAGCGCCGTCCATGGCGTTGGGACCGGCTTCGTAATGGGCGATGACCTGGCGGGCAAACTCATGCTCTTCCGGGGTGTACTTGGGCACGCCGATCTCCTTGAAGTTCTCATACAGCTGGGCTTCCAGCACATTGTTGGGAATGGTGTTGGAGCAGCCCTTGATGAATTCCATCTCCATGCGGGTCTCGGTCATCAGAGCAGCGCCCTGGGCGATCTTGTTCACCCGCTGATACAGTTCTTCCACCTGGGAGTTCTTGGGGGAACGGATCAGATAGAGCACTTCGGCATAGGGCTGCACCACATTGGGGGAATATCCGCCGGCGTCCAGAATGGCATAGTGGACACGGGCTTCATCGATCATATGCTCCCGCAGGAACTGCACGCCCACATTCATCAGCTCCACAGCGTCCAGAGCGGAGCGGCCCAGATGGGGATCGCCCGCGGCGTGGGCCGAGGTGCCGTAGAAGCGGTATTTCACCTGGTAGTTGGCCAGGGAGGAGCCGCTGGTCACATTGTTGGTGCTGGCGGGATGCCAGGTGATGGCGGCGTCCAGATCCTTAAAGACGCCTTCCCGGGCCATGAAAGCCTTGCCCGAGCCGCCTTCTTCACCGGGGCAGCCGAAATAAATCACAGTGCCGGAGACCTGGGGATTGTGCTCCAGATAGTTTTTCACAGCGATGGCCGCTGCCAGAGAAGCAGTGCCCAGGCAGTTGTGGCCGCAACCGTGACCGGCAGCGCCGGGAACCAGAGCCTTCTTTTCCGGGCAGCCGCCCACCTGGCTCAGGCCGGACAGAGCGTCAAACTCGCCCAGAAGGCCGATGACCGGTTTGCCATGGCCATAGGTGCCGGTGAATGCGGTGGGAATATCCCCCACGCCCTTTTCCACTTTGAAACCTTCCTGCTCCAGCGCTTCGCAGAGCTTATCCATGGACTTGAATTCCTGGAAAGCGGTTTCGGCATATTCCCAGATGCTGTCGTTCACATCGTCCAAAAGGGCCTGCTTTTCATCGATGACACGGATCGCTTCCGCCTTATTCATGGGGCATTACCACCTTTATATAAAATTTTTGGGACACAAACCAACGAATACAGTATAAACGCCGCTTTCGGGGATTTCAATAACCCTCCGGACTTTTTGACAAATCGGTGAAGTGGAAGGCCGTTTTTCCGGCGATTTGCACAGGGGACTCTGTTGCAGGGCATCGGGCAAAATGCACGAAAATCACCCTATTTTTTTGGCACCGCCTCCGGGGACAGGTTTGATATAATAAAGGACGGTGAATATGGCCCTTCAGGGCCTTTTCAGAAAGGGAGGAATTGACCAATGAACAAATATCTGGAACGGGCCAATCAGCTGGTCCCCGAGCTGGTGGAAAACCGGCGGCATTTCCATCGTCATCCGGAAGTGCGCAACGAGCTGTTTGAGACCGTGAAATATGTGAAAGCCCAGCTGGAAGACATGGGCTATCAGGTGCAGGAGATCTGCCAGTGCGGTCTGGTGGTGCTGGCCGGAGGCAAAAAGCCCGGCAAGTGCATCCTGATCCGGGGCGATATGGATGCGCTGCCCATGCCTGAGAACACCGGGCTGGAGTTTTCTTCGGAGAATCCCGGCGCCATGCACGCCTGCGGCCATGACCTGCATATGGCCATGCTGCTGGGTGCAGCCAAGCTGTTGAAAGAGCACGAAGACGAGATCGAAGGCACTGTGAAGATCTGCTTCCAGCCCAACGAAGAGACCTTCGGCGGCGCAAAGGCTATGATCGAGGCCGGTGTGCTGGAAAATCCTCATGTGGACGCCGCTTTCGCCATCCATGTGGGCTCCATGGCCGATGTGGGCACTCTGGACTACGGCAAGGGCCTGACCATGGGCTCCGCCGATGGCTTTAGTATCCATGTAAAGGGCAAGGGATGCCACGGCGCCGCTCCCAACAGCGGTATTTCCCCCATCAACATCGGGGTACATATCTATCTGGCTCTCCAGGAGCTGCTGGCCCGGGAGGTCAATCCTGCCGAGCAGTGCACCCTCACCGTGGGCTCCATGCTCTTCGGCGATGGGGCTACCAATGTGATCCCCTCGGAAGGTGTGCTCAATGGCACCATGCGGGGCTTTAACGCCGAGCTGATCGATCATCTCCGCCAGCGTGTGGAGGAAATCAGCGTGGGCACCGCCCGGGTCTTTGGCGGCGACGCCGAAGTGGAGTGGCTCTTCTCCTCTCCCGCCATGTATTGCGATCCTGAGTTCACCGATGAAGTGGTGCGCTATGCCGCCGATGTGGTGGGACAGGATCGGATGATCCCCAAAAAGAGCCGGGCCACCGGTTCCGAGGACTTTGCGTACTTTGGCGAAAAAGTCCCCAGCCAGATCTTCTGGTTGGGCGCCGGTGTGGACGACAAAACCAAGCGGATTTCCAACCACAACCCCAAAGTCCTGTTCAGCGAGGACGCTCTGCCCTATGGTGCGGCTGTGTATACCCAGTGCGCCATTGAATGGCTGAAAGAGCACAAATAATTTTTCAGTTAAAAAAGGAGACAGGCTGCGGCCTGTCTCCTTTTTGTCGTTTTTTACAGTGCTTTTTCCGGGAAATGGAGCTGACGCTGGGGATAGGGGATATGGAAGCCATTTTTCTGCAAAGCGTCTTTGATGGCTTCATACAGATCACAGCGGGCAGGGATCATATCCCCACCAGGGACCCAGGCCCGGACGCGCAGAATGACGGCGTTGTCTCCCAGTTCCCACACTTTTACAAATATCGGCTCTGTCTTGTCTATCCGGGGATCGGCGGAGACCACCTGCTCGATCAGTTTTCGGGCGGCGGCGGAATCGTCCTCGTAGCCGATGCCCACCGTCATTTCCAGCTGGCGGCGGCCTTCGGCAGAATAGTTGATGATCTTGTCCTTGCTCAGCTGACCGTTGGGCACATAGATCAGCTTGTTGTCAATGGTGGTGAGGGTGGTGTGGATAAAACCGATGAGCTGCACCGTGCCTTCCACGCCCCAGAGCTCCACATAGTCTCCCACCTTAAAGGGCTTTGTGTAGAGGACAAACAGTCCACCGGCGATGTTGGAAAGGGTGTCCTGCAAGGCCAGGGACAGAGCCAGGCCGAATACGCCCAGCAAAGTGACAAGGGATGTGGAGGAAATGCCCAGCTGCCCCATGACCATGGTGATCAGGATAAAATAGAGCACCAGTCGGCAGGCGGTGATGAGGGTATGGGCAATGTGGGCATCCAGGCTGGTGCGATTCAGGGCCCGGCGCACCAGTTTCAGAATCAGGCGGATGAGCACATAGCCCACCAGGATCAGAATCGCTCCCCGCAGAAGGGTGTCTATGCTCAGGCGGGAGAGGGTCTTGAAAAGGGGTTCCAGGTTGGTCAATGGTTTTTCTCCTTTCGATTCAACCAAAAATTGCGGTGTATTCTTTCATAATATACACTAAAATTCAAGGTTTTGGCAAGATTTCGTGGACAAGTTCCACAGACTGCGGTATGATAGAACCAGCGGGAAAAAGGGAAGATGCTCTGCCGTGAGGCGGAGGCCTTGCCTGCATGGCGTAAAGCCATTGATTTTTTTCAAAACCGGAAAAGGAGACTGAGCAGTATGAAACCGATCAAAGTTCCTGACTTTGCCAATTACAAAATGCTCTCCAACATGGAATTTTCTCCCGATGGAAAGTATGGCGTGCTCTGCGTTTCTCAGGCCGATGTGGAAAGCAACAGCTATTACACAAACCTGTGGGCCTTTAACACCAAGAAGGGCGCTTTCAGACAGCTGACCTCTGGCAACAGCGAGCGTTCCTTTGATTTCAACAGCCCCAAATCGGTGATTTTCCCCGGTGTGCGGGCCGAAAGCGACAAGAAAAAGGTGCAGAAGGGCGAAATGCTCACCGTCTTTTATGAGATCAGCCTGGAGGGCGGCGAAGCCAAGGAGCTGTTCCGTGTGCCTCTCAACGGCGCCACAGCCAAAAAAGTGGGCAAGGATCTGTATCTGATCTCTGCCCTGTTTGACAATGCCCGTCCGGATTTTGCCGCCCTCAAGGGGGATAAGCTGGCGGCGGCCAAGAAGGCCTGGGAAGAGGAAAAGGACTACGAAGTGGTGGATGAGCTGCCCTTCTGGTTCAACGGCCGGGGCTTTATCAACAAAAAGCGCAACCGTATCTATCTTTATAATGCCAAGAAAAAGAAGCTGCAGGCCCTCACCGAGCCCCTGTTTGATGTGGGTGGCGTGAAGTTCTGCTCCAAGTGCGGCAAGGTGGCTTACACCGGCCACACCTTCAACGCCCGTCGGGCCCAGAGCAGCGCCCTCTATCTCTATGATGTGGAGACCGGAGAGACCAGCTGCCTGGTGGAAGACGGCACTTACAGCATCGGCAATTTCTGCTTTGATAACGCCCATGGGGAGATCGTTTTCAGCGCCAACCCCATCAAGGATGGATATCCGGCTCCGGGCAACAACCTGTATGCCGTGTCCCTCAAGGGCGGCAAGGTGGAAGCTGTTTACGAAGGCATCCCCGAGGAACTGGGCTGCACCACCGGCTGCGATGTGCGCTATGGCGGCGGCAACTCCATGAAGGCCGTGGACGGCGTGCTGTATCTGGTCACCTCCTATGACAACACCAGCGGCCTGTGCTCTCTGAAGCGGGGCGAAAAGAAGTTGCATCATATCACCGCTCCTTCCTTTGGCGTGGACTTCTTCGGCGTCAGCGAGGGCCGGTTCTTCACCGTGGGCCTCAACGGCACCAAGATCCAGGAAGTCTATGAAGTCAATGTGGAAAACGGCGAATACAAGCAGCTGAGCCAGTTCAACACCGCTTTCTTCAAAGACAAGTATGTGGCCGAGCCTCAGCCTCTGTCCTTTGTGAACAAGGATGGCGTGCGCATCGATGGCTTCGTGCTGCTGCCCATGGACTATGACGACAAGAAAAAGTACCCCGGCATCCTGGAAATCCACGGCGGTCCCCGCACCAACTACTGCGGCGGCTTTATGCATGAGATGCAGGTCATGGCCAGCGCCGGCAGCTTTGTGTTCTTCTGCAACCCCAGAGGCTCCTCTGCCCGGGGCGAGGAATTTGCCGACATCCGCGGCAAATACGGCACCATCGACTATGAAGATCTGATGGCCTTCACCGATGAAGTGCTGAAGAAATATCCCCAGATCGACGAGAAGCGGCTGGGCGTCACCGGTGGTTCCTATGGCGGCTTTATGACCAACTGGATCATCGGTCACACCAACCGGTTCAAGGCGGCAGCTTCCCAGCGTTCCATCTCCAACTGGGTCAGCTTCTATGGCGTGTGCGACATCGGCCCCTGGTTCGGTCAGCGTGAAATGGGCGGCGCTACTCCTTGGAACAACCTGGAAGGTCTGTGGAGAGCTTCTCCCCTGCAGTATGCCATGAACGCCGAGACTCCCACCCTGTTCATCCATTCCGATGAGGACTACCGCTGCTGGCTGCCCGAAGGCATCCAGATGTATTCGGCCTTGCAGCTGAAGGGCGTTCCCACCAGAATGTGCATCTTCCACGGGGAGAACCATGAGCTGTCCCGTTCCGGCAAGCCCAAGCATCGTATCCGCCGGATGAACGAGATCAACGACTGGCTCTTCGGCTACATCATGGAAAAATAAGCGAGGCATTTTTGAGCATTGTGTTCTGGCCCTGGGTACAGCGCACAAAATCAACATGAAAAAAGTCCCTCCTGATCAGGAGGGACTTTTTGTATGCCGGATGGCAGCCAACCAAACCCGGTTCTATTTCCCAGCGCGGCAGCGGCGGGGTGCCCCCGCTGTCGTTCCTCTCTTTGCTGGATTGCAGTCAATCGGCCTTGGTTCGGTTGCCTAGCGCGGCAGCGCAGTATGGCTGCGGCGCCACGCCGCCTTTGCTGAATTGCAGCCAACCAGTCTTGGTTCTGTTGCCCAGCGCGGCAGCGCAGTATGGCCGCAGCGTCACGCTGCTAGAAGTTCAGGATTTCGATGGCGTCCTTGATGGTCTTTTCCATAGCCTCGTGGCCGTATTTGTCCACATCGGCCTTGCTCTTGGGCCCGTGGGTGATGCAGCCAGCGCCGCCGATGCAGCCGCTTTCGCAGGCCATACCCTCGATAAAGTTGTTGGGCAGCACATTCTTGCTGGCCCGGAGCAGGGCGGCTTTGCATTCGGTGATGCCGTTGCAGGAAATGGCGTTGAGGGTAAACTCCTCAGGGGAGATACCACATTCCTTCAAGGCCTCTTCCACCGCCACGGCCAGACCGCCGCTGCGGGCAAAGACCCGGCCAAAATAGGAGGCGTTGTCCAGAGCCTCGCCGGGGAGAGAGGTGAGGTCGATCTCCTTGCTGTCGAAGAGGGCCTGCAATTCTTCAAAGGTGAGGACGCAGTCCACCAGATCCTTCACCCGCTCCTGCTTCCGCTCGGCTTTTTTGGCGGTGCAGGGCCCGATGAACACCACTTTGCAGCCGGGATGGATGCGCTTGATGTACTTGGCGATCTCTCCCATGGGGGACAGGTTGTGGGAGATGTGCTGGGCCATGTCGGGGAAGCTCTTGCGGATGTAATCCACAAAGGCCGGGCAGCAGGAACTGGTGAGGAACTTCTTTTCGGCCAGCTCCTGCGCCTCCCGCCAGGCCACCATGTCGGCGCCCAGAGCCACTTCCACCACATTGAAGAATCCCAGGGCCTTCAAACCGGAGACCACCTGCTCCACTGTGGCATGATGGAATTGGCTGGAGATGGAGGGGGCCACAATGGCAAAGACCTGGTATTTCTGGTTGTTTTCCGATTTCTGGATCAGGTCGATGCAATCCAGGATAAAGGATTTGTCGGAAATAGCGCCGAAGGGGCACTGATAGACACAGGCGCCGCAGGCGATACATTTGCTGTTGTCAATGGAGGCCTTTTTGTTTTCGTCCATGTGGATGGCGCCCACTTTGCAGGCGTTTTCGCAGGGACGGGAGGATTTGACGATGGCGCTGTAAGGGCAGGCACTGACGCAGCGGCCGCACTCAATGCACTTTTCCTGATCGATGACAGCCCGGTGGTTCACAATGGAGATCGCTCCCTTGGGACAGGCATTCATGCACCGGTGAGCGATGCAGCCACGGCAGGATTCGGTGACCCGAATACCGGCCACAGGACATTCGTCACAGGCGATGTCGATGACCTCGATCACATTGTCGTTTTCCGGATCGCCGCCCATGGCCATGCGCAGGCGTTCCTCCATGATGGCCCGCTCCTTGTAGATGCAGCAGCGCATGGTGGGCTGAGGGCCGGGAACCAGCCGGGCGGCGCTGCCCAGAAGCCCCCGGGCCAGATTGTCTTCCCAGGCCAGAGCGGCCACTTCTTTGAGAGCCTGGTATTTCAGCTCTTGTACTTGTGTATCAAAAACCATAGTATTTGTTCCTTTCCTGTTTTCGTTTCGGGAAAGATCAGCAGTATTCCACTGTGACCCGCTTGCCCATTTCCCGCAGGATCTTTTCCAATTTTTCGATGATGCTCATTTTCAGGGAAAAATCGATGTGCAGGGAGGGGGATTGGTGGGAGGGGTTCACCGCTCTTCCCACAAAAAAGTGGATGTCGGTGGCGTCTTCCAGCAGCACCCGGGCGATCTGGGTGGCGGCGTCGCTGCGGGTGTCCCAGTGAGAGGGGATGGATTGGGAGGACGCATAGCGGCCGGCCATCTCCAGCACCCGGCTGAGAGTGACGATGCCCTCGGTGACCAGGTCAATGCCACGGATCTTGGCTACCGGCGGGATGTCCGGGTCCACATAATCCTCACTGATGATCAGCTGACGCCCCAGATAGCGGCTGACCATCTGGGCGGTGCTGCCGCCGCAGACGATATGGGTACCTTCGCTGGCGAAAAACCGGTGCATAAAGGCTTCGTCGTCCTCATGCTGACGGGGCGGGCCCACCAGAAGATTGACCGCCTGGCGGGTGCGCATTTTGAATACGGCCACCGTCACATCGTCGTCGATGCGCTCCAGATACAGATCCCGGCAGGCATCGGCCACCCGGGCGGCCAGGTTCTTGGCCGAAAGATCCGGGGTGTAGATCTCCTCCACATACTGAAGAACCCCTTCCCGCTGCCAGCCGTCGGGGATCAGGTTCCCCAATCCGGCGTGGGTGACTCCGTCGGTCATCAGCAGGAACACATCGCCGCTTTGCAAAGTCAGACGGCTTTCCAGTATCCGCTTGTCGCCCACCATCAGTTCCTGGGTGGGATATTCCACACTTTTGCCGTCCCGCAGCAAAATGGCCTGGGGATTGTCAAACTGGGCCAGGTAGACCTGCCAGTCGGGAAGCACCTGCATCAGAGTGAAGGTGGAATAGGCCAGCTTGCGCACGCTGCACACCGGCAGAGTCTGGGCCAGGGTGGTGACGCTGTCCCGGATGGACAGGTGGTTGGCCGTCATGGTGGCCAGAATCTTGGCGGTGAGAGTGGCCAGAATATTGGCCTTGACCCCGCTGCCCATGCCGTCGGAGAGCACAAAGGTGGTGGCGTCATCGTCGGAGACGGTGGTGAAAAAATCCCCGCACAGATCTTCCCCCTGCTTGTTCAGGCTGACAAAGCCGCTTTCCATACATAATGTGTTCATGGCAGTTTTTCCTCTTCCATGGCCACGGTGTTTTTCAGCTGGGTGAGGGCTACCTTGGTTTCGGCCGCCGTCTCGCCCAGGAGAGAGGCGATTTCATGGACAATGCGCATTTGCTTTGCAATGATCTGGTCGGTGATCTCGATGGCCTCACTCTTGGTTTTTTGCAGGGAAAGACGGGTCTTTTCCGCTTGGGTGATGTCCTTCATCAGACAGATCACCAGGTTGTTGCTTTCATCGGAGATAAAGACCTGCTCCACATACTTGTCGTATTGTTCCAGATAGGTCTTGCGGGCCTTGGTATGCTCTCCGGAGGAGAAGGCGGTGATGAATTCGAAGTCGTCCATCAGGTCGGAGACCTGGCGGCCGGTGAACACCGTATCCTCAGGCAGGCCCAGAATATCGGCCAAGGCCCGGTTGGCCAGCTTGATGCGCAGGGCGCTGTCCACGGCCAGAATGGCGTTGGGGGAGTTGCTGATGATCTTGTCGGACAAAGATTCGGCCCGTTTTTTCATATAGGGCAGGCACATGGTGATGTCGGCCTTGCCCTGGAAGATGGCAATGGCTTTTTCACGGCAGGTGGAGTAGCCGCAGGTGCCGCAGTTCAGCTCATCCGCCGGGCTGTTTTTGCCCAATTTGCGCAAAATATCCTGGATTTCTTCTTCGGTGGGCATTTTGGCCTGGGCATAGCGGGGCTGGAAGGTGCGCTCCAGAGGCAGAGTGGGCTGGGGCGGGAAATCTTCCAGAGTGTCGGCGGTGTGGGCAATGCGGATACGCCCTTCCAACCGGTTGCGGGCGTCGGCACTCATTTTGGGGCCGCCGGCGCAGGAGCCGGTGCAACTCCGCAGCTCGATGAAACAGTGGTGCAGTCGGCCGGCTTTGATCTCGTTCAAAGCGGCAATGCAGTTTTCCAGGCCGTCCACCGACAGATAGGAATAGTCCTCCTGCTTATTCATGCAGCCGATGACGCCTCCCGGCAGGGGGAAGGAACGGCTGCGCCGCCGGGGCTCCGGGCTGCACTGGGCACCGTGAAGGTCCACCGGCAATTTGTTGCTGACGAAAAGGGCGTTGAGCTCGTCATAGGTCAGAGCATAATCGGTGAGCCCCGGGGTCTGGTCGCATTCGTTTTTGGCGGCGATGCAGGAGCCGATGTAGACGATGGCGGCGTCGGGGCCGAAGCGGCGGCGCAGCAGCTTGGCCTCGGCCTGCATGGGGGAGAGCACTGGAGCCAGCAGCGGCACCAAAGAGGGGAAGTGACGCTCGATGAGCAGCACCACCGAGGGGCAGCAGGAGGAGAGGATTACATCCCGGTCTCCCTGGGCCACCAGGTTCTCGTACTGGGTTTTGACCAGACAGGCGCCCTCTGCCGATTCAAAGGCATCGGCAAAGCCCAGGGTCATCAGCTGGCGGCGCAGCGGCCCGAATTCATCGGGGCCGTACTGGAAGGAAAAGGAGGGCGCCACCATGGCGTACACCGGTTTGTCCGATTGGAGCAGCTGGCGCACCGGCTGGATATCCCACCGGGCTTGGTTGGCATATTGAGGGCAGGCCAGCACACAGCGGCCGCAGAGGACGCAGTCCTCATCGATGACCTCGGTGTGATGATCCCGCATGGCGATGGCTTTCACCGCACACCGGCGGATGCATTTATAGCAGTCCTTGCAGTTGGCTTTTTGAAAGCGCAGAACATCCATGGCCCTATCCTTTCAGCACATACTGGCGGAAGATATCGGCGGCGTTTTCGGTGGTGACGCCGCTGATGGGTTTTCCATCGATTTTGACGCTCACCCCTTCGCCGCAGTTGCCCAGGCAGAAAGCGGGACGCAGGGTGATCTGCTCTTCCAGCTGGTTTTCACGAATGAGGTTTTCGAAGATGGTCTTGACTTCGTAAGAACCCTTTACATGGCAGGAACTGCCAATGCAAACTTGTATCATCATAGCAGGTAGCCTCCTTGGAATAAAAATGGGGAGAAACGGGGGAAAGTTCCCCCTTTTTCAGTTCGGAAGTATTATATCAGATACCCGGGGCCTTGAACAGAGCAAAAGGGAGAAAGAGGAAGAAAAGACAGAAAAAAGCCCCCATTGAAATCAATGGGGGCGAAAAATTTTTTTTACTTTTTCAGAGCCTGGGCAAATTCTTTGCCCATTTCACGGGCATTGGCCAGATCCTCTTCGGTGGGCTTCAGCTTGACCCGCAGACCGGGCAAAGGCAGCTTGAAGCGCAGGGACTTGAGCCGCTCCATCAGGTTGGGCACAGCCTCGCCGCTCCAGGCAAAGGAGCCGAAAGCACCGGCCACCTTGCCCCGGTGGATCACCGGGTTGAGCCCCAGCAGCATTTCATACACCGGGGGCAGAGCATCGCCGATCAAAGTGGGGGAGCCCAGCAGGAATCCGTCGGACTGGACGATGGCCTGGAAGGCCTCCTGCTTGTCGTCGGTCACCAGGTCGAACATGCGCACATCGGACACGCCGCCTTCCCGGATGCCCTGAGCGATGTTTTCGGCCAGCTGACGGGTGTAGCCATAGGCAGACACATAGCAGATGGCGGCCATGGGCTCTTTTTTGGCTTCCGGCTGGGACCAGGTGCGGTACATCTCCAGATATTTGGGGATATCCCGGCGCAGCACAGGGCCGTGGCCGTTGCCGATAAACTGGATGTCCAGGTTTTCGATCTTTTTCAGAGCGCCCAGCATATGGGGGTTCTTATAAGGCCCGATGATGTTGTCGAAATAGTATTTGTAAGCTTCGGTGAAATCCCCGTCGATCAGGTCGTTGAACACCCGCTCATCGCTGTAATGGCAACCGAAGCTGTCGCAGGAGAAGAGGGCCTTTTCTTCAGGGCAATAGGTGTACATGGAATCGGGCCAGTGGAGCATGGGCACCTGGATGAAGCGGAGGGTCAGGCCGCCCAGGTCAATCTCGTCCTTTTCGGTGACAGCCTGGCAGGGGAAGGGCTTGTTGACGATCTCCTGCAAAAAGGACAGGGCGGTCTGGGTGCCCAGCACAGTGGCGTTGGGGGCGATCTCCAGCATCCGGGCCACCGAGCCGGAGTGGTCGGGTTCGGTGTGGTCCACAACGATGTAATCGATTTCAGAAGGGTCCATCACCTGGCGGATCTTTTCCAGGTGTTCATCGAAAAATTTATCCTTTACCGTTTCGAACAGGGCGGTTTTTTGGCTGCCCCGCAGCAGATAGGAGTTGTAGCTGGTGCCATGATCGGAGTGCATGACGATGTCAAAAACCCGCAGATCCGGGTCCAAAGCTCCCACCCACCAGATGTGTTCTGTGGCTTGCAATGCTTTCATGAAATCTCCGTCCTTTCTATAATCAATGTGAATATTCATCATTTACCGAAACAGTATACTATATCCTGTCAAATTTTCAAGGGTTTTCTCACAGATTTCACATGATTTTTTTTGCATTTTTCCAGCGGGTGTTGTATAGTAGTGTCTATCCAATAAGACAGCCTCCTTTTTTCGGGAAGAGAATGGGAGGCACTCTGTTGTGAGAGAGGGAAAATTTGCGCATCGCGCGGAGGGAAGAAAAAATGATCTTTGTGGTTGCGCCCGATTCGTTCAAGGGCAGCCTGACTTCGAAAAATTTCTGTGATACGGCGGAGAGCGCTTTGCTGGAGCGGTTCCCCGGGCTTACGGTGTACAAGGTGCCTATGGCCGACGGCGGCGAGGGCACGGTGGAGGCTTTGATTCTGGCCACCGGCGGCAAAAAGCAGAGCTGTTGGGTCACCGGCCCCTTGTTTGACAAGACCATGGCGGCTTACGGCATCATGGGCGATGGAAAAACGGCGGTGATCGAAATGTCCAGCGCCGCAGGCCTGCCCCTGATCCCATCCTGGAAGCGGGACCCCTTCACTTCCACCACCTATGGCGTGGGAGAGCTGATCGAGGACGCTTTGGAAAAAGGATGTACGGAGTTTATCATGGGCATCGGCGGCAGCGCCACCAATGACGGCGGCGCAGGGATGGTGGAGGCCCTGGGGGCCCAGCTGCTGGACAAGGATGGAGTTCCCATCCCGTCGGGGGCGGCGGGGCTTCTGAAGCTTCATTCCATCGACCTTTCCACCATGAATCCCAAGGTGCGTCAGGCCAAGTTCCGGGTGGCCTGCGATGTGTCCAACCCCTTGTGCGGACCTCATGGCGCGGCCTATGTGTTCGGGCCCCAGAAGGGGGCCAAGCCCAAGGATCTGCCCTTGCTGGATGAGGCCCTGCGCCGGTTTAGCCAGGTGGTCAAGCAGGATCTGGGCAAGGATATCCTGGATACTCCGGGCAGCGGTGCTGCCGGAGGCATGGGAGCGGGGCTGATGGCTTTCTTTGACGCCCAGCTGGTTCCCGGCTTCCAGATCGTCAACGAAGGAGTGGGTTTTGAAGCCCTGCTCCAGAAACTGCGCCCCGATGTGGTCATCACCGGGGAAGGGCGGATGGATGCCCAGTCGGTGATGGGAAAACTGCCGGTGGAAGTGGCCAAGGTGGCCAAAAAATACGGCGCCCGGGTGGTGGCCGTGGTGGGCTGCAAGGGCCAGGGCTATGAAAAGGCCAAGGAAGCCGGGGTGGATGCCATCTACGAGCTGAAAGAAAAAGATATGACCTTGGAATATTCCATGATGAATGCCGCAGAGCTTTTGCACAACAAGCTGCAGAAGATCAATTTCCTGCCGGCGCAGGAAAAGCGGGACTAAACAAGCGGGCAGCAGGTGATGAAATCTGCTGCCTGTTTTCCATAGCCAGCAAAAAGGAGGCGGTTTTGTGGATGTAGTCTATCGTTTTCAATCTTCCATCCCGTATAGCCTGCACGATGGGCGGGTGAATAGGATGGTGTGGGAGAATGGAGATCTGCGGCTGTTCTTTGAGGATGGATATCTGGAGCTTTCCCAACCGCCTCGCCCGGTAGAGGGCCAGGTGCGTATCCGGCAGGTGGACGAGGATTTTTCCTATGTCCATTTTCTCAGCGACTACGGCCGGTTTGGCTCGTTTCAAGGGGAAAAGATACCCCTTTCGGAGTTTATCCGCCGGTATCCGGAGTTTTCTTTTGAGATCGTGGGCGAGTACTATGGTTACCAGAGCCTGGTCTATGGGGGCTATCTCTCACTTCCCGAGAGGGAAAGTGTGGTGGATATGACCCTGTCCATCACCTATACCGGGGCCATTGTCTACGAAAGAGCAGAATAAAAAGAGTGGAGGAAGTGCGGTGAACGGGGAAGAGGAGAAAGAGCGGCGGCAGGGGCTTTTTTATCTGCTGGAAGGGGCGGTGTGCGGCCTCCTGGCCGGAAGTCTGGCTGTGGGCTATCGTCTGGCCTTAGAGGGGGCCGGAGTTCTTTTGGACCTGGGGCTGGAGATGGGGAGGACCCATCTTTGGTTTTTGCCGCTGTGGTTTGCCCTTTTGATGGCCCTGGCCTTCTTGGTTTACCAGCTCACCCGCTGGGCGCCGGAGATCAAAGGGGGCGGTGTGCCCCGGGTGATGGGGGAGCTGGATGGAGCCTTTGACGCTCCCTGGCTGCGGACGGTGCTGGCCAAATTCCTGGGCGGTACCCTATGCGCTGTGGCCGGGCTGTCCCTGGGCCGGGCAGGCCCTTCGGTGCAGCTGGGGGCCATGGCAGGCAAGGGACTGTCCCTGCTGGGAAAGCGGGAGAGGCAGGAGCGACGGCTGATGCTCACCTGCGGTGCGGCCGCCGGTATTGCCGCCACCTTCAATGCTCCCTTTGCCGGCATCCTCTTTGCTCTGGAAGCCCTGCGCCGGGACTTTCGGCCCCGGATGCTCACCCCTTGTATGGCTGCGGCGGTGTGCGCCGATTATGTGGCATCTGCTCCCTTTGGCCTGACACCGCTGTTTCGTTTTTCCCTGAATGGACCCATGGGCTGGCGCATGGGTCCGTTTCTGGTGCTGCTGGGAACCTTTCTGGGTGTACTGGGGGCCCTTTACAGCAAGGGAGTGGAAAAGGGGCAGGGCCTTTACGGGAAGATCTCCTGGGAGCCGGGACGGCTGCTCATTCCCTTTTTGGCTGCTGGTGTGCTGGGATTCTGGGTACCTGAGGCCCTGGGAAGCGGCGCTGGACTCATGGGCTTGCTGGTGGAGGGCTTGCCTGTTCTGTCGGTGCTTCTGGGGCTGCTGGCAGCAAAAACAGCCCTGTCTCTTCTGTCCTTCTGCTCCGGTGCTCCGGGAGGGCTTTTTCTGCCGGTGTTGTCCATGGGGGCGTTGTGGGGCGGCGTCTGGGCCTATTTGATGGCCGGATTGGGCCTGTCGGGAGATTGGACGGCCAGTTGGGTGATTTTGGCCATGGGCGGTTTCTTTGCCGCTGTGGTGCGTGCGCCTCTCACCGCCGCTATGCTCTGCCTGGAGATGACCGGCTCCTTTTCTCATCTGTTGGCCGTGGCCATGGTCTGCCTCACCGCTCAGGCGGTGTCCGGCCTTTTGGGGATGCCGCCCATTTACCGCAGGTTGCGCCGCCAGCTGGACACGGGGAAAAAAGGCTTGACAAACGGGATAGAGACCGGTAAGATGAAAGCATAAAAGGGAGTAGTTCAAAGCGTAAACGCAACATCCTGGCACCCGCCTGCGTTTGCGGCCTGTTGAGAGGTAACGAGACTTTTTGCATACGGAGTTCGTGTGCAAAAAGTCTCTTTTTTGTTTGCAGGCTGAAAATGCTCTCTTTTGGGTATATTGCAAGAAGGAAAAATCATGATGAGGTGATGAACGCGGTGTTTGAAAGCAAGAATGTCTCTCAAACGGAGCAGGAGCTGCAGACCGATCTGCAAAAGGGCCTGAGCCAGCAGGAAGCCAAAAACCGGCTGGAGAAAAACGGCCCCAATGCCCTGGTGGAAAAGAAGGGAAAGACAAAGCTTCAGATGTTCCTTTCCCAGCTCAATGAGCCCATGATCTACATCCTGTTTGCGGCGGCGGGCATTTCCCTGCTGCTGAAGGAAGTGTCCGATGCCATCATTGTGCTGATTGTGGTACTGCTCAACGCGGTGATCGGCATGGTGCAGGAGGGCAAGGCCCAGGAGGCTCTGGAGGCCTTGAAAAAGCTGTCCAGCCCCACGGCCATGGTGCGCCGGGACGGCGTGACGAAAGAGATCCCCGCTTCGGAACTGGTGCAGGGAGATGTGGTGGTGCTGGAAGCGGGACGGCAGATCCCTGCTGACCTGCGCCTGACCCAGACCACCAACCTGAAAGTGGACGAATCGGCTCTCACCGGTGAATCGGTGCCGGTGGAAAAGGACTGCAATGCTGTTTTGCCCCAGGATGCTCCTTTGGGCGACCGGATCAACATGGGTTATATGACCACCAGCGTCACCTATGGCCGGGGCGAAGGCGTGGTGGCTGCCACCGGTATGGATACCCAGATTGGCCGCATCGCCCAGATGATCAACGAATCGGAAGAAGAACCGACCCCGTTGCAAAAGCGTCTAGCTGACCTGGGCAAGATGCTGGGCGTGGTAGCCATCGCTTTGTGCGTTGGACTGTTCCTCATCGCCCTGGTGCAGGGGCGGAATGTGGTGGAAATGCTCATCACCGCCATTTCTCTGGCGGTGGCCGCCGTGCCCGAAGGCTTGCCCGCTGTGGTGACCATTGTGCTGGCCCTGGGTGTCCAGCGGCTGGTCAAGGTCAATACCATCGTGCGCCGTCTGCCCTCGGTGGAAACCCTGGGCGCCGTCAGCGTGGTTTGCTCCGATAAAACAGGTACTCTGACCCAGAACAAGATGACCGTAGTGCGGGCCTATTGTGACGGGGCCATTTTCCCCGCCGATCAGATGGGCAGCAAAGCTCACCGCCGCCTGGTGGAAGGCATGATGCTCTGCAACGACGCTTCCATCGAAAACGGCCAGCGGCTGGGCGATCCCACCGAAATCGCTTTGCTGGATATGGGGGCACCTCTGGGGCTGACCCGTCAGGGCCTGGAGGAAAAGCTGCCCCGTATCGATGAGATCGCTTTTGACTCCACCCGGAAGATGATGACCACCATGCACCGGGAGGGCGAGGGGAACATCTCCTTCACCAAAGGTGCTCCCGACCAGGTGCTCAAGCACTGTGACCGGATCTTGGACCGAGGAGCGGTGCGGGAGATCACCCCGGCGGACAAAGAGAAGATCACATCGGCTATGCGGGAAATGTCCATGGACGCCCTGCGGGTGCTGGCCCTGGCCTTCCGGGATGATGCGCCTCAGGTGTGCGAAGAGCGCCTGACTTTTGTGGGTCTGGTGGGTATGATCGACCCGCCCCGTCCCGAGGCCAAAGATGCGGTGGAGATCTTCAAGGGCGCTTCGGTGCGCACTGTGATGATCACTGGCGACCACAAGGATACCGCTTTTGCCATTGCCCGGGAACTGGGCATTGCCGAAAGAGAAAATCAGTGCATGACCGGCGAGCAGCTGGATACCATGACGGTGGATCAGCTGAGCCAGGTGGTGGACGATCTGCGGGTCTTTGCCCGGGTGTCTCCCGAGCATAAGGTGATGATCGTCAAGGCCCTGCGGCAGAAGGGATATATCGTCTCCATGACCGGTGATGGCGTCAACGATGCTCCTTCCCTGAAGGCTGCCGACATCGGCGTGGCCATGGGCATCACCGGCACCGATGTGGCCAAATCCGCTGCCGATATGGTGCTCACCGACGATAACTTTGCCACCATCCAGAAGGCCATCGAAGAGGGCCGGGGCATTTATGCCAACATCAAAAAATCGGTGCTCTTCCTGCTTTCTTCCAACTTCGGTGAGATCATCACCATGTTTGTGGCCATTCTGGCGGGTCTGGCCGCTCCTTTGAAGGCCATCCACATCCTGTGGGTCAATCTGATTACAGACTCCCTGCCCGGCCTGGCTCTGGGCGTGGACAAAAATGACTCCAAGCTCACCATGCGCCGTCCGCCCCGTGATCCTTCGGAAAGCCTGTTTGCCGAAGGCGGCCTGGCTATGACCCTCTTCTATGGTGCGGTGATCGGTTTGCTGACTTTGAGCGCCTTCCTCTTTGTGCCGGTGCGGATGCTTTTGCAGGAGGGCAGCGCCGTTACCATCGGAGCCATCGATAAGATCCTGGGCGACAGCGCCATCCTGGCCGAGAGCCAGACCTTTGCCTTCACCGTGCTGGGCATTTCCCAGCTGTTCCACGCCATCGGTATGCGCAATGTGGAAAAGTCGGTGTTCCGCAACAACCTGATGGAAAACAAGTTTATGATCCTGGCTGTGATCATCGGCTTTGTGCTTCAGATCGCTGTGACCGAGATTCCCTTCCTGGTGAAGGTGTTTGGCACATACAGCCTGCATCTCAACGAGTGGCTCATTCTGACGGCGGTGTCCGCTATTCCGCTGGTGCTTCACGAGCTGCTGGTGCCGGTGTTCCGCCATGCTTCCCAAAAGCGCAATCAGAAAAAATAATTCATAGCAAAAGAAAAAATCCCGGGGAAATCCCCGGGATTTTTTGCGTCTTGGCGAAAGAAGAACACGGCTGGATTTTTACAGGTGGCCACGCCGCTTATCAGCAGGAAAAGGTCTGGCTGTGGGTCTCTTCGTTGAACCAGGCGGCGTAGGCATCCTGGAGACGCTTCACCAGATCCTGGGCCTTGCCGCCCACCGGTTTGCCGTCGATGTGGCTCACCCGGTTGCACAAGGCGCCGGAATTGGTCACCAGCACTTCGTCGGCGTCAAAAAGCTCTGTCAGGGTGATGGGGGCTTCCTTCACCGGGATATCCATCTTGTGGGCCAGCTCCATCAGGTGCTTGCGGGTGATGCCCGGCAAGATCAGGTTGTTGGCGGGAGGGGTGCACAGTGCCCCGTCCTTGATCATCATGATGTTGCTGTGGAAGCCTTCGGTCACATAATCGCCCCGGTGATAGACGGCTTCGTCCACACCCTGCTCCACGGCCTGCTGGGCGGTGAGCACATTGGGCAGCAGGTTGAGGGTCTTTACATTGAGCATGTGATGGCGGATATCGGGGGCGGTCATCAGTGTGAGCACCTTTTCCGGCGGGGTCATCTCACAGGGGGTGAGGGTGATGAGCAGATTGGCCGGCGTGCCTTTGGGGGGGAAGGCGTGATTCCGTTCCCACGAGCCCCGGGTGGTGTGCCAATAGAGCAGATAGCAGCCATCCTCCACCTGGGCGCACAGATCGCACAAAAGCTGGCGCAGCTCCTGCTTGCTCATGGCAAAGGGGATACAGGCGGCCTGGAAACTGCGGAAAAACCGGTCGATGTGATCATCGATGGCAAAGGGGATGTGGTTGGCCGAAGTGGTGGCGTCGTAGACGCCGTCGCCGAAATAAAGCCCCCGATCGGTGAAGGGGACGGTGAGCTCCTCCGGAGCGCCGATCTTGCCGTTGTAATAGCCGAGACTTTTCATGGGAAAGTGCCTCCCTTTCTGTATTTTTGTAAAATGGCCGATGAAAGCAGTATACCACAGCCCTTTAAAAGAGAAAAGAGCCGGAAGAATTTTCTCCGGCTCTTAGACTGTCAAAAGCGTATTTGGTTGGTGATCCCACAAGCAAATATTCTTTGCCCGGGTATAGAAAACCTGCCGGAGCAAAGAGAAGAATGGGAGCGGCGGCTTGCCGCCGGCCCTCGCGTGAGATTACTTGAGGATATAGAAATAGCCCAGCACCAGAAGGCCCAGCACGATGCGATACCAGCCAAAGGCGGTGAAATCGTGGCGGCGGATATAGTGCAGGAGGAAGCGGATGGCGAAGAGGGAGACCAGGAAGGCCACAACAGCACCGGTGAGCAGCACAGCCCACTCAGCACCGGTAAAGGCAAAGCCCACTTTCAAAAGCCGCAGGAAGCTGGCGCCCAGCATCACCGGGATGGCCAGGAAGAAGGAAAACTCCGAAGCCACTTTCCGGGAGCAGCCCAGGATGGATGCGCCCAGGATGGTGGAGCCGGAACGGGAGGTACCGGGCACCAGAGAGAGGCACTGGAATACGCCGATGAGAAAAGCAGTTTTATAGCTCAAATGGTCAATGGTATCCACCTTGGGCTTACGCTTGTTTTTTTCCAGCACCAGAAAGGCAATGCCGTAAATGATGAGGGCCAGAGCCACCACCACAGCAGTGCTGATGCGCTCCACTGCCTCATCGAAGAGGATGCCCAGCACACCGGCGGGCACAGCGGCCACGACGATGTGCAGCCACAGGGAAATGGTGTCGATCTTCTGGTTTCGGTCCTTCTTGGGGGAGAAGGGGTTGAGCTGATGGAAATAAAGCACCACCACCGCCAGAATGGAGCCCAGCTGAATCACCACCAGGAAGGTGTTCCAGAATTCCGGGGTGCAGCGGAGATGGACCAGCTCGTCCAGCAGGATCATATGGCCGGTGGAGCTGATGGGGAGCCATTCGGTGATGCCCTGCACCAGGCCGAAAAGCACCGCCTTGAGAAGTTCGATCAAAAGCATAGCAGTCCTCCTTGGGATATAGTTCGAAGTTTCTGTCTGTGCCATTGTAGCACATAGCGAGGGAAAAAAGAACCGGTTTTCCCAAATTCCCGGGGATTTTTCCCCACTTGCGGCTTTTCCCAGGAGGGGTTATAATAGGGGAGCCGGAAGGTTCCGGCGGCAAACAAATGGAAAATGCAGTTTATGCGATACTTTATCTGATAAGGAGGCGCACATTCCATGAGCGAAGGGTGCACACACAACTGCGAAACTTGCAGCCAAAACTGCGGGGAACGCAATTCTCCCCGGAATATGGTGGAAAAACCCAATCCGGGCAGCCGTGTCAACAAAGTCATTGGCGTCGTCAGCGGCAAGGGTGGCGTAGGTAAGAGCCTGGTCACTTCTCTTCTGGCGGTGTCCATGCAGAGAAAGGGCTATAAGGCCGCCGTGCTGGACGCCGACATCACCGGCCCCTCCATTCCCCAGATCTTCGGTGTTCATGAAAAGGCCCGGGGCAATGGCCAGGGCATTCTGCCGACCCACAGCGAAAGCGGCGTGGATCTGATGTCCATCAACCTGTTGCTGGAGCATGAAAGCGATCCTGTGGTATGGCGCGGTCCGGTGATCGCCACCACTGTCAAGCAGTTCTGGACCGATGTGGTGTGGGGGGATGTGGACTTTATGTTCGTGGACATGCCTCCGGGAACCGGTGATGTGCCCCTGACGGTGTTCCAGTCCCTGCCTGTGGACGGTATCATCATCGTCACCTCTCCCCAGGAACTGGTGAGCATGATCGTGAAAAAGGCCATGAAAATGGCCCAGCTGATGGATGTGCCAGTCATTGGTGTGGTGGAGAACATGAGCTATGTGGAGTGCCCCGACTGCGGCAAGAAGATCATGATCTACGGCGAGAGCAAAACCGCTCAGGCCGCCGCAGAGGAAGGGCTGCCTCTGCTGGCCCAGATGCCCATCAATCCCAAGTTGGCCGCTTTGTGCGACGCCGGAAAGATCCAGGATTTTGAGGGTGATTTCCTGGACAAGGCCGTGAAAATGGTGGAGGATTTCCAGAACTGGGATCTGGAAGAGGACGAGGATTTCTAACAAAGCAAAAGAGCAAAGCGGCGGCCAACCGGCTGCCGCTTTTTTGCAGGGAGGAGGGAAGAAGTTGAGGGTTTTGGTGGATGCCGATGCCTGCCCGGTGCGGGAGATCATCGTCAGGTTGTGCAGGGAAAAGCACATCCCCCTGGTGATGGTCACCGATACCAGCCACCGGATCGAAGACGGATACAGCCGGGTGATCACAGTGGACAAAGGGCGGGACAGCGCTGATCTGCGCCTGGCCAATGAAATGGAAAAAGGGGACATCGTTGTGACCCAGGATTATGGGGTGGCGGCCCTGGCTCTGGGGAAGGGATGCCGGGCCGTAAGTCAGGATGGGCTTTTGTTCACCGGGGAAAATATCCAGGGGCTGCTCTTTTCCCGTCATGTAGGGCAGAAGGTCCGCCGGGGCGGTGGACGAACCCGAGGACCGAAAAGGCGGGAAAAGGCCCAGGATGCGCTGTTTGAACAGGCGTTCCGCAAACTGCTGGAAGCTTCCCAATAGGCAAAAAAATAAAAGCGCGGCCAACCTTGTGATAAACAAGGGTCAGGCTGCGCTTTTCTTGTGCCGTGAAACTCTCCTGGCGCAGTCCATGCGCCCAGAGAAAGAAGATCAGGCTTTTTCCGGATGCTGCTCAAAATAGTCCCGGGCAAATTTCATAAAGGCTTCAGCTGCCGGGGAAAGGGGACGGTCCTTGTGGTAGACAAAATAGAATTTCCGCTTTAGAAATTCGCTTTTCAGATCAAAGATCAGAAGCAGGCCGAAGCGGGCGTAATCCTCTGCGGCGATGTGGGAGGTGATGGAGACGCCCAGTCCTTTGGATACCGCCTGTTTGATGCTTTCGGTGCTGTCCATCTGGGCGATGAGGTGGAGGGATTTGGGGTCCACACCCATATTGCTCAGGGATTCCTCGGTTTCCTTCCGGGTGCCGGAACCGTATTCCCGCAGGATAAAGGGCTCTTTTTTCAGCATGGACAGAGGGAAATTCCCTTTCAGTTCCCGGTATTTTTCCAGGTTGGGGGTGATGAGAACCAGCTGATCGGAGGCAAAAGGCTCAAAGACGCATTTGTTCTTTTCCAGCTGGGTACCCACGATGCCGATTTCGGCGTCCATGTTGATGATGTGGTTGGCCACTTCCCGGCTGTCATACTGTTTCAGCTCAAAAAACAGGTTGGGATAGTCCTTGGCCATCTGGGGCAGAAGTTCGGGGAGGAGATACTGGGAGGGGACGGTGGAAGCGGCGATCTCCAGTGTGCCCCGGATATCGGTGGCGCAGCTTTTGACCGACAAAATAGCTTTGTCCCGCATCCGCAGCATTTCGCTGGCGTATTCATAGAAGATCTTTCCCGCCTTGGAAGGGTAGACTTCCTTGGTGGAGCGGATGATGAGCTTTGTGCCAAATTCGCTTTCCAATGCGCTGATGTGAGCGCTGATGGTGGGCTGGGAAAGATAGATTTCCTCCGCCGCCTTGGAAAAGCTTTTGAATTTGATCACATTCACAAAGGCTTCCAGTTGCTTGAAATGCATAATCAGGCTTCCTTTCATTGTGGCTTCCCGCAAGGTTATCCCTTGCCAAGAGCGGTTTGTTGCGATATGATATGCAATGACATCGGCCCGCGGCCGGTGAAAAACAAAAGAGAAAGGCGGTAATGGCGATGAACGGAAAACCCAGGCTCACTGAGCTGACCAAAAGCGGTGGGTGAGCATCCAAGATAGGACCGGGTGTCCTCAATGATGTCCTTGCCAAATTGCCCAAATTCCAGGACGAAAATCTGCTGGTGGGGTTTGACTCCAGCGACGATGCCGCCGTTTACAAGGTGCGGGAGGATCTGGCCATTGTGCAGACAGTGGACTTCTTTCCCCCCATGGTGGATGACCCCTATGTATTCGGCCAGATCGCGGCCACCAATTCCCTCAGCGATGTATACGCCATGGGCTCCACTCCGGCGACGGCCATGAACCTCATCTGCTTTCCCTCCTGTCTGCCGGTGAGCATCATGGGCGAGATTCTGGCGGGTGGCTATGCCAAAGTACAGGAGGCCGGCGCCATCATTGCCGGCGGCCACACCATCGAAGACGAAGAACCCAAATACGGCCTGTGCGTCACCGGTTTCATCCATCCCAAGGATGTGCTGACAAACGCCGGATGCCAGGTGGGCGACGCCCTGGTGCTCACAAAGAGCCTGGGCACCGGCATTCTGTCCACCGGCGGCAAAGCCGACCTTCTGACAGATGGGGAATATAAGCGCATGGTGGAGCTGATGACCACCCTGAACAAATACGCCCGGGACTGTATGGTCCGGGTGGGGGCTCATGCCTGCACCGACATCACCGGCTTTGGCTTTCTGGGCCATGCCTACGAAATGGCGGCGGGCAGCGGCATGACGCTGGTCATCGATTCCCGCCGGGTGCCGGTGGAAAAGAAGGCCCTGGAGCTGGCCCAGGAGGGGATTATCCCTGGCGGGGCCTATAACAACCGGGGCTATCTCCAGGACGATGTGGAGATGGGAACTGGGGTATCTCTGGAGCTGAGTGATGTGCTCTACGATCCTCAGACCGCCGGCGGTCTGCTCATTTCTCTGCCGGAGCACAAAGCGCCGGAGCTGCTGCGTCAGCTGGAGGAGTTCACCGGCGACGCCCGTTTGGTGGGGTATGTGAAGCCCTTTGACGGCAAGAGCATCGTGGTGAAGTAAAAAGCATTTGGGCTGCTGAACGACCCAACAGCGAAAAGAGATTGCTTGTTTTACCCCCTATTGATTTGCAAAAAGCCGCGACCTGTGCGTGGATTTTTGCGGATCGAGAGGGGCAAGTGTGGCCAAATGGCTGCACGCAGACCCTTGCAAAAATTCGAAAAAGTGGCTTTTGACACTTTTTCGACACGCTAGAGCGGGACCCGCGTGGGTCCCGCTTTTTTGTTTGCTTTAGCCCTGGGTGAGGATCTTCCGCAGGCCCTCGATGCAGGTGTCCACTTCCTCCGGGGTGTTGTGATGACTGAAGGAGAAGCGGACAGTGCCCTGAGGGAAGGTACCCAGGCTCTTGTGGGCCCGGGGGGCACAGTGCAGGCCGCAGCGGGTCATGACGCCATACTGGTTGTCCAGCAGGAAGGAGACTTCCGCATTGTCCATCTTCTGAAAGTCCAGGGAGACGATGGCCGCCCGGTCCTGGGTGTCCAGCTTGCCCACCACACGGGTGTCGGGCAGAGTGAGAGCGCCGTCGATGAACCGTTGGCAGATGGCCAGTTCCTGGCGGGCGATGTTTTCAATGCCGTATTCCTCCAGATAGGTGAGGGCCCGGTGGAGTCCGGCAATGCCCGGCAGATTCATAGTGCCTGATTCAAACCGGTCGGGCATGAAGTCAGGCACTTCTTCGCTGTCGCTGCGGGAGCCGGTGCCGCCGGAGATGAGGGGAGTCATCTGAGAACACAGCTCGTCTCGCAGCAGCATGCCGCCTACGCCCTGAGGACCACGCAGGCCCTTGTGGCCGGTGAAGCACAAAGCGTCGATGTGCATTTTTTCCATGTCGATGGGAAAGACACCGGCGGTCTGGGCGGTGTCCACCACAAAGATCAGGCCATGGCGGGCGCAGATCTCACCCACCTGCTGGATGGGCAGCATGGTGCCGCACAGATTGGAGGCGTGGAGCATCATCACGGCCCGGGTATTGGGTTTTATCAGGTCCTCCACCTTCTGGGGGTCCAGCACGCCGTCCCGGTCGGCCTGAGCGGCGTCAAAGGTCACGCCCGCATGGGCCATCTGCACCAGGGGGCGCATCATGCCGTTATGCTCCATGGAGCTGACGATCACATGATCCCCCGGCTTGAGCAGGCCCTTGATCACATAGTTGAGGGAGTAGGTGATGCTGGGGGTAAAGACCACATTGCGGGACTCTGAAAAATGAAACAGACGGCACAGCTGTTCCCGGGTGGTGAGCACCATGTCGGCCACTTCATAGGCGCCTTCATAGCCGCCGCGGTTGATGTTATAGGCCCCGTGCTCGATGATATCCCGGATCGCATCTCCCACCCCTGGGGCTTTGGGGAAGGAGGTACTGCCGTTATCAAAATAGATTTTCTCCACGATAAACCCTCCAATAAAAGGGCCGTTTCGTCCCAAAGGGACACGGCCCGTCCAGATGTACCCTTATTATACATGAAAGGCGGGGACAAGACCATGTTTATTGATAAAATCTATAAATTCCATTTGAAATATCAAAAATAAATATTATACATTTGGGAAGGTATGGGATAAAATGGGCGGAGAAATCAATGGGGCGCAGGCCCCGAAGAGAAAAGAAGGGGAATGAAGAAAGTGAAGAACAAAAAGACGCTATGGATGATCCTCACCGGTCTGATCATCGGCGCTATTTCGGTGGTGCTGGTGGCCAACGGCAATCCCAAGAACATGGGATTCTGCATCGCCTGCTTTATCCGTGATATCGCCGGCGGCGTGGGAATGCATCAGGCCGGTATCGTGCAGTACATCCGGCCGGAGATCATCGGTCTGGTGCTGGGCGCTTTGATTATGTCGGTGGCCGGCAAGGAATTCAAGGCCCAGGGAGGCTCTTCTCCCGTCACCCGGTTCGTGCTGGGCTTTTTCGTCATGGTGGGTGCACTGATGTTTTTGGGCTGCCCCCTGCGGATGGTGCTGCGCATCGCCGGCGGCGATCTGAATGCTGTTGTGGGCCTGGTAGGTTTTGTGGTGGGCATCCTGGCCGGTATTTTCTGCCTGAACCAGGGCTTCAGCCTGCGGCGCACCTATGAGCAGAGCCCTCTGGAAGGCGGCATGATTTCCGCCATCAATGTGGCCCTTCTGGTGCTGGTGGTGGCCGCGCCTCCTGTGATCTATTTCAGCACAGAAGGCCCTGGCTCCATGCGGGCCCCTCTGCTGCTGGCTCTGGCCGCCGGTCTGGTGGTGGGCGCACTGGCCCAGAAGACCCGCCTTTGCATGGTGGGCGGTATCCGGGACGCCGTGCTTTTTAAGGACTTTTATCTGCTGTGGGGCTTTATCGCCATCATCGTGGCTGCCCTCATTGGCAACCTGATCACAGGCAACTTCACTCTGGGCTTTGCCGGTCAGCCGGTGGCTCACACCGATGGCCTGTGGAACGCTCTGGGCATGGTGCTGGTGGGCTTTGCCAGCGTGCTGCTGGGCGGCTGCCCCCTGCGTCAGCTGATCCTGGCCGGAAGCGGCAACAGCGACAGCGCCGTTACCGTGCTGGGCCTCTTCGTGGGCGCTGCTTTCTGCCATAACTTCAAGCTGGCCGCTTCTGCCGAAGGTCCTACTCCCAATGGCAAGATCGCTGTGATCGTGGGTCTTGTGGTGGTGGCTGTCATCGCCTTTGTAAACATCCAGAAACAGAAAAAGAACAGCTAGGAGGAAAGAATCATGGCTGACAACAATGTGGTAGACGCCCGGGGCCGTTCCTGCCCCGAACCGGTGATCCTCACCAAGAAGGCTTTGAGCAAAAACGGCAACAAGGCCCAGGTGCTGGTGGACAATCAAGTGGCTGTTGACAATATCACTCGTTTCGCCGAAAATAAAGGTCTGAAGGTCTCCGTCACAAAAGGGGATGGAGAGTTCAAGCTGACCATCGGTTAAAAACAAAAGGAAAAGGAGCGGCAGCCGTGACCTATATCGCCACATTTTACACTCATTTCGGCGCTTTGACCTTTCAGCGGGAACAAAAGCGCCAGGGACTGGACGCCCAGATGATGCCGGTGCCTCGGGCTCTCAGCGCCTCTTGCGGCGTGTGCGTGCGCTTTGCCCAGGAGGAGGAGCCTCAGGTGGAAGGGGCCACCGATCTGGAAGGGCTTTATCAGGAGGAAAATGGCGGTTACCGCTGTGTTTTCCAGGCGGAATAGAAAAAAGGCCGGCAAGTCCGGCCTTTTTTCCTGTTTCCCCGGCCTTGCGGGAGGGCTTGGGGATGATGTATAATAAGTGCACTATGGCCGCCTTTTGGGCGGGACGATGAATTTTCAAAAGACAGGATGAGATAGAGATGGAGATCAAAAAAGAATTGCTGCGCTCGATCCCCAAGGTGGACGAGGTGCTGGCCCAGCCCCAGGTGAAAAAAGCCATGGAAGAGGGCCGCAGCCAGGTGACCGACGGGGTGCGCCAGGTGCTGGACGGTCTGCGGGAGCAGATCCTCCGGGGCGAAGAGCCGGACCTGACCCTGGAAGGGGTGACCCGGGCGGTGCTGCAGCAGGTGGAGGAAAACAGCCGCATGAGCCTGCGGCCGGTGATCAACGGCACCGGCATCGTGCTGCACACCAATCTGGGCAGAGCGGTGATGTGCCGCGAGGCCGCCCAGGCTGCCATGGATGTGGCGGAAAACTACAACACCCTGGAGTATGACTGCGAAAAGGGACGCCGGGGCAGCCGGTACAGCCATGTGGAAGATCTGATCTGTCGCCTCACCGGGGCAGAAGCCGCTTTGGTGGTCAACAACAACGCCGCCGCCGTTATGCTGGTGCTGGGCACCATGGCGAAAAATAAGCAGCTCATCGTTTCCCGCGGGGAGCTGGTGGAGATCGGCGGCTCCTTCCGTGTGCCCGAGATCATGGAGCAGAGCAACTCCACTTTGCTGGAGGTGGGTACCACCAACAAGACCCATCCTTCCGATTATGAAAACGCCATCGGCCCGGATACCGCCGCATTCCTCAAGGTGCACACCAGCAACTATAAGATCATGGGCTTTACAGAAGAAGTGTCGGTGGAAGAGCTGGTGGAAATGGGCAAGCGCCACGATCTGCCGGTGATCTACGACCTGGGCAGCGGCGCCTTGGTGGATCTGGCCCAGTATGGCATCGAAAGCGAGCCCACAGTGCAGCAGGCCATGGCCGCCGGAGCC